>Ga0308016_10000185_pt1 | contig 33122 bp, 29 predicted proteins | sample Neamet233_FD_203129 | JGI IMG/M metagenome (GOLD analysis project Ga0308016, IMG submission 203129) | Marine microbial communities from water near the shore, Antarctic Ocean - #233 | ecosystem: Environmental > Aquatic > Marine > Unclassified | place: Southern Ocean | collected 2014-07-28
AAGCAATAGGAATACATGGTATTTTAAGAGAGTCATAAATTCTACCCACCCCTTTTTTAAAAGGACTTCTGTCATCAGACTCTACTCTCGTACCCTGAGGAAATATTAAAAGAGGTCGATTATGTTTTTGAATAGCATTTTTTATTTTATCTAAAAAATCTAAATTTTTTTTAGTTGTTTTTCCTCTAATTATTTCGATTGATCCAATTTTTTTTAAGTACCAACCAAATAAAGGTATTCTTAAAAGCTCTTTCTTTAAAATAAAAACAGGAAATTTTAATGGGGCCTGAAGAACAAATGTTTCAAACATTGATTGATGTGCTGATGCAATAAAAAATTTTTCAACTTTTCTTAAATTTTCTAGTCCATGAAATATAACTTTGGTGTTTAAAAATAATCTCAGAATTAATATTATGTAATATGCTAAAAATTTTCCACAATATAGAGTTAACTTAGCAGGTAGAATTAAAGTTGGTATTGCTAAGATAAAGACTAGAACTATACCAATATATAAAAAAATATTAAAAGCTAAAGATTTTATAAATTGCATTAAGAGTTTATTAGTTTTAATAAATCTTGCTTTTTTCTAATAATTTTTAAGTTATTTTTGCTAGTTAAAACCTCAGCGATGAGAGGTTTGGTGTTATAATTGGAAGATAAAGAAGATCCATAAGCACCTGCATTAGTTATAGCTACAAAGTCACCTTCTTTTATTTTTTGATATTTTTTGTATTGTACAAATTTACATGTAGTTTCACAGATTGGACCAACAAACTCTACAGAGTTTTGACTTTTTTTATCTGTTTTGGCAACTGGTACAATATCATGACTTACATCGTATAATGCAGTTCTCATAAAATCATTCATACCCGCGTCTATAATTATAAAATTTTTACGTAATCCTTTTTTAATATACTGTATTTTACTCACTAAAATTCCTGTATCACCAACTAAAGATCTACCTGGCTCGAAAATAATATTACAATTTAATTTTTTTTTAAAATCGCTAACAAGTTTTGCATAATTATTTAAATTAGCCAGCTTATCGTTTTTGCTATATTTAATTCCAAAACCTCCACCTAGATCCACATATTTTAGTTTTATATTTAAATCGTTTATAACTTTTGAGAGAACATCCAACGTTTTTTTATAAGGGGTATCAGATAAAATCTGGCTACCTATATGTACACTTATCGCATTGATTTTTAAGTACTTATATTGCTCAATGCTTTTATAAAAAGAAGAAAAATTTGTTATAGATATTCCAAATTTATTTTCAGCTTTACCAGTTGAAATTTTTTTATGGGTTTTTGCATCTACATTTGGATTTATTCTAAAACCGATAGATATTATCTTATTAATTTTTTTACCTATCTTATTTATTAATATTGCCTCGCTTTCTGACTCAACATTTATTAATAATATTTCATTTTTAATAGCTAATTTTAATTCATCTTCTGTTTTCCCCACACCTGAAAAAACAATTTTACTTGGTTTTATTCCAGCCTTTAAAGCTTTTAGAAGCTCCCCGCCCGATACCACATCGGCTCCTGAGCCCAGTTTTCCTAACATCCTCATGATTGTAAGATTAGTATTAGCTTTAGCGGCAAAACATATAAGAGGATTTACATGTTTAAAAATTTTAGCAAAATTAATATAATTTTCCTCTATTTGTTTTCCAGAATAAAGGTAAAAAGGAGTTTTGATTTTCTTTGCAATATTTAATACAGACGTATTCTCAATAAATAATTTTTTTTTGAAATATTTAAAATGTGACATATATTTTATGAAGTAGTTCTAATTTCGTGCTTAGTTTTACTCTGATATTGCGGATTAGATTTCTTTCCGCAACTCTCTAAAATTAAAACACTTAAAATTAAAAGAAAAAATAGTTTCATCTAGCATCCTTCTTATATTTTTTTATCATCTTTTTTACGGTGTTCGAAGAAGTGCCACCATAAGAATTTTTTGAATTCATTGAATTTTTTACATCAAAAACTTTTAAAACATCTTTGTCTAAATTTTTATAGAATTTTTTTAATTCGGCCAAAGAAATTTTGTTTAAAGTTTCCCCCTTTTTTTCTGCATAATTAACTAATTGAGAAGAAATGCCATACGATTCTCTAAAAGTTAATTTTTTTTCCTTAACTAAATAATCAGCAAAATCGGTAGCAGTAGTAAAACCTTCATTAGCCATCTTGTACATTCTTTCTTTTGAAATTTTTAAATTATCAATCAACTCAAAAGACATTATTAAAGTGTCTTTCAGTGTATCGTAACCTTCAAAAACCAATGCTTTATCGTCCTGTAAATCTTTAAAATAAGACATGGGTAAACCCTTCATTATTGTTAAAATTGAATTTAACTTTCCGTAGTTTATTCCAACTCTTCCTCTAATTAGTTCCGCAGGATCAGGATTTTTTTTCTGAGGCATTATTGAGGAACCAGTTAGCACACTATCATTAAAATAAATCAATTTAAAAGCATCAGAATTTAAAATAATAAAATCTTCTGCTAGTCTTGATAAATGCATTGCGCAAACAGCCGATGCATACAAAAAATCAATTGCAAAATCTCTGTCAGAGACTGAGTCGATTGAGTTATTTGTAGGTTTTTTAAAGCCAAGTTTTTTGGAAGTATAATATCTATCAATTTTATATGAGGTACCAGATAAAGCAACTGAACCCAATGGAGACTCATCTAAAAGATTTAGATTATTCTGAAATCTTTTTTTATCTCTACTTAACATTTCATAGTAAGCTAAAAGATAATGTGCAAATGAAATAGGCTGTGCATTTTTTAAATGCGTAAATCCAGGCATGACTGTATCTGTATTTTGATCAGCTTTTTTAATTAATATCTTTTGTATATTTGTAATATCTTTTAAAATATCTTTAGACGCTTCTTTCACCCATAACTTAAAGTCTGTAACTACTTGATCATTTCTTGATCTCGCCGTGTGCATGTATCCAGCAGATAAGCCAATAATATCAAATAATTTTTTTTCTATATTTAAATGAATATCTTCATACTTTTCATGAAATATAAATTTACCTTTATCAATTTGAGATTTTATTTTTTTTAAACCCTTGATAATTTTCCCCCCCTCACTGAAAGGTATAATTTTTTGCTTCATAAGCATTTGAGTGTGCACAGTAGAAGCAAAGATATCCTGCTTATAGAGTCTCTTGTCTATATTAATAGAAGACCCAATTCTCTGAAAAGATTTAGAGGACTTGCCCTTAAGTCTATTTGACCACACTGTTTTATTTTTATTTTTCATTTTACTATGTTAATTGTAATTTAAATTAATATGAAAATTAGTAAATCTTTTAAAATCTATATTCACATATTTGCTATATTTTTCTTTGCTCAGCAACTCCTAAGTGAAGTTACCTATTCTAAAAATATAGTAGTCCACAAAGAGCCTATAGAAATTAAAAAGCTAAAATTTCAAGATTTTAATCTTAATGAAGTTGATTTAACTGAAAAAAAAGGCAACATCATGATCCTTAATTTTTGGGCTACTTGGTGTGTGCCTTGCAAAAAAGAAATGCCATCTTTAGATGAATTATCAAAAAATTATCCAGAAATTCTAGTTTATCCAATAAACTTAGAGAAACCAAATCAAGATAAGACGCAAAAATTTTTCACTGATTTAGAAATTTCGAAATTAAATATATATTTTGATCCTAAATTCTCTTTAGTTAAATCATTCAAGATGAGAGGAGTGCCCACAAGTATTCTGATAGATAAAAATGGCAAAGAATTTGCCAGGGTTATAGGCGAGATAAATTTTTTGGACGAATCTTTTATTAATTTTTTAAAGAAATATCTTTAGTTTTTAAAAAAATAGGCCATAAGCACTAAGACTATTACAGCAAAAAACTGAAGAAGAACTCTAAGCTGCATAAGTTTGTTTGAATATTTCTTGCTAGTATTACCACCTTTAAATAAAGTATAAATACCCAGCAATAAAACAATCGCAACAGAACCAAGTAAAATAAAACCTATAAAATTAAATAAAAAATTAGACATAACTGACTACTAATTAACTACCATGAGCTACTCGTTAAACACAACTATTTTAAATCCTTTTTCTAAGGAAAAACCAAAAAATGCTGTTATCCTTTGTCACGGGTATGGGGGTGACGGTAAAGATATTTCACTATTAGCTAGTTACTGGAGAACTTATTTACCCGACACATTGTTTGTTTGTCCTGACGCTCCAGATAAATGTGTAGTAAGCAGCACAGGCTTTCAATGGTTTGACTTAATGGATCAGACTAAAGATCAAATTTTAGCAAAATCTTTAGTAGCTGAAATTAAATTAAATACTTTAATAGATGAAGTTATAAAAAAAAATAACCTTACCAATGAAAAAATTGTTATAGGTGGATTTAGCCAAGGTTGTATGATTAGTCTGCAGACAGCCCTTAAAAGAAAAGATAAGATTAATTCTGTAATAGGATATTCTGGAAAAATCATTGATGTGGAACATTTACAAAGTAGTATTAATTCTCGCCCTAAGATAATTTTGATGCATGGAGACAAAGATGAAATTGTACCAGCAAGTTATTTGCTAGAAGCAAAAGAATTTTTTAATAAAAATAATTATAAAGTTGAGACAAAAATATTCAAAAATTGCGAACATCGTATTCCAACCGAAGGATCAAGTTTAGGATTGAATTTTTTGAAAAAAAATTTGTATTAATATTTATAAATTGTAACAATTTTATAACTTGATAACATTTTATTTATCAGGTAAATTTTTAAAATGATAATTTCAACTAATGAGAAAGTTCCATTAGAAAAATGTCCTGCATTAGTTTTAAATGCAGACTTTAGACCACTTAGTTATTATCCCTTGTCACTTTGGTGTTGGCAAGATGCTGTTAAATCAGTTTTTTTAGATCGAGTAACTATAGTATCAAACTACAAAAGAAAAATAAGGAGTCCTTCTTTTGAAATGAGCTTACCAAGTGTAATTGCCCTTAAAAGTTTCATTAAACCATCAGAGGACCCTAACTTTACAAGATTTAATGTTTTCCTAAGAGACAAATTTGCTTGCCAATATTGTGGTGTGAGAAAAAATTTAACTTTTGACCATCTCCTTCCAAAATCAAAAGGTGGTTTGACAGATTGGGAAAACGTAGTAACAGCATGTTCAAGCTGCAATGTGCAAAAAGGAGGAAAACTTTACAAAGACTGCGATCTTATACTTGCTCAAAAACCGTTTAGGCCAACAGTTGATATTCTGCATAAAAATGGAAGGAATTTCCCCCCTAATTTTTTGCACGAAAGCTGGACGGATTATTTGTATTGGGATATTGAGCTTGAGGCTTGATTAAATTTTTTCAGAAATTCTTATAGCTATACGAGATGTTGTTTTAATAACTTTGTCTAGCAATCCATAGAAACCATCTTTAGCAGCACCACCTTCATAAGCTATGTCTTTATGATTTAATTCATCGTCTCTAAATTTGACAATCTTTTTCTTTAATTCTTTTTCATCTTCTTCAAGCTTATAAGTTTGATTCTTGTAATGATCACTTATTACTTCTTCTACCGAAGCAGTACAAAGCATTGTAGCTTTTTTGCCTAACATTGCCGTCCCAAAACCTAAGGCAACACCAAGCAAGTCCCAAAGAGGAAGTAGTTTAGTTGGCTTTATTTTTCTTTTCTGAATCTCCTGCTCAAAAAATTCATAGTGTTCTTTTTCATGTTCTTTCATTTCTTCAATTTGTTTTTTTAAATTTTCATCTTGCTTAAAAGTTTTAAGAGCTAAAAGTTGTCCTTCGTAAATTTTTATAGCGCCACGTTCACCAGCATGATCAACTCTTATTAACTCCTCTAAGAACTTTTTATTTGTTTTTTTCATTTTTAAAAATAATTTTAAATGTAATAATTGATAAAATTAAAGAAATAAATAAGTTTATTGTCGCTAGCGACATGCCAAAAAGTTTAAAATTTACATCTCTACAGGATTTAGACTTGTTATTTACTAATTCTTGTAATAATTCACTAGCTGATACGCTTTGTTTTAGCCCCTTTATTTGGCAAACAAAAGATTCATCAAAAAAATCTTGCTCAATTCCAAAATGATAAAAAGCTATTAAAACGCTAAAAATAAAACTTATAAAAATAAGTATTAATAAAATTTTTTTAAATTTTTTAAAAAAGAAAAATATTAAACAAAAAATAGTAATAAAAAAATAAGGAATTCTGCCGATTAAACAAAGACTGCATGCCTCGTAGCCAAGGACATACTCAATAAAATATGCAGATAAAAGAATTAAAGTAGTAATAGAAAAAAATACAGCGATGATGTTGTTGTCTAAAAATTTAAACATAAAATTTAATCACTAGATAAACGATCAAAGCTAGGACTACTATAATAAGACCAATTATAGTTGCCCACAAGGCACCTTTTTTTTCTAAAAAAGAAGAAAACGTTGTACCAAATCTGAAGGATAAATAGGCCACTATATAGAATCTTAATCCCCTCGCTAACAAACAGGTAAAAAAAAATAAAATTATATTAAATTTAATAAAACCACTAAAAATTGTTACTAGCTTAAACGGTAACGGAGTAAATGCAGCTGTGAATAAAATCATCAGCCAAGAGAAAACACCATTGCTGGTTTGAAATTTCTCTTTTAAAAATTCAATATTATGTTGCCCATAAAATTTAAATACTTTTAGCCCAAATTCATTAAAAAAAAGGAATCCTATAAAATAACCCAAAAGAGCACCTAACGCAGAAAACAAAGTAGCTATCAAAAATATTCTAAAATATTTTTTTTTATTAGCCACGACCATGGGAACAATCATAATATCTGGCGGAACCGGAAAAAAAGAGCTTTCAATAAAAGAGACTAGAGCCAAGCTATAATTAGCAAACCTACTGGATGCTAATTTTACACATTTATCAAAAAGAATACGTAGCATTTTTTTATTTATAAAGTAACAAAATTTGAATACTATTTAAATATAAACATTAAATGTTTAATTACCAAGGGCGAATGGTGGAACTGGTAGACGCGCCGGACTCAAAATCCGGTGGTAGCAATACTGTGAGAGTTCGAGTCTCTCTTCGCCCACCAAATTATGAAAATAAGTAAATTAAATAGTCTTGTAGAATTATATTTCAAAAAATGTGATGAAATTAATCATGAAAAAAATTTTTTAAAATGGTTAAAACCAAATCAACAAACTTACAGTTGGGGAGATATAAGAGAGAGAATCTTTAAACTTTCTTTTAAAATTAAATCTCTGATAAATGAGGGAGAACGATGTTTAATTTTATCAGAAAATAGACCTGAATGGTTAATATCAGATATTGCAGTAATGAACGCAGGTGGTATTTCAGTACCAATCTTCACAACATACTCATCTAATGATTACAAATATATTTTAAATGACTGCAAGCCTTCATTGATTATTGTTTCAAATGACAGTCAGTTTCAAAAAATAAAAAAATATATTAACGTAGGTAATCAGAAAATTATATCTTTCGAAAAAATAGAAATTGAGAGTTTATTAATACAAGATGTTTTAAATAAAGACAGTTATAAAGAAATAATTAATGACAGCTTAAAAAGAAACATGCCAGCGTGTATAATTTATACATCGGGCACCTCAGGTAATCCTAAAGGAGTAGTTTTAAGTCATGGTGGTATTCTATCCAATTGTGAAGGAGCAACAGAATTACTCAAACCATTAACAAAAAAAAAAAATCCAATATTTTTAACATGGCTACCTTTGTCACACTCGTATGAACATACGGTTCAATTTATTCAAATCATTTTAGGTGCAGAAGTCTATTATGCAGAAAGTTTGGAGAAACTTATCTCAAATATGGGGTTTGCTAAACCAACTATCATGACAGCAGTTCCAAGATTTTATCAAAATTTATTCACAAAAATAAATATAAATTTTGAAAAACAAAAGGGAATAAAAAAAAATATTATCAATATAACTTTGAGTTTAGGGAAAAAAATACTAAAGAGAGAAAAAATGAATTTTGGTGAAAAGATTGTTAATTCAATTTGTAATCTTTTAGTACGAAAAAAAATTCAAAATCAATTTGGAGGAAATCTTCAAGCTTTTATATCAGGTGGAGGTGCGTTAGATAAAAATATCGGAGAGTTTTTGAATGCCATAGGACTTCCAACTTTACAAGGCTATGGTCTCACCGAAGCATCTCCTGTAGTTAGTTGCAATCTACCAGATCTAGTAAAGGTCGAGACCGTAGGACCCCCATTTAGATCTAACGAAGTTAAAATTGCTCATGATGGTGAAATTCTTATTAAAGGTGAAAATGTAATGTTGGGTTATTGGAATCAGAAAGAAGAAACAGAGAAAGTTATTAAAGATGGATGGTTACACACAGGAGATATTGGAGAACTTGATAGTAATAATTATTTAAAAATAACAGATAGAAAAAAAGATATTATTATAAATCTTGGAGGAGACAACATTTCTCCAAGTAAAATTGAAAATATTTTATGTTTAAATCAATTTATTAAACAATGTTTTGTTTATGGGGATAAAAAAAATTACCTAGTAGCAATTATTGTGTGTGACGAAGCAATAGATAAAGAAAAAATTAAACCTGTAATTGAAAGTATTAATGAGAGTTTAACTTTAATAGAAAAAATAAAAAATTTTATAGTAATTAATGATGAATTTACAATTGATAACGGAATGCTAACACCAACGTTAAAGTTAAAAAGAAAAATAATTATTAAAAATTATTTAAAACAAATAGAAAATCTTTATTAAATTTAAACATTTATGTGGTTAAAAGTATTGGTATTAAACATTTTTAATTAATTTAATTTAATTTAAATTTTTTAAATAATTTTCAAATAATTTTTATAAGAATAAAAAATTAAGTTGTGAAGTTGAGTATAAGTTTATGTTTGACATAAAAGAAAAAAAACTTAAAGATTATGTATATAAACGAATCATTAAGATTTGTTTTAATTAAAAGGGAGATAAAAATGGCTAAAAGAAAAAAAGCAAAGAAAAAAACTAAAAAAAAAGCTAAAAAAAGAAGAAGATAGTTTTATTTTTAACTAAACGCCCTTTTGATTGATTAATTAAAAGGGCGTTTTTTTTATTCGTTTTCCGTAATTTTTTGATTTCTTCCCAAAGCTTTGTCCATTTTTTTTGCTACTTCTTCAAAAGATATTTTTAGAACTGCCTCAAACTCAGATTTTAATCTTTCATATGCTTTCTCAAACAACTGCCTTTCACTATATGATTGATCAGCAATAATATCAGAATTTTTATTAAGATCTTTTACAACTTCTGCAAGTTCATAAATTTTCCCTGAATTAATCTTTTGGTCATATTCCTGAGCTCGTCTACTCCACATTGTCCTTTTAATTTTGGGCTTACTTTTTAAAATTGATATACATTTACTTATTTGGTTAACAGTGGAAATAGGTCTTAAATTTCCTTGTTGATTAATAGGAACAGTTAAAATCAACTTTTCTTTTTCTACAAAAATTTTATAAAACTGTATATCTATTTGGCCTATAGTTGCTTTTTCAACAGCAATAATTTTTCCAACACCATGTTTTGGGTAAACCACAAAATCTTTAATATCGTATAATCTTTTTTCGGTAGCTTGCTTTTTTATTTTTTTTATTTCGATTTTTTCTTCAGGAGTGTAAGTGTTTTTATTTACTAGTTTTGATGGCTCTAATTTATTTTTTTTTTCAACTTTATTTTTAGCATTCTTCACTTTCTTGATCTTCTTGATCTTCTTGATCTTCTTTATTTTTTTAATTTTTGGCATTTTATTTACCTGGTTTTTCTGAAAAATATTTACTATGTTTATCTTGAATGTCTTTAAATTTTTCGTGATCAATCATTGGTTCTTTTTTTTTCGTAATATTAGGCCATATTGCAGAAAACTTTTTATTTAGCAACAACCATTTATCTTTATCACTATCTTTATCTTCACTATCCGCAACTATTGCATTAATTGGACATTCGGGTTCACAAACCCCACAGTCAATGCATTCGTCAGGATCAATGACCAGCATATTCTCTCCTTCGTAGAAGCAGTCTACTGGACACACCTCTACACAATCAGTTAGTTTACATTTTATACATTCATCTTTAACAATATAGGTCATAAAAATATCTTAATTAAACTATTTAATATTTAGCGCAAGTAATTTGCTAAACGGATTGGTCTTATTTTTACTTATAATTAGCTTTTTATTATTTTTTCTATTATTGCCAGCAAAATAATACGTATCACTATCTTTTGATTTTTTATAATTCATTAAATCGAGCAATTTATAAAAATTTTCTTTTGTGCATCCTAATAAATTCATCATTTCAGGTGATATTTTAAATTTTTTATCTATTGTTTTTTCGATAATGCTTATAAATAATTTTTCCAGGATATCTATACGAACAAAATAATCTTTAAATTTCTCAAAGCCGCATAACAATAGTAATTTCTCGTTAAAATTTTCATTTGTTAGAAAGTTTAATCCAAACTTTGGAATAATTAAATTAGATGAAACCTCATTGTAAATCTTCCAAAGAGATGTCCTTAATGTCACTGCTTTCGGCTTTAGCATCTTAGGTAGAAAAACATGATAGCGTCCAATTTTGATCCCCATATTCCAAAGCTTCTTTCTTTCTTCTTTTGAAATTAGTTTAATAATTTCATTAATTTTTTCTCTTTTTAACACACCATTATCCTCGTATAGCTGATAAGCTAAAGCTCTCAAATATTGATTCTCAATTTTTATTTTTGTTAAATTAATTAAGTCACCTAGCACTTCATTGACATGTGAAGATGTCCAATTTTTCAAACATTGTTCTAATTCTTTTTTTTTATCCGCAGGTAGTGCGTCGTCCGCTATAATCTCTATCTCTGGAGTCAGGTAATTCTCACCTTTTTTTATTTTTGCTATAGGGTTATTTTGCCAGACAATTTTATTTTCATAATTAATAGATAGATTTTTTTCTTTTGTTATAATATTTACTCTTTTAACCAGTTCTACCTCGACACCTCTCCGAGCAGCTTTCTTAATTGATTTAAGATCTGCATCTAAATTTTTTGAATTAAAATCTATAATAAATTTTAAACCCCTAAGCTCACCTACATACTGTTTATTGATCAATACTTTATTGTCTTCACTTACAGCTGTTTCTAAAAGCATATCTTGTTTTAAACCCCTTGCTAAAATACTAATTTTTTTATCAATAAAACTTTTGGTTAATTCTTCGTGTAGCCTATCTGACAGATTATCTTCAATGCTTTTCGTTAATTGTATCCAATAATCTGCATTTTCAACCCAATCTTTTTTATTCGTTACGTATGACCATGTCCTTACATTTGAAATTCTATTAGCTAGAACATCTATATTGCCATGTTTTTTTTCCAATCCATTAAGTTGTATTTTCATATATTCATTTGGAATTCTTTTCTTTCGAATTGATAAAAATTTAAACACAGCATCAACAACATTTATATGTTGTCCATACGCTTTTTTTTCAAAATCAGGAATCTGACAACATTCCCACAAAAGTTGTAAATTTTTACTATAGATATTATTTTCTTTATTTTTTTTTAATAAAAATCTTAATACTATTTCATCTATAGATTCATTTGAGCGAATAAGGTTTCTATTATTAGGCTTAACCTCCAAGGAAGAAATTAATTTTTCTACATTATCAAAATTTAAATCTGAATTTCTCCAATAAAGCATACTTGTATCTGGTAGATTATGATTCTCAATTTTTTCTATTTCGTCCGAATTTAAATTTTCACAATCACCTGTTGTGCCGAAAAAACCGTTATTCTTGTACCTGCCTGCTCTACCAGCAATTTGTGATAGTTCTACTAAATTTAATCTTCTTGTTTTTTTCCCGTCGAATTTTTTTAAATTAGAAAAATAAATTTTTTCAATATCCATATTGAGCCCCATACCTATGGCGTCTGTTGCAACTAAATAGTCAACGTCTCCTGATTGATATAATTCTACTTGTGAATTTCTAGTCTTGGGACTTAACGACCCCATAATAACAGCTGCTCCACCTTTTTGACGTCTTACCAGTTCTGCGATCGCATAAACTTCCTCTATTGAAAAAGCAATTATTGCTGCTTTACCATCCAACTTTGAAACTTTTTTATAACCATCATATGATAATTTTGAAAATCTTTCTTTTTTAACAAACTCAACCTCTTCAACCAAATTACGAATTATACTTTTCATTACTTGAGAGCCTAAAAACATTGTTAATTTCATTCCACGCGCATAAAGCAATCTATCTGTAAAAATATGCCCACGTCCTTTGTCTGCGCACATTTGTATTTCATCGATAGCTACAAAATCTACAATTTTATCTTTTGGCATAGATTCTACGGTGCAAATAAAAAAACTAGCAGAATTTGGAACTATTTTTTCCTCACCAGTTATCAACGCCACTTTATTAGCGCCAATTTTTTTTACACATTTTTCATAAACTTCTCTCGCCAACAATCTCAATGGTAATCCAAAAATTCCAGACTCAAACTCAAGCATTTTCTCAATTGCATCGTGAGTTTTGCCAGTATTAGTTGGCCCTAAAAGAGCAATAATTTTTTTTGATGAATTTTTCATTCTTGTGTTTGATTTTTTTATTAATACTATATGTAGACTTAAAGTGAGAACAAACGAAGATTAAAACATGACCGAATCATTTTGTCAAATGTTCTAGTTTTTAAAAATTATAGTATTTTCATAACACCAGAAGCTGTTACAACAATATCCTCAAGATTAGATATTTCACAAGTCATAAAAATAAGAGATTTAGTTTTTTTTTGAATTTTAATTTTTCCCGTCAATTTTTGATTTAAGAATGCAGCAGTAATAAATTTAATTTCAAGAGAAATTGTTACACATTTTTTATCCTCTGTTAGAAGGTGAACTGCTGCTGCGCCCATACCTGTATCGGCTATTGTAGATAGAAAACCACCATGAGCTGTCTTCCCACTGTTAAGATGAATTTCTTTAATAACGACAGAAAATTCATAATTGTTTATGTCAAGTTTTTTTAAACTTTGCCCACCATTATGACTCACAAATCCTATTTTAGTTTCGTCCATATTTTTTTTTATCATAAATTGGGATTATTTGTGAGAATATTACTGCGGATAATATTAAAAATATTCCCACTACTTTAATTTCGTTTAAAAATTGGCCTAAAATCAACCAAGCAAAAATTGCTGCAAACACTCCTTCTAGAGAAAATATAATCGCCGCAGGGGCAGGTGTTAGATTCTGCAAAGTATAAGTTTGTAATAAAAATGCCAAACCACTAGACAAGACACCGACATAGAGTATTTCGTATGAGTCCTTAAGTATATTGCTCAAGGAAGGGTTTTCATAAACAACCATTGGTAAAATCGTAAATAAAAAAGCAATAAAGCATTGTGACATTGCAATTGTTATAGGAAAATTAAAAAATTTAACTGTTTTACTAATATATATTATATGGATCGCCCAACAAAAAGCGCTTAGAACACCAAGTGTATCCCCGTATCTTACGGAAATATTTTTTAATTCACTCAAAAGTAATCCCCCAACAACACAGAGAATAACAGCAGGCCAGATAGACCAATGAATTTTTTTTGAAAAAATAAAATAGGATATGAGAGGAACTATCAATACGTACATGACGGTAAAAACCCCGGTGTTTGCAACATCAGTATATATTAGTGAAATTTGCTGTAACGCTTGACCTACACCTAATATAAACCCTAAAATAAGCAAATAAGAAAAAACTTTTTTAATATCAATATTTTTTTTTTTTATCTTTTTAAGTTCAAAAAAAAGAAAAAAAGGAAGTAACGATAAAAATCCAACTAGAAATCTACCGACATTGAAGGTGTGTGGGCCAATAAAGTCCATGCCCATATCTTGGGCAACAAAAGCAGAACCCCACAAGATTGAAGTTACGATTGCACAAATAAGAGAAAAAATATTTTTATTCACAAAAAGTGAGTATTGTAAATTTACTTAAACAGCAAGTTTGAACGCAAAGTCTTTTCCTAAGCTCTGGCTTAAATGTACGCAGAATCTTGCGCCATCAGCACCATCTATAAATCTATGATCATAGGACAAAGAAATAGGTAATATTTTTCTTGTAACAATTTGTCCATTTTTCTTAACTAATTTGTCATAAGACTTACCAACTCCAAGTATAGATAGTTCTGGTGGGTTGATTATAGGAGTAAAAAAAGTTCCTCCAATACCTCCTAAGCTAGAGATTGTCATTGACCCGCCAAAAAACTCTTTTTTATCAATTTTAAGATCTCGACATGATTTACTAACTGTTCTGAGTCTTTGACTTATACTTTTAATATCCAATTGATCGACATTTCTAATTTTTGGAACCATTAGGCCGTGCGGCGTATCTACAGCTACACCAATATGAAAATATTTTTTATAAGTAACTTTTCCATTTTCAGGGTCAATCGAGGCATTAAAATTTGGATAAGATTTAAGACCGTTCACCATAGCTTTCATAATAAAAGCTAATGGAGTGATAGATATTTTTTGTCCAGTATATAAATCTTTAAGAGAACTTCTAAATTGCTCCATTTCTGTAATATCTATTTCCTCATGTTGAGTAACGTGTGGAATTTCTCTCCAAGAAGCAACAAGATGAGGACCAGAAAGTTTTTTTATTCTTGGAATATCTTTCACTTCGGTCTCACCAAACTCACTATGTTTATATTCATTCTTAGGACTTATTTTTTTTTGAGTCGTTACAGAAGGTGAGCTTGTCAGTTTATCTCTTACATAAACTTTGACGTCATCTTTAGTTACTCTGCCAGATCTTTCAGAGCCGTTTATTTTAGAAATATCAGCTCCCAATTGTCTTATAAACTTTCTTACATTTGGGCTAGCTGATTTTATATTTTTTTCTTCAGTTAGTGGGGGCGAGATAACAACTTTTTTTTTATTTTTAGGAAAATTTATAATTTCATTTTTAGCTTTATTAACTTGATTTTTTAAAACCGGATGAATTTTATTTTCTTCATCTTCTGTGCTAGCTAGCGATAAAATTACAGTTCCTTCAGCAACTTTATCTCCTACTTTGATGTTAATTTTTTTCACTATTCCGCTAAAATTTGAAGGAACTTCTACAGATGACTTATCGCTTTCTAGGGTAATAATTGATTCATCTTTTTTAACTTTCTGACCTTCTTTTACCAAAACTTCGATTACTTCTACTTCTTTAAAGTCACCTATATTTGGAACAATAATTTTTTGTTCAGCCATAATTACAGTTTTGTTGGAAATGCTTTTTTCTTATCGATTTTATATTTTTTGAGAGCTTTTTCTGCATCATCGGAGCCTATCAATTGCTCTTTTGCTAAAGCACTTAGCGTGTAAGCAACTATATGTTCTTTATCTACTTCAAAAAATTTTCTTAAATTTTTTCTCGTGTCGCTTCTTCCAAAGCCATCTGTACCTAACGAATAAAAAGATTTATCAGTGTAGGGTCTAATCTGATCTGAAAACGATCTAACATAGTCGGTAACAGCTATAACTGGACCATCTCTTTTTTCTAGACATTTTTCTATATAGCTTTTTTCTTTTTTATTTTTTGGGTTTAAGAGATTTTTTCTTTCAATTTCCATTCCGTCTTTTCTTAATTCATTAAAACTAGTAACACTCCAAATATCAGAATCTACACCATATTCCTCAGAGAGTATTTTAGCTGCCGCTATAGCTTCTCTCAAAATTGTACCAGAGCCCATTAATTGAATCTTAATTCTTCCTTTATTATTATATTCCTTAAATAAATACATACCTTTTAAAATCCCTTCATCAGCACCCTCTGGTTTTTCAGGATGAGAATAATTTTCATTCATCGCTGTAATATAATAAAAAACATTTTCATTTTTTTCATGCATTCTTCTTAAACCTTCTCTAAAAATAACTGCCATCTCATAAGAAAAAGTTGGATCATAAGAAACACAGTTTGGAATCATGGAAGCTAAAATATGGCTATGGCCATCCTGATGTTGTAATCCCTCGCCTGCAAGCGTTGTTCTTCCTGCTGTAGCCCCTATTAAAAAACCCCTAGCTTGTGCATCTCCCGCGGCCCAGGCAAAATCACCAATTCTTTGAAATCCAAACATTGAATAAAAAATATATACTGGGATCATTTCTATATCGTGATTAGTGTAGGCAGTTGCCGCCGCAATCCAAGAGGACATAGCCCCAGCTTCTGTTATTCCTTCTTCTAATACCTGGCCACTTTTTGTCTCCTTGTAAGAACTTAGTTGCTCTGAATCTTCGGGTTCATATTTTTGTCCTTCGTGTGCATAAATACCTATTTTTCTAAAAAAACCTTCCATACCAAAAGTTCGTGCTTCGTCTGGTATAATTGGAACCAATCTTGGGGCAACATTTTTGTCTCTAAGAAGATTTGTTAGCATTCGAACAAGGGCCATCGTTGTTGACATCTCCTTGTCACCAGTAGATTTCATAAAACTTTCAAAGATATCTTTAGGTGGAGCTTTGATGGGCGCTGCAAGAGAGGATCTTTCAGGAATAAATCCTCCAAGTTGTTTTCTTCTTTCTTTTAAATACTTAGTTTCTTCAGAATTTTCAGCAGGCTTATAATATTCTATATTTTTGACTTGTTCATCAGTTAAAGGAACATTAAACCGGTCCCTATAATACAATAAATCTTGTTCATCTAATTTTTTTTGTTGATGTGTTGTGTTGATGCTTTCCCCAGATTTTCCCATACCATATCCTTTAACTGTTTTTGCTATTATCACAGTTGGGGCTCCTTGGTTTTGCATCGCAGCATGATAAGCCGCGTAAACTTTATGAGGGTCATGTCCTCCTCTATTAAGTTTCCAAATATCATTATCAGTCATTGATGAAACTAACTCTTTTAATTCCGGATATTTTCCAAAAAATTTTTCTCTAACATAAGCACCACCTTTTGCTTTCATTGCCTGGTATTCGCCATCAACACATTCATTCATTCGTTTCATTAACATGCCTGATTTATCTGCTTTTAAAAGAGGATCCCAATACGAACCCCAGATAACTTTTAGTACATTCCATCCCGCACCTCTGAAACTACCTTCTAACTCTTGAATAATTTTTCCGTTACCTCTTACAGGTCCGTCTAATCTTTGAAGATTGCAATTAACTACAAAAATTAAATTATCCAGTTTTTCTCTAGCTGCTAAACTGATAGCACCCAACGACTCTGGTTCATCTGTCTCACCATCACCTATAAAAACCCAAATTTTTCTTCCTTCATCTTTTAATAAGCCTCTATTAATTAAATATTTCATAAATCTTGCTTGGTAGATTGCCATGATAGGACCTAAGCCCATAGAGACAGTAGGAAATTGCCAAAATTTTGGCATTAACCATGGGTGCGGATAAGAGGATAGTCCGCCGCTATTTACTTCTTGTCTAAATCTATTTAATTGTTCTTCTGTAAGTCTACCCTCTAAGAATGCACGTGCATACATACCTGGCGCAGAATGTCCTTGAAAATAAATTAAATCACCACCAAAATCTTTATTTTTAGCTCTCCAAAAATGATTCATTCCTACGTCGTAAAGTGTGGCTGCAGATGCAAAGGTTCCAATGTGCCCTCCAAGTTCGCTGCTAATTTTATTGGCTTTGACAACCATAGCTGCTGCGTTCCATCTGATATAAGCACGTATTTTCTTTTCTATATTTTGGTCTCCTGGCGACTTAACCTCAAGTTCTGTAGGAATGGTATTTATGTAAGGAGTTGTTCTAGTATCCGGGAGAACTAGTCCCGCAGTATATGCCTTTGATATAACTTTATTTAGTAAATAACTTGCTCGGGAAGGGCCATCATTTTCTATTACTGCATTTAATGATTCAATCCATTCATGTGTTTCTACTGGATCAAGATCGTCCACTGAAGAAGACTGAGTAATATTTTTTTTTATTATTTTATTTAAATTAGTATTTTCTATTTCTTTTTTCTCAATAATTTTTTCTTCTGCTAAGTTTTCATTATTTGGTTTTTTTTCTTTTTTATTAACATCAGATTGATTACTATCTAGTTTAGCTAATAAACTTCCTTTTGCAACTTTGTCGCCAACTTTAACATTTAATTCAAGTACTGTTCCAGAAAATGGCGAAGGCACCTCTACGCTAGATTTGTCACTCTCAAGTGTTACAATTGGATCGTGTTCATTAATTTGGTCACCGACCTTTATTAGTACTTCTATTATTTCTACGCTATCAAAGTCTCCAATGTCGGGAACAGAAATGTTTTGTGCCATAAATTTAAAGCAACATACAAAATATACAATCAATTATAAACAATAAAAATGTAAAAAAAGTCGATTAACCTTAGTTAAAAGGATTAAATAATCAATTGTTAATTTTATTAACATAATTAAATCAGTTTTAGAGATTATTTTTTTCATTTGTTTAAAAAAGTGGAAACTTTCAAATGATTCCTAACGTATTATCTTATATAAATTTATTTAGGGACCGCTAGTTCAATTGGATAGAATACCTGATTACGAATCAGGGGGTTGCAGATTCGAGTTCTGCGCGGTCCACCAATTATTTAATGATTAATTTTTTTTGTATCCTTATCAAAAAAGTCTGAAATTCTTTCACTAACATGTTTGCTCTCAAGACAAAACATGTCAGAATCTTTTATTAAATTCATGGATGGATTTTTAATTTTTGTAAGTAATTTTTCTTCAAAATCAGTAAAACTTGTTATTTTTATAGAATCGTTTAATTGATTTTTTTCTAGATAAGCTAAATTAGAATCTTGTGGATCTAAAAAAAAACAATCTTTTTTTAATCCAAAAGATTCATAACCTAAAGTCGAACTCCAAGTACATAAAAAAATTGCTTTATTTGCTAAAATGTAACTATCTGAAAAATATTTAATATTATTTACAACATGTTCAACATTTTTAATTTCTTTTAAAATTTCCAATTCTTTTTGATTGTCACAACTATTTTTGTGCTTGATACCTATTTTTAAGTCAGGATATTTTAATGCTATTTTTTTAATCCATTCAACATATTTGTAATATTCATCGTAGTAAGTATCGTATCCAGAGTTAAAAACACTAGTCTGAGTGTTTGAAAAAACAAGTAGATCATATTTTTTAAATTCTTTATCGTTCTTGTAACTGGGGTGAAAATAAAAATCTCTTTCCATAAACAAAGACCCAATAGGTTGATTTTTTCTAATCTTACAGTCAAAATTTATTAGATTAGGCAAACTGTCTTTTCCTAAAGTAAAAATTACATCTGCATTAACAAACATTCCTGGGCCATTTAATTGAAATAAATTTTTCTGCAAAACGCAGCTAAGTCTCCCGCCGTAACTATGAAATATTTCATCTTTTATCGCAGAAGTGCTATAAAATCTTTCCTGCAGTAGGTATTTTGAAGTAAATCTGAAAAAAATATTGTGATATTTAAAATATCTTTTTAAAAACACAATAAGAATGGGAAAAATATTATTGTTGGACTTTAAGCTCAAATGTAATGTTTTAATTATAATTGTGACAACGTCTTTAATACGCAAGTTTAAATTTTTATGAAGATATGTTTTCTTATATCTAAAAAAATAAATATCATCCTTTTTTTTTAGACTTTCATCACTAGTTATAAGTAATAGTTTTTTCTTTTTTTTTAAAATATCAAACTTTTTAATATTCGATCCCTTGTCATTATTGTCAATTAAAATATCATATTTACTATTCGAGGCAGGTGTATGTTTTTCCTGAAAAAACTTTACATAAAAAAAAAATATTAAGATATAGAAAAAATGAACTGGAATAAAAAAAATATTAAACTTATTTTTGAACTTACCTCTCACATTTAAAAAATTATCAAATAAAATTATTTTTGTTTCATGTTCTAAGGTTTTTTTTTTTAATCCGAGACCACCCGATACCAATGATAAAAATTTTTTATAATCATTTGAACTATTAAAATTATTCATAAAATTAACAAGATCATCCCTTAAAAAATTAATTTTTTTCTCTCTGTTAAGTTTAAATTTACTAATTATCATTTTTTGAAATATTTATCTTGGGTTGTATATAGCGACACTTAATTGCGAATTATTTTTATATTAAAATTATTTTTGTTCATTAAAATACTTTTTAAATAAATGTTCAGCATATTCAAATTCAAACTCTGTATTAATGTCATACCCTTCAATTGAATTTAGTTTATAAAAATAAGGTTTGTTGCCAACTAGAGATTTTTTTTTGGTCATTAGCTCAGTAGTCAGAATATTAACTGCAAAATTTAACTTAACCACATCAGGTAAATTTTGTGATCCTGGTGCTTTTTTTGGATCAAAATTTAATGGCTTATTTTCTAAGTATAAAAACTCTTTAACCTCATTAACAGTATTTATACTGTCATGTTTATTGTTAGTTTCCTCAAAAATTTTAATTATATCGTCATAAGTTTTAACCTTGATTATTGGATTAGTACAATGAGTAAATAATATAAACTTACTTTTTGTGTTTAAAGCTATATTTTCCCAAAAATCACTGTTGGAACATTCTGCACTAGCAAAATAATCTTCTCGTCTTTCGAAGCTAACCCCGTAATCTTTTGCTGTTTCAATTGCTTCCTCGGAGTCAGTATTAATTATTATATCGTCAAGTTTTTTTACTTTTTTTAAGACTTCAATTTTGTGTTTAAGTAAATTTTTTCCGGCAAAGTATCTGAAATTTTTATTTTTTACTCTTTGTGAACCTTTTCTTATTGTCACTACTGCTACAAGATTTTTTTGCATTTGATATTTTGATTCCTACCTAAATTCGTATTCTTTATTAAGTGTTTTCAAAATAGGATATTTCAACAGACCGTAGAATGTTTTTATATAACCAACACTATTTATAGACCTACTGATTTTAATCCAGACGATGCTCCGACTAATCTTACTTAATGCTGGGTTTTTGTATTTTTTCTCAGCTCTTTTAGGGTAAAAGGCGTCAAAACCTATAGCATTGTCTGCAACACCCCCGTGAAAATCGTAAGGCCCTATATCAACTCCATCGTTAGGTAATAAAGTTTTTTTAATATCCTTAACATAAAAATTCATACTTCCGTCAACCAACCAAGTTGTCTGTTCATTGTAATGACCTTTGTCATGAAACTTAAATCCTTTTTTAATTTCAAAAAGAACCAAGTTAAGTTTTTTTCCTTCATAGGGTCGAGAAATTATCTTTCCTCCCCATAGGTCCACAGGTTTAATATCTTTCCTAAAATTAAAGAAAAAAACATCTGAGGTAACTGATGTTTCTAAATTTTTTGCAGTAATTATAAAAGCTATTGTATTTTTTTTACAATTAATTTTATATTTTTTTTCATCAGAATGAATATTAACAGCATCAAACTCTCTTAATTCAAATTTATTATCTTCATTTTCAAATGATAATTCTCCACTAATAACAACTAAAATCTTTTCTTTATTATAAATTTCTAAGAAATTTTCTTCAAAATAATTATTTAATATTTCCTCACCTTTTAAAATATTTAACTTAAGAATAAAAGTTTCATTCCAGCCCTCAAACGTAGATACGTTGTGTAAATTGAAATTTAATACCTTGTTAAAATTAAAGTACCTTGATTTTGACGGACCTGTTTTAATTTCATTCATTGTAATTTAATACTTTATTTATTCAGTTAAAAATACTTTTTTTCTCTTTTGAGATTTTACCTTAACTTTATAGTTCCAAAATTCATTTTGGTTGAAACCTTTTATTCTATTTTTAATTTTAGAGCCACTTTTTTTGACAGGAAAATCATACACCATATAAAAATATTTTCTATCACTCTTTCCGTTGTACTTGAGAACAGAGTGATACGCCCACGGAACATTCAAAATAATAATACAAGAGTTACTGTAAACTTTATGTTTTTTATAAACTCTTAAATCTTTTTTACTTGGAAATATATCATAGACTTTTTCTTTTTTTTTAGTTTTGTTCATACAAATCTCTCCTCCTTTTTCATGTTGGGAGAATGTATATAAAATCATATGAATTAGATGATCTCTTCTGTCTAAATGTGCACTTTTTTCATAGCCATTCTTCATTATTGAAAATGAAGAATGATAATTTAATTTTTTATTTTGATGCTGTTTTTTAACGTGTTTAGCAATTTCTAGAGAAAATTTTTTTATAATAATTGGCTGTAGTTTTTTAAATAAATGGTTGATTTTTTTGAATGAGTCTTTTTTTACTAAATCTTTATAAATAGATGAGTTTGGTAAAAGTGTTTTTTTAGTTTTAGAAGTACTTTGATATAAAATATCAGCTCCTTCTATTTCTTTAAAACTAGGAAGTTCTCTATTTATTTCTGTTATATCGTTTTTGTTTAAAAAATTTTTTACAAACAAATAAGGAAAAGGTTCTAGGAAAATTTTACTGTTTATAATTTTTTTTCTTACATCCTGAAGCATTTAAATTATTGTACTGTTCAATAATTGAACTGTAAACTAAAAAAACTATATGTCGCAGTAGTATTAAGCTTTAAAGGGCATAATAGTATTTATTAAGCTTATTTTTTAAAAGACCTTTAATATCTTTCAGGGTTTTTTCGATCTAAATAAATCTGGTAAGTTTTAAATACTATTATTTATATATTGAACATCACTAAGGTTATGTTTGTAATTTTATTTTAAAAAAATTTACTTTTTCAATATTGATAAGAATTGGAAGAACAAAAAATATAATTGTAGAATTCCAAGTTGTAAAAAAACTTCCAGAACTTCTTAACGGAAAGAATTCAAAAAAAACTATCAAGAAAAAAGGTAAAGATAGTAATTTTAAATGAAAATTATTATTCGAAGAATAGAATTTTAAAAAATTTAAAAAGCTTAAGAGAAAAATTAAAAAAATTAAAGTAAAACCAACCAAGCCAACATCTAGCAATATTTCTATCCAATAATTGTGAGGATGAGACTGACATGTTTGGTATTTTATGTACTTACATTTTATACGTAGTGTTTTTAGACCACCCCCAAATATTTTATTTTCTTTCCAGTTTTGAACCCCACTATTAAAAGTAATAAGATGACCACTTGCAAAATCTATTGGTTTATTTGGATAGCCATTATAAAATAACCCAGGTGCCACAAGAATAGTTTGTTTTGCATTACCATAAAAACTATTTATATGACCTTTAAATTCCTCATTATTTTTATGTAAATATAAAAAAAATAAAGAACAAATAATAGCTAGTAAAATAAAAAGTTTAATTTTTTTTGCAAAGAAAAATATTAAAAATATAGAAAGCACATAAAGAAAAAACGGTATTCTATTAAAAGTATAAAGAATAATAATAAAAAAAAATATAAAAGATAAAGATATGAAAAAAAATTTTTTATTTGAAGATTTAAAAAAAAGAGAAATATAAAAAACAAAAAACAAAGAAAATTTCTGAAGATATGAACCAGCGATTTTTTCGTCGCCAAAAAATCCTGAGGGATAATTATTATAGGTATAACCTAATAAATTCTTACCAAAAATTATTTGAATTAAAATATCAATTCCCACAATTAACGAAAAAAAAGCGGCAGAAATAAAGAAAAATTTTATATTTAGTTTCCCTTCTTCTATTGTTTTAAAAATAATAAAAAATAAAATTAAATATTTTAAAAAAAAAAATGATTTTTTAATGTGCTCTACATATAAAACGTTATCATTTAAATTTGGCAGGTTTCTAAACAGTGTAATTAATATTAAATATAAAAAAAAGCTAATTACAAGGTATTGGTATTTTTTTTTATCTACATTAAATAGTCGAAATTTATAAATAGCGAATCCTAAAAAACAAATTAACAAAATATTTATATTTACTGCTAAATTTCCAATTATTAAAGTTAGAGGTATTAATGAAATCAAAAAATTAAGAACGCTAATTTTTGAAAAATAATTTTTATTAATAAGCATAAATAATAATTATAGAACCTAAAATAAGCCTGTAAATTACAAAAGAAGTTAGACTAAACTCCTGTAAAAATTTTATCAAAAATTTAATAGTTATATAAGAAAAAAAAAAGGATAAAAAAACACCTAGTAAATTTAACAGAGAAACAGAGAAATTTTTTTCTACTATTAAATTTTGTACATTATATAGACTTGCAGCCATCAGGGTCGGTATTGAAATTAAAAAAGAAATTTTGACAGAATCTACTCTACTAAAATTTAAAAATCTCGCTCCACTTATTGTTATTCCAGATCTGCTTACGCCAGGTATTAATGATAAAATTTGAAAAAGACCTATATACAAAGCAGTTCTATATTTAAAATCATGATTAATACTTTTTTTAACTTTTACTCGATCGCTGAAATAAAGAAGAATGCCAAAAATAATCGTAGACCAGCCTATTATTTTATAATTCTTTAAATAATCTATTAAGTTTAATTTAATTAAAAAAAATCCAAAAATTATTACTGGTACAGAACCTAATATTATTTTAAAAAATAATTGTTTATTACTTATAAAATTAAAAAGTTCTTTTTTAAAAAAGAATATTATTGCCAGCAAGGAACCTAAATGCAGACTTACATTTAAAGTTAAATTTTCATTGCTGAAATTAAAGTATTTTGAAATTAAAATTAAGTGAGCAGATGAACTTATAGGGAGAAATTCAGTAATTCCCTGAACTATAGATAAAATTATAACCTCAACCATTTATTTTGTTTTATAAATCTTTTCTTATTTTATTGATATGCATATTTGTTATGCAAAAAAAGCATGAGTAAAACTTAGCTTAATTCATCATTGCGTCAATATTCCTTACCTATTATGACTTTTAAAACTCTTAATATGGAGTAACTTAAACAATATTATGAAAAAAAAAATGCTTCAGTTTGTAAGTTTGGATAAAGCCACACCAGATAAAAGAGCTACTGGCGAGAGAAAAAAAGATTTTCATGAAATTTATAAAGAATATATTAATGAAAAAGCACAAGAACAATCAAGTAGGTGTTCTCAGTGTGGAGTACCATTTTGTCAAGTTCACTGTCCACTGCACAACAATATTCCAGACTGGTTAAAATTGACCGCTGAAGGAAGGCTGCAAGAAGCTTACGAGCTTTCTCAAAGCACAAATAATATGCCAGAAATTTGTGGGAGAATATGTCCTCAAGATAGACTTTGCGAAGGCAACTGTGTTATTGAACAATCTGGGCATGGCACAGTTACAATTGGATCCATAGAAAAATATATTACAGATACTGCTTGGCAAGAAAACTGGATTAAGCCAATAAAAATTAAAAAAGAACTCAACCAATCTATAGGAATTATTGGTGCAGGACCTGCAGGGCTAGCATGTGCCGAAGAGTTAAGAAAATTTGGATATCAAGTAACTATATATGACAGATATGATAGGCCAGGTGGTTTGTTAATATACGGAATACCAAATTTCAAACTAGAAAAATTTGTAGTTGAGAGAAGAACAAAACTTCTAGAACAAGGTGGAATTAAATTTATTCAAAATTTTGAAGTAGGTAAAAACAAAAGCTTAAATGAGTTAAAAAAAGATCATGATGCCATTTTAATTGCAACAGGTGTTTACAAGACAAGAGAAATAGAAATTCAAGGAAGTAATCTAGAAAATATTTTCCCTGCAATGGATTTTTTAACAGCATCAAACAGAAAAGGACTTGGAGATAAAGTTAAGCTTTTTGATAATGGAACTTTGAATGCAGAAGGTAAAGATGTGGTTGTAATAGGAGGGGGAGACACTGCCATGGATTGCGTCAGAACAGCAACACGTCAAAAGGCAAAATCAGTTAAATGCCTCTATAGAAGAGATAGAGAAAATATGCCTGGATCTGCTAGAGAAGTTGCTAATGCCATAGAAGAAGGTGTTGAATTCATTTGGCTATCAAGCCCAAAAAAATTTATTGGAAACAAACATGTTAGTGAAGTTCAAGTTGACAAGATGATACTTGGTTCAGCAGATTCTTCAGGTAGAAGCAAACCAGAGGTTCAAGAAAACTCTGAGCACAATATCAAAGCTGACATTGTGATTAAATCTTTAGGCTTTGATCCTGAGAATCTTCCAGAATTATTCTCAGCAAAAGAACTATTAGTTTCTAGATGGGGAACGATAAAAATAGATTTAAATACTATGCAAACTAATATTGACGGTATTTTTGCCGCTGGAGATATTGTTAGAGGAGCTTCACTAGTAGTTTGGGCAATTAAAGACGGAAGAGATGCCGCCCTACAAATTCAGAAATATTTGAAAGAAAAAAACATTCAAGAAGAAAAGATAAAAGCTGCATAGCTATGAATAATTATTTAAAATATTTAAAAAATAAAAAATTGTTACAAGATAACTTAGCTTACGACCCTAGAACAGAACACGATGCCTGTGGAGTTGGCTTAATAGCAGCAACGAATGGAAAAAAATCAAGAAAAATAGTTGATTATGGAATTGAAGCTTTAAAGGCAGTCTGGCATAGAGGAGCAGTGGATGCTGACGGTAAATCAGGAGATGGAGCTGGCATGCAACTTGAAATCTCACCAGATTTTTTTAAAGAGAAAATTTTATTAACTGGCCACAAGCACGATGCAAGCAAAAGAATATGTGTAGGAATGATTTTTCTACCTAAAACTAATTACTCAGACCAGGAGAAATGCAGAGAAATTATAGAGTCTGTTTTATTAAAAGAAAATTTTTCTATTTACGGATGGAGACAAGTGCCGGTTAACCCTAAAGTTTTAGGAAAAACCGCAGATCAAAATAGACCAGAAATTGCACAAGTATTATTCAAAAAAAATGAAGAATTAGAAACCAATGATTTGGAAAGAGAATTATTCGTTACTAGAAAAAAAATAGAAAAAATAGCAAGAAAAAATCAGCTAAAAGAATTTTATATTTGTTCCTTCAGCTCAAGGTCTATCGTTTACAAAGGTATGTTCTTAGCGGAGGCACTAGCTGATTTTTATCCAGATTTAAAAAATCCAAAACTTACTTCAAGATTTGTTATTTTTCACCAAAGATATTCTACAAATACATTTCCAAGTTGGGATCTTGCACAACCATTTAGAACTTTAGCTCACAATGGAGAAATTAATACCGTTAAAGGAAATATAAATTGGATGAAGATACATGAACAAGATATGTCAAGTTCATTATTTAAAGATGTTGAAGATTTAAAACCGGTTATCACAGCAGGAAGTTCAGATTCAGGAGCTTTAGATAACGTTTTTGAATTATTAACACACTCAGGTAAGCTAGCGCCATTGATTAAGCTTATGATGATACCGGATGCTTGGTCCAAGAGAAGCAAAACGGTACCAAAAAATCATCAGGATCTATTTAATTTTTTAAATAGTTCTATAGAACCTTGGGACGGTCCTGCAGCAATCTGTGCCACAGACGCAAAATGGGTTTTAGCAGCTACTGACAGAAACGGTCTAAGACCCTTAAGATACGCCATCACATCAGACAACTTATTTTATGCCGGTTCCGAGTCAGGAATGATAAAATTGCCTGAGGAAAAAATTATTTCAAAAGGTAAACTAGGACCAGGGCAAATCATTGCAATAGATCTTAAATTAGGAAAATTATTTCACGACAAAGAAATCAAAGACTATATTGCTAATGACTATAAAAAATATAGCAAACAAATTATAGATTTAGATAAAAAAATTTTTATTGAAAAGGAAGAACCTGAATTTACATCTGAAGAATTAAAAAAAAGACAATATTTGTCTGGTCTTAGCGTAGAAGATTTAGAACTTATTCTTCAACCAATGGCAGAAGACGGAAAAGAAGCAATAGGTTCTATGGGTGACGATACACCTGTAGCTGTGCTATCCAATTATTACAGGCCTATTTCTCATTATTTTAGACAAAATTTTAGCCAAGTAACTAATCCACCGATCGATTCTTTGAGAGAAAACAAAGTAATGAGTCTCAAAACTAGATTTGGAAATTTAGGCAATATCTTAGATTTTGATAATTTAACTGAAGAAAATATCTATGTTCTAGATAGTCCAATTTTAACTAATTCTCAGTTTAAAAAGTTTAAAAATTTATTTAAAAAAAAAATTAAAGTATTAAATTGTGTTTTTGATATTAACTCGTCACTAAAAGACAAAATAGAAAAAATAAAAGAAGAAGCAGAAATTGCAGTGCGTGAAGGAAGTACCAACTTAATACTGTCAGATAAAAAAATTAGTTCATCGCACGCAAGCATACCCTCTGTTCTGGCGGTTGGCGCGGTTCACTCATACTTAGTAAAATTAGGTTTAAGAGGACATTGTTCAATAAATGTTGAAAGCTCAGATGTTTTAGACACACATTCTTTCGCGGTCTTGATTGGTGTCGGCGCCACTACTATTAATCCTTATCTAGCGATTGATAGTATTTATCAAAGATTTGAAAAAAAATTGTTTAATAATTCTAATTTTGAGAGTTGTGTTGCTAAATTTAAGAAATCTATAGACGATGGTTTGTTAAAAATTATGTCTAAAATGGGTATTTCAGTGATTAGTTCTTACAGAGGAGGATGTAATTTTGAAGCCGTAGGTCTAAGTAGGGCTATTGTGTCAGAATATTTTCCGGGTATGAGTTCAAGAATATCTGGCATAGGAACAGGTGGAATTGAAAAAAAAATTAAAGAACATCATAAAAATTATATTTCAAATAACATCGTAACCTTGCCAATTGGAGGTATTTACAGATATAGAAAAACTGGCGAACAACATCAATTCCAAGGGAATTTAATTCACATATTACAGCATGCCGTAGGAACCGGTTCGTACGACCATTACAAAAAATACTCTAAAGGTATTAAGGATTTACCTCCCATTAGTTTGAGAGATTTATTAAACTTTAAAAAAAAGAAAGATCCAATAAATATTAATGAGGTAGAACCATTATCAGAAATTTTAAAAAGATTTGGAAGTGGAAGCATGTCTCACGGAGCATTATCAGCAGAAGCTCATGAGACTTTAGGTATTGGAATGAATAGAATAAAAGGGGCCTCTTGTAGTGGAGAGGGAGGAGAGGACGCTAAACGTTTTAGCAAGTTGTCAAACGGAGATTCTGCTAATTCAAGAATAAAACAAGTAGCTTCAGCACGATTTGGTGTAACAATTAATTACATTAATAATTGTAATGAAATTGAAATCAAAATGGCTCAAGGCGCAAAGCCTGGCGAGGGTGGGCAATTACCTGGGTTTAAAGTTACAAATGAAATAGCAAAGTTAAGACATTCTACACCTGGAGTTACTTTAATTTCTCCACCACCTCATCATGATATCTACTCAATTGAAGATTTAGCTCAGCTTATCTATGATTTAAAACAAATAAATCCTGGGGCTCGAATTGGAGTAAAATTAGTTGCTTCTACCGGCATAGGAACAATAGCAGCTGGTGTTGCGAAAGCTAAAGCAGATGTAATCTTAATTTCCGGTCATTCAGGTGGAACTGGCGCCAGTCCTCAAACAAGCATTAAGCACGCAGGTATTCCATGGGAAATGGGTTTAACAGAAGCCAATCAAATTTTAACGCTCAACAATTTAAGGCACAAAGTTACTTTAAGAACTGATGGCGGACTTAAAACAGGAAAAGATATAGTTATGGCAGCTATGATGGGAGCCGAAGAATATGGAATGGGCACTTCATCGCTAGTTGCAATGGGATGCATACTAGTGAGACAATGCCATTCAAATACTTGCCCAGTTGGAGTATGCAGCCAAGATGAAACATTAAGAAAAAAGTTTGCAGGCACGCCGGATAAAGTTGTAAATTTTTTTACTTTTGTTGCAACAGAAGTTAGGGAAATACTTGCATCGTTAGGATTTAAATCTATTAATGAAATTATTGGAAGAACTGATCTTTTAATACAAGTAAACAAAGGTTCACCAAACCTAGATGATTTAGATCTCAACCCTCTTCTAGTTCAGGCTGACCCAGGAGACAATCCAAGATACTGTAAAGATAATCAAATTAATAAAGTACCAGATACTTTAGATGAAAAAATTTGGTCAGATATAAAAGAAAAAATAAACGACAAAGATAAGTTTAATTTTGAATACAATATTGAAAATACACATAGATCAGTAGGAACCAGACTTTCACATTATTTATATAAGACTTATGGTGATAATAAATTAAACGAAGATTCTATAACTGTTAGACTTAGTGGAAGCGCAGGCCAATCGTTAGGAGCTTTTTTAATCAAAGGATTAAAATTAATAGTTGAAGGTGATACAAATGATTACGTTGGCAAAAGTCTCTCAGGAGGAAAAATTGTTGTACGAACTTCAAGTAAAAGTAATTTAGTTTCAAATAAAAATGTAATTATCGGAAATACAGTTTTATACGGGGCCACAGCGGGAAAACTTTACGCCTCTGGGCAAGCAGGTGAACGTTTTGCAGTTAGAAACTCTGGCAGTCATGCAGTAGTAGAAGGATGTGGAGCACACGGATGTGAATATATGACTGGTGGAAGTGTAATTATTCTTGGAGAAGTAGGAGACAATTTTGGAGCAGGTATGACAGGAGGAATGGCTTTCATTCATGACCCAGAAAATAAATTTGAAAATTTTGTAAATCCAGTTTCAATTATCTGGCAACAAGTTGAAACTGAGTACTGGAAGGATTTTTTAAAAAGCAACTTAAAAGATTTTTTGAAAGAAACAAATTCTATAATAGCTAAAAAAATATTAGACAATTATGAAGATGAAATTTTAAATTTTAAACAGATTTGTCCGATAGAAATGCTAGATAAACTAGACAACCCCATTACGTTAAAGAACAACATTAAGAAAGTAAGTTAGATGGAAAAAATTAATATTTTTTGTTTTGGCTTTGGTCAGGTTGCAAAAAATTTTATTAAAAAAATTAACACTAAAAATATAGATTTTGCCTTATCAGTAACATCTAGAGAAAGTTCAAAAAAAAAAAATTTCAGTGGAATCAAATATAATAGCTTTCAATTTTCAGAGCATACTTTTGATACAAACTTAATTAAGAGTCTTGAGTCATCAAATTATATCTTAATATCAATAGCTCCAATTAACGGGATAGATATTGTGATAAAAAATTTTCAAAAAATTTTAAAAAAAAAAAAAGTTAAGTGGCTTACTTATTTATCAGCAACAAATGTTTACGGTGATCACAAGGGGGAATGGGTAGACGAAACAAGCAAGACTAACCCGACATCTTCTACTGGAATACAAAGATTAAAAGCAGAAAAATCTTGGATGGATTTAGCAGAAAATCAAAGTTTACCTCTTCAAATCTTTAGGCTTTCTGGTATTTATTCCAATGAAAAAAATGTTCTAAAAAGACTTAAAGCTGGTGAGGCGAAAATAATAAAAAAAAAAAATCAATTTTTCTCAAGAATAAATGTTGAAGATATTGCTGAGATTTTATTTAAATCTTTAGAACAATTTAAAGCTAAGGAAATTTATAATATTTCAGATGATAAGCCGGCTTCCTCTGAAGAAGTAATTTTATATGGCTCTAAATTATTAAATTTAGAGCCACCTGAAATAGTTGAACTAAAATCTATAGAAAGTGAAATGGCTAGAAATTTTTATAAAGACTCGAAGAAAGTTAATAATAAAAAAATGAAAGAAATTTTTAATTACAAGTTGAAATATCCAACTTACGTTGAAGGACTAAACCACATTTTTAACAATATTATTTAACTCTTTAATTATTATTTTTAAGGGATTTTTATTGGATAAACTGTGGTCCCCGTTTTTAATTACTAGAAGCTTTTTTTTTGCATTTGGAAATAGGAAAAGAATTTTGCGAGAAAATGACACTGGGACTAGTTCGTCATTTTTCCCATGAACCATAGTGACACAAATTTTAGAATTAATTTTTTTTGACAAAACTTTATTTTTTCTTCCATCTTTTATCAGTTGATAAGTGACAGGATATTCGTACTGCTTTTGATGAAATTTTGACTGATCACGTTTAATGATACTTATACCCTTTTGCGTAATTTCTTTTTTTATTTTTTTGGTAAATTTTTTCCACATTAGTCTTTCAAGAAATTCAGGAGCAGAACCTATACCAACAAAACCTAAAATTTGATTTTTGAAGTATTTAAATTGATTCAGAGAAATCCATGCTCCCATACTAGATCCAATCAAAATAAAATTATTTTTTTTAACAATTTTTTTTATTGAATTTTTTGCGTCGTAAGACCATTCACTTATATTTCCTTTTGTAAATTCTCCCGATGATTTACCATGACCAGAGTACTCAATTGCTAAAAACCCTAACTTATTTTGAATAGCGTATTTTTTAAAAGCTTGGGGTTTCACCCCATCAATATCTGACATAAAACCTGGAAGAAAAATTATATATAGTTTTTTTTTGCAGTAATTGTCTATATATCTGAGTTTTTTGGTCTTCGAAATTTTAAGATATTTAAATTTTTTCATATAAAGTTTAATGCTGATGCTCGATATTATATACTTTTGCTAAATGTCATCTACAATAAAAGTTTTACAAGTAATACCAAAATTAGGTTTTGGAGGAGCTGAAACAGGTTGTTATGACGTTGCTCACTACTTAGCAGAACAAAATTGTAAATCATTTTTAATAACCAGTGGCGGTCAGCTTTTAAAACATGTTAGAAGAGATAAAGTAAAAGTAATACGTCTACCGGTTCAATCAAAAAATCCAATAATTATTTTTATTAACTCTATCGTTATTTTTCTTATACTATTGATATACAATATTGACATAGTACATGCCCGAAGTCGTGCACCTGCTTGGGCATGTTTATGGGCTTGTTTTTTCTCGAGGAGAAAATTTGTTACTACATTTCATGGAACCTACAACTTCTCCGGTAAATTTAAACATTTTTACAACAGTGTTATGGTGCGATCAAAATTAATTATTGGAGGTTCAAATTTTATCTTTAATCACATAAACAAGAACTATCAAAAATATTTAGATCTTAAAAAAAAAAAATTAATGGTTATTTTTAGAGGAATTAATTTAGAATATTTTGACGCAAAAAATACATCGGAAAAACAATCTAATCTTTTAGAATTAAGTTGGAAAATTGATAAAAAAAA
>Ga0308016_10000188_pt1 | contig 32808 bp, 36 predicted proteins | sample Neamet233_FD_203129 | JGI IMG/M metagenome (GOLD analysis project Ga0308016, IMG submission 203129) | Marine microbial communities from water near the shore, Antarctic Ocean - #233 | ecosystem: Environmental > Aquatic > Marine > Unclassified | place: Southern Ocean | collected 2014-07-28
GTCTTTATTATGAAGATCTAGCGAATTCGATATCAGGTTTCACTCCTTTTACCGGGGAAGTAATTGGGAAAGAAAAAGGCAGAGTAGAGGACGGAAAGAAAGAAGGTAAGTGGGTTGGGTATCACGATGATGGAGATTTAAGATATAGAGGAAGTTACAAGAATGGAAAAGAGGAAGGTGAGTGGGTTTATTATCACGACGATGGAGATTTAAGATATAGAGGAAATTACAAGAATGGAAAGGGAGATGGAGAGTGGGTTTATTATCACGACAATGGACAGTTAAGTAGTAAAGGAAATTACAAGAATGGAAAGAGAGATGGTGATTGGGTTGAGTATCACGGAGATGGACAGGTAAATATGAAAGGAAGTTACAAGAACGGAAAGAAGGTTAGTGGTTAAATGAAAAAACTATTAACAGTTGAATAGCGTTCAACTCATACATAAAAAGAATATAGAAATCTTCCTTTGCTTCAGAACTACATTCAGAACTTCCCGACTTCACGGTGCTCAATATTCCAAGTATTAACAGTTTCCCTTCTGTAATTTCAGGGCATTCTTGCTATAATCCCAGCATGAAAAAAAATCTTTCGAATGTTGAAAAAAAAGCGTTACGAAAAAAAGCGCACTCACTAAAACCGGTTGTCATGATCGGTCAGCACGGTCTTACTGATGCTGTCCTCGCTGAGGTTGATATCGCTCTCAATTCTCATGAACTGATTAAAATTCGTATCAGAGGCGCAGATAAAAATAAACGTACTGAGCAATGTGCGAAAATAGAAAACCAGTTGAATGCCGAGGTGGTGCATCAAATCGGTGGCATTACTGTCCTGTACCGACCTGCACCCGTTCCATCGTGAGTTTATTGCATTCATATACTCACGATACTCAGAAATAGTTTGATAAAGGAATGGTTGGTAGGCAATAGAGAAATTGAATGTTACGTCAGCAGTGAAGAACAGTTTTGCATCTTTAATATCCAATGCACCCCTACACCACACATTAGTTACTGTTGAGTAATTTTGAAATCGAGTTAGGTAAACTATGAAAATGAAAACACTATTTCTACTTCCGATACTTCTCCTGTCTCTTATCTCTACTCCTTGTTTGAGTGAGACTATGGATGAATTAGTGAAACGAGATGGTCTTTATTATGAAAAACTCAGTAAAGCTCTTTTTACGGGGAAAGTAACTGGAAAAGAACAAGGCAGAATAAAGGATGGAAAGAAAGAAGGCGAGTGGGTTGGGTATTGGGGTAATGGAAAATTAATGAGTAAAGTAAGTTTCAAGAACGGAAAAGAGGAGGGCGAGTGGATTATTTATTACTCAAATGGACAGGTAAGGGAAAAAGGAAGTTACAAGAACGGAGTGATGGAAGGTGAGTGGGGTGATTAACAAATCTGATAGAAACCCTCTCTCGATGATTACTTCTCAGACCTCTGATTTTTTATTCGATCAATTACCAAATAAGATGGACTCTCCGAACAATGTAAGTACCTTTTTTAATGCTGAATGAAAATGAAAAAACTATTCATACTTCCGATATTTCTTCTGTCTCTTATCTCTTGTTCGAGTGAGATAGAGAGTGAGACAGAGGGTAAAACAGATTCTGTGGTTGAACGAGGTGGTCTTTATTATGAAGAATTCAGTGAAACTCCCTTTACAGGGAAAGTAACTGGGAAAGAACAAGGCAGAATAAAGGACGGAAAGAAAGAAGGTGAGTGGGTTGGGTATTGGGGTAATGGACAGTTAATGAGTAAAGTAAGTTACAAGAATGGAAAAGAGGAAGGTGAGTGGGTTGGGTATCACAGGAATGGACAGTTAAGTAGCAAAGGAAGTTACAAGAACGGATTGTGGGAAGGTGATTGGGTTGAGTATTACGGAGATGGAACTCTTTATAAGAGAGGCACAGGAACATTCAAAAACGGAGAGAAGGTTAGTGACTAACTAATCTAAAGAAGATCCTCTCTAACTTCTTATCGCGTATTATTTTATTCTTTGGTATTTAACGTATCAGGTTATTTTTAGGCCTCTACCTAGAACTGTCTAGGAATTAAGGCTAGGAAATGAAAAAACAATTAATAAAGTATAAAAAGGAAACCAAATGTTAAACGTATATTTGTCAGGAGAAATTCACTCTGATTGGAGAGAAGAAATCATTCAACTTTGTAAGAAAGAAGATTTAAGTATTAAATTTTCTTTTCCAAATACAAATCATGATTCCTCAGATAATTGTGGGGTTGAAATTCTTGGGCCCGAGGAAAAAAACTTTTGGAAAGATAATAAAGGTGCAAAAATTAATTCTATTAGAACCAAAAAATATATTAAAGACTGCGATGTTGTAGTTGTTAAATTTGGGGAAAAATTTAAACAATGGAATGCCGCTTTTGATGCGGGTTATGCTTCAGCGTTAAATAAATCAATTATTGTTATTCATAACGATGAACATCAGCATGCTCTTAAAGAGGTGGACGCATCTTCCTGTGCAGTAGCAAAAAACCAGGATCAGGTTGTTAGGATATTAAAGTACATTTTAGACGGATCACTGTAATAAAAATTATACAAAGAATTGAAACAATGAAGAATGCAAATAAAGCACACAAAAAATTTTCTATATGTCCCATCACAGCGAAATAAGAGGGTAAGGTAAAAATGGAATTAATTAGATATGTAGTTGGTAGAATCTTACTTTTAGCAAATTTTCTTACCAGACCTAAACCAGCAATCCGGAGTCAGGTGGAGCAGGATGAAATTGATGCGGCAATGTCAGGAATGTCTCTTTATCAATTTAGTGCGTGTCCTTTTTGTGTGAAAGTTAGGAGACACATGCGCAGACGTTCAATAAATATTGAGCTAAGAGATGCTAGGGATAATATCGAAATTAAGAATGAATTAGTCAGAGAAGGCGGAAAACATATGGTTCCTTGTCTGCGTATTGAGACGGATGCTGAAAATGTTAAATGGCTATATGAATCTAGCGATATTTGTGCATTTCTAGATTCGGAATTGGATCGATTAAAAAGTACTTAGTGTTGATGCCCCATACAGGATGAAGGTAGGTCTCGATAAAATGAGAGCAGTAATTGACTTGGTATGAAGGCGAGAAAAAAATGTTTTCATTTTATGTCTTCTCTTAAATCCCCTAAAAATTTCCAAGCGTTCTATGGCTAGGAGAATGTGAATTTTTATTTATTTTTGTACCGGAAGAATTGTAGATAAGCAGTAACCAGTTTACAATAGAGGGTATGGCAATAGCTTACCCATGCAAAGCATTAATCTAACCCATCAATTTTTGATTGCCATGCCGGCCATGGCAGACACCTGTTTTTCCAAAACTCTTACTTATATTTGTGAGCACAATGAGCAAGGCGCGCTAGGTATAGTAATAAACCGTGCTGTTGACCTGACTTTGGAAAGTTTGTTTGATCAGCTTGAAATTCCTTGTAACAATTCAGATCCTAAAAATTTGCCTGTATTATTTGGGGGCCCGGTTCAGCAAGATCGTGGCTTTGTGCTACATCAGCCAATCGGCGACTGGCAGGCCACGTTAACAATAAATCATGAATTGGGGCTTACAACCTCACCGGATATTCTGCAGGCCATTGCTAATGGAGAAGGTCCAGAGAAGGTACTAGTTACACTAGGATATTCAGGGTGGGGGCCAGGTCAAATTGAGCATGAACTTGCTCAGAATGATTGGCTTACAGTTGCCGCTTCACCCGGCATAATGTTCGACCTATCACCGGACGAGAGATTACCTGCGGCTATGCAAATGCTTGGTATAGATTTTTCTAGTTTATCGGGTGAGGTAGGGCATGCTTAAGAGCAGTATATCTAATGATTAGCCCTATCGTTCATACAAAGTCAGAGAATTTGGCGTGTAACGCAGAACCCTCTGTTGGAACTGTTCTGGCTTTTGATTTTGGCGAGAAGCGAATTGGTGTGGCAGTTGGTGAATTAGAGCTGGGTTTAGCTCATCCACTCGTTACAGTAAGTGGAGAAGTTACAAAAAATAGATTTGAGGCCATTACTAAACTAATTGAAGAATGGGAGCCGGTACGGTTAGTAGTGGGGTTACCTGTTCATCCTGACGGTACTGAGCATAAACTGACACAATTGAGCAAACGATTTGCACGGCGCTTAGAAGGCCGTTTTAAGATTGGTACTAAGCTTGTGGATGAGCGCTATACTTCAGTTACTGCAAGCATGGGATTGAGAGAAGCAGGTGTTAAATGGAAGAAACAAAAGCTTGTTATCGATCAAGTAGCAGCTCAACAAATATTACAATCATATTTTGATAGACAAAATGAACTTACCTGATGCCGAACAGCTACTGGCTGAACTGACTGATAGAATTCGGTCAGACGTTACTAAAGACACCGTATTAGTTGGTATCTATACGGGTGGAGTTTGGTTAGCAGAGCGACTACATAAAGACTTGGAGTGTACGCTTCCTCTGGGGACATTAGATGTCTCATTCTACCGTGACGACTTCCATGAAATTGGTCTGCACCCCCAGGTTAAACCTTCAAATATTCCATTTGAAGTAGAGGGCCGCCATATCATATTAATAGATGATGTGCTTTACACTGGTCGCACTATTCGTGCTGCAATCAATGAATTATTTGACTATGGGCGACCTGCCAGCATCCGCCTTGCCGCTCTGGTAGATCGAGGTGCACGCGAAATGCCTATTGCAGCGAATTATGTTGGAGCAGATATTGTTTTGCCGGAGGATAAAATGTTGGCTTTAGAGCAGAAAGATAATGGAAAACTTAGTTTGAATTTATATGACAAAATATCTCCAGAGTAATGAATAATCCCCAGTTAAATAAAGATGGTAAGTTACAACACCTCCTTACTACCGAGGGGCTTCCTGCTCCCATTTTATTAAAAATACTTGATACCGCAGAATCATTTGTTGGTGTAACTCAGCGTGATATTAAGAAAGTGCCATTGCTAAGAGGCAAGTCTATATTTAATCTTTTTTTTGAGTCTAGTACTCGTACTCGTACCACATTTGAAATTGCAGCTAAGCGGTTATCTGCAGATGTTGTGAACCTTAATATTGCTGCTTCCTCTCAGTCTAAGGGGGAAACAATGTTAGATACGGTGAACAATCTTTCTGCAATGAATGCTGATATGTTCATTGTGCGACATTCGCAAAGTGGGGCAGCTCATTTGATAGCGCGCCATGTGCGTCCTGAAATTCACGTTATAAATGCTGGTGACGGGCGTCATGCACATCCGACGCAAGCATTGTTGGATATGTTTACTATTCGCCGTTATAAGCATGATTTTCATAATTTACGTGTGGCTATTGTCGGCGATATTTTGCACTCAAGAGTTGCGCGCTCACAGATTCATGCGCTAACTACTCTAGGTGTACCTGAAGTACGGGTAATCTCACCCAAGACCCTTTTACCAACAAAAGTTGAGCGTCTTGGCGTACACGTATATCACGATATGGAGCAGGGACTTAAAGGTGTAGATGTTGTATTAATGTTGCGTTTACAGAATGAGCGTATGTTGGGTGCGCGTCTTCCTAGTGCTGAGGAATATTTTAAATATTACGGACTTACACAGGAAAAACTAGCCCTAGCCAAACATGATGCTATTGTCATGCACCCTGGTCCAATGAACCGTGGCATTGAGATCGACTCAGCTGTGGCTGATGGGAAGCAATCAGTAATTCTTCCACAAGTAACTTTTGGAATTGCGGTACGGATGGCGGTAATGACAATTTTGGCGGGAAATTAAATTTATTAATAAGAGGAAATCTTTCGCATAATGTTTAGAGTAATTTATAGTTCATTACGGAATTTAGAATAGAATCTTATGAGAATCCTTATTAAAGATGGGCGGGTAATTGATCCTGAAAACGGTATGGATGCCGTAAATGATGTGTATATTATTGCCGGAAAAATTGTTGCTATAGGTGCTGAGCCAGATTCTTTTCAGGCTAATCACGTTATAAATGCTAAGGGGTTAGTGGTATGCCCTGGCCTTGTGGATTTATCAGTACGGTTACGTGAGCCGGGGCTTGAGTATAAAGCTACACTTGAATCTGAAATGAGAGCGGCGGTCGCAGGGGGGGTTACTAGCCTTGCATGCCCTCCTGATACAGATCCGCCACTAGACGAGCCAGGCTTAGTTGAGATGTTAAAGCATCGTGCCAAAAGCCTGAATCAGGCTCATGTCTACCCTATTGGCGCCCTGACACAAGGGTTAAAGGGAGAGCGATTGACGGAAATGGCTGAATTGCATGATGCTGGCTGTGTTGCATTCAGTCAGTCTGATAAGTTGTTACTCGATACAAAAGTGATGATGCAGGCAATGCAGTATGCTTCTACTTTTGGTTTTAGAGTTTGGTTACGCCCCGAGGATGACAGTATTGCTGATAGTGGAGTGGCTCATGATGGTGAAGTGGCAACCCGTTTAGGTTTGCCAGCGATCCCTGTATGTGCTGAAACAATAGCGCTGTCGAAGATTATTTTAATAGCAAAAGAGACCGGTGCTAAGGTTCATCTCTGCCGTATTTCCAGTGCAGAAGGAGTAGCTATGGTTAGGGCGGCAAGACAGCAAGGGTTGCCTATTACTTGTGATGTAGCGGTCAACCACATTCATCTTTCAGAAATGGATATTAGTTTTTTTGATTCTAACTGTCATCTTATTCCACCACTGAGAGCTATAAGTGACCGGGATGCATTACGTGCTGGTTTAGTCGACGGCACTATAGGTGCAGTATGTTCTGATCATGCCCCGGTTGATGAAGATGCAAAACTAGTACCTTTTGGAGAGTCTGAGGCTGGTTCTACCTCCATAGAATTATTGTTATCGCTTGTATTAAAATGGGCGGAAGAAATAAATATTTCTCTTGCTGTCGCGGTGGCCAAAGTTACCTCAGAACCAGCCAAAATACTTGGTGTGGAGGCCGGTGATTTGTCTGTAGGTGCAGCAGCTGATTTGTGTATTTTCGATCCCGACCAGCACTGGAGAGTTGAGGCTTCAATACTCAAAAGCCAGGGTAAGAATACACCGTTTCTTGGTATGGAGCTGCTGGGAAAGGTGAAATACACTTTGGCAAACGGCATCATCGTATACGAGGACTAAATTTTAATTTGAGATAAGCATTCATGTGAAGCAACTATTTATAGACCAATATGACTAATCCATTACTTAATTTTTCTGATTTACCGCACTTTACTGATATTGAAACCAGACACATTGCCCCGGCTGTAAAAGAGTTATTGGATCGCAGTTGTTTAATTGTTGAAACAGTTCTTGGCGATTCTGCTGAGCCAACATGGCAGAATTTTGTGCAGCCAATGACAAATGCACATGAACAATTATCTCGTGCATGGGGACAGGTGTCGCATTTAAACTCGGTAATGAATAGTCCGGAATTGCGTGAGGCATATAACACTACTCTGCCAATAGTTACAAAATACTACGCTGGGATAGCGCAAAATCAGGCGCTGTATGAGAAGTTTAAAAAACTTCACAATAGTAATGAATTTAAGGACCTTAGTTGTGCCCAGAAAATGATAGTTGAAAATGAGTTACGAGATTTTCAACTAGGTGGCGCAGAGCTAAAGTCTGAGCAAAAAAAACGATTTCTTAATATCCAGGAAGAACTATCTGCACTTACTTCAAGGTTCAGCGACAATCTGTTGGATGCCACTAACAATTTTATGTTGCATATAGAAAATGCAGAAGAGGTATCTGGCATTCCAGATGATGTACTTCAAACAGCAAAAGAAATAGCTAAAAAGGATAATGTTTCTGGCTGGAAATTCACGTTGCATGCACCCTCTTATCAGCCAATCATGCAGTATGCTGATGATCGAGAATTACGCAAAAAAATGTACCAAGCTTATTCTACACGTGCTAGTGAAGCAGGGGTAACCGCTGAGATTTATTCTGGCGGCAAGGCTGACTGGGACAACACTCCACTTATAAGAAAAATACTTGAATTACGTAAAGAGGAAGCGCTGCTACTCGGATTTAACAGCTATGCTGAAGTGTCATTGGCGTCAAAAATGGCCTCAACACCTAAGCAAGTTCTAGAATTTTTAACTGATCTTGCAGTTAAAGCTAAGCCATATGCTAAGAATGATCTAGAGAAACTGCAACGGTTTGCCTCTGATCAGATTGGATTGAATAACCTCGAGTCATGGGACTTGGCATATGTTAGTGAGAAATTGCGGGTTGATCGTTATGCTTTTTCTGATGAGGAAATCAAACAATATTTCCCTGAATCTAAAGTATTGGAGGGTATGTTCGGGCTAGTTAAAGACCTTTATCAGATTACCATTACTTCTTCAGAGGAGAGTTCTGACCTTCAGTTCTGGCACCCTGATGTTAAATTTTTTAGCATAAAAGATACTAATGAAAAGCTGATAGGACAATTTTATATTGATCTGTATGCGCGTCCTGGTAAACAAGGTGGCGCGTGGATGGATGATGCTGTTAGCCGTAGGCGAATTGAAAATAATATTCAAACTCCGGTGGCATATCTTAATTGTAATTTTGCGAAACCGGTAAATATAAACGGTCAAATACGGCCAGCACTTTTTACTCATGATGAAGTCATAACTTTATTCCATGAATTTGGCCATGGTTTGCATCATTTACTTACTCAGGTAGAGGAGTTAGGCGTTTCTGGGATCAATGGCGTGGAATGGGATGCAGTGGAACTACCTAGTCAGTATATGGAAAATTTTTGCTGGGAATGGGATGTGCTGTCTGGCATGACACAGAATATCGATAGCGGAGCATCACTGCCTCGGGAAGTGTTCGATAAAATGATTGCTGCAAAAAATTATCAGAGTGGTCTGCAGACTCTGCGTCAAATAGAGTTTTCACTGTTTGATATGCACCTACATTTTGATTTTAATCCGGAAGAGGGTGAGACAGTATTAGATTTGCTGGATAGTATTCGTAAGAAAGTGGCAGTTATTATTCCACCAGAATTCAATCGTTTTCCTAATAGTTTTTCACATATTTTTGCAGGCGGATACGCGGCTGGTTATTATAGTTATAAGTGGGCAGAAGTATTATCTGCGGATGCTTATAGTATGTTTGAGGAAAGCACGGAAGGGACGGTAAATGAGAAGATTAGCACTCGGTTCCGTGATGAAATTCTTGCTGTGGGTGGGAGCCGTAAGGCATTAGAATCATTTATAGCATTACGTGGGCGGGAGCCAAAAATAGACGCGTTATTACAACATTGTGGCATGGCAGTTAAATAAATGGGCGGTGATTGAACTGATCTAATTACCGGGAAAAGATACCCTAAAAAGATTTAGGATGGACGGCTAAAACAAGGAATTTGATTTGGTTGGTTATTCTGGGAATTGGTTGGTACTAAAATAATTTACTAAAAAATAATACTGTAGCGGATGTTTTTATCAGAAGATAATTTCCGCTACAGTATTATAAGATCCACCGATAATAGAGGCTATTCTGCCTTGTTTTCTGCCGCTGCTTTGGTTTCTGCCGCTGCTTTGGTTTCTGCCGCTGCTTTGGTTTCTGCCGCTGCTTTGGTTTCTGCCGCTGCTTTGGTTTCTGCCGCTGCTTTGGTTTCTGCCGCTGCTTTGGTTTCTGCTTCTGCCTTAGCTTCTGCTAAGAGGCGCGTATTTTCCTCGTCTTTGCTTGATTTGCGACGCAGCCAGAAGAAGCCTCCAATGCCTCCTGCACCTAACAACAGAGCAATCTCAAACATACCAATACCAGAACTGCCATGGCCGCCGCCTTCACCAACATGCAAAGGAAGAGTAACTGCTGTAACCATTTTGCCATTCTCTTCAATCTCTAATAGCATATTATACTGACCCAATTCAGTAAAATTCATTCCAAAATTAATAGTCCCAGACGTATATTTTTCTGGAGGTTTGGACATGATAGTTTTATTCTGCCCCCCTTCTACTAAGACTAGACGAATACCAATTGGTATTACACGGTACTTATTACCCTGAAGGTCAACCGTTACAAAATGTTCGCCTATATTTGGCACATGCTTACAATGGGCCATTGTCGGTGGAAGCGCCCCCTTTGGTTTTTCATAGACACTGTAATTTAAAGGGATAGGACCTGTTTTTATATTACAGTCATCGCCCGAAGCATGGCCCATATGGCCAATCATTAATTGCCCGTAAGCTGGCAGCGCCATCATTGATATCAGCACAGCGCTCCATTTTAGATGCAAAGTCCATCCATATGCTTTATTCATAGTGTCTCCATAATTTTATATTTTGATCAACCAGTTGTTCTGCGGCATTACTGAGCAGTTTAATCGGACGATTGTATCGCAATTAAATCAAGAATGGGAGCGGCTTATAGGAATGAGGCATAGCAAGTTACAGATAACAAACAGGAGTCCCAACTATTTTAGTAGGCACAGAACACAAATTCTTTGAAAAGACTCATAAATTTCTTAGGGGGCAGAATTAATTTACATGGTTGCAGCATAAGTTTTGTTTAGCGGGGAGTTAAGATTAAGCGGTCTTGCTTTAAGAACTTGTGCGTCAGTTATAATAGGGTCCTTTAATAAACTATAAGTTGGGCCTAACATAGCTCAAAATAACGATATTGGACAATATAGAATCGGAAACTAACATCTCAACGCACGACATTTGTGTGCTGTATGGCGAAGAAATATTAGCTTCGCAGTTATCTCATGTTGAAAGCAAGGGATATGATTTTGCGCCCCCATTTAAGGTAATGACGATTCAACTTTATTTAATAGGGGTTATGTGGCGCCATGGCGAAGGCTTGGATTCAGTATCGAATCCACGTGAGCATGCGATGGAATCATTACATAAAATGCTGCTAAAAACCGGCATGAGTAATAAAAATGCAGGGAAACGAATTGTACTTTTAAAAGACCTTTCTCGGGAAGAAGATAGTAGCGAGACACTTGCTGTAACTGCTGGTTATGAGGCTAAAGAGGATGACAATAGCTTGGACATGATATTTGATGAGTATCGTGATGAAACGCGTGTTTCCGGAGCTCTCTGGCGCTTTTATAGCCGGGGTAAAAAATTCATGCTCCTTGGCGGAGGGGGTGTTGGGTTTCTGGCGTTATTTTTTTCAAAGATATATTCGCCATCAAGTAGTCTAATGAGTGTGCTGACATTGGGATTACTTGCTGCCGCATTGGTTGTGGTGCCAACATTTATCATTGGAGCTTTGATATATCGGGCAAAATACAAAAAATAATTTAGCTAATCCTCGCCGCAGTTTTGATTTTAATTTTGAATTTGCGGTTTTTTTCTCAATATTAAGACCTAGAATTGTGCCTCTGACAGGATCAATGGCAAGGTTGGGCGCTGCGATTAAAAAATTAGAATTACTTAGAAACCTGACGATTTAGAGAAAATTATGAGTGCTGTGATTATAGATGGTAAGGAAATCGCCAAAGCGCTACGAGCTGAATGGAAGACTCGTGCTGAGCAGTTAAAAGAAAAGGGTATACAACCAGGATTGGCAGTGATTATTGTTGGGGATAATCAGGCCTCCGGTATTTATGTACGTAACAAGGTAAGGGCCTGTAGTGAAACCGGCATATATTCGGAAGTACACGAATTCTCTGAAAGTACTGATCAGAGTGAGGTTTTACATTGTATTCAAGAGTTAAATAAAAACCCCAGAATACATGGCATATTAGTGCAGTTACCATTACCACGACACTTTGAAGACAAAAAAATAATTGCTTCTATCGGAGTGGAAAAAGACGTAGATGGCTTCCATTTAAACAATATAGGTGCACTTGTTACCGGTTATGCTGTATATCCACCCTGCACGCCCTATGGTGTGATGAAAATGCTGGAGAAAAATAGTATTCAGATTGAGGGGCAGCATGCAGTAGTGGTAGGGCGCAGTAATATTGTTGGTAAACCAATGGCGCTGATGTTGTTGGAGAAAGGTGCGACCGTTACTATTTGCACATCAAAAACAACCAACCTAGAAGAGCACACGAGACGTGCAGATATTTTAGTAGTCGCTACTGGCAAGCCGAGAATGATTACAGCTGAAATGGTTAAGTCTGGTGCAACGGTTATAGATGTGGGTATAAATCGTATGCCGGATGGTAAATTAGCAGGTGACGTTGATTTTGATACTGTTAGAGAGAAAGCAGGATATATCACACCCGTGCCAGGTGGAGTAGGGCCAATGACAATAGCCATGTTACTTTGTAATACCATTGAGGCGGCAAGGCGTATTCAATCCGAAATTGTGTCAGAAATTAACACGGGTAAGTGATACGTAATAACTATAAGGTAGAAACATGGAACATACGCCGGATATTGACCCACAGGAAACTCAGGAATGGCTTGATGCGCTAGACTCTGTAATGGCTCTTGAGGGAACAGAGAGAGCACATTATTTACTGGAGAAACTGGTAGAAAAAGCCCGTGGATCTGGAGCCTATCTTCCTTACAGTGCCACTACTGCATACATAAATTCTATCCCTCCTGGTAAAGAAGAAAAATCTCCTGGGGATCATGCCCTTGAACACCGTATCCGTTCTTACGTCCGTTGGAATGCCATGATAATGGTATTGCGAGCGAACAGAAAAACAAATGTTGGTGGTCATATTTCTACTTTTGCATCTGCTGCAACGCTTTACGATGTGGGCTATAACCATTTTTGGCATGCTGCGAGCAAGAATCATGGGGGTGACTTAGTGCTCGTACAAGGACACTCTTCTCCAGGAATTTATGCGCGTGCTTTTATGCTGGGAGAGCTAACTAAGGAGCAATTGGATAATTTTCGCCGGGAGGTAGGGGGTAAAGGCCTGTCTTCCTATCCACACCCGTGGTTAATGCCTGATTTTTGGAGATTCCCGACAGTATCAATGGGATTAGGGCCGTTGATGGCTATCTATCAGGCTCGTTTCATGAAATATCTTGACAGTCGAGGCTTAGCAAAGACCGAAGGCCGTAAAGTCTGGGCTTTTATGGGCGATGGCGAAATGGATGAGCCGGAGTCATTAGGTGCAATTTCATTGGCGTCACGCGAGAATCTAGATAACTTAATATTTACTGTTAACTGCAATCTTCAGCGTCTTGATGGACCTGTGCGTGGCAACGGTAAGATTATTCAAGAGTTGGAAGGTTGTTTTCGTGGGGCTGGTTGGAATGTTATCAAAGTAATTTGGGGTTCTTATTGGGACCCGCTGTTAGCAAAAGATACGAAAGGGTTGCTACAAAAAAGAATGATGGAGTGTGTTGATGGTGAGTATCAAACATTCAAATCTAGAGATGGTTCGTATGTTCGGAAGCATTTCTTTGGGAAATATCCAGAATTGCTGGAAATGGTAGCCAATATGTCTGATGACGATATTTGGAGACTAAATCGCGGGGGTCACGATCCTCACAAGGTATATGCCGCATATGCTTCTGCAGTAAATCATACTGGGCAACCAACAGTGATACTTGCGAAGACGATTAAAGGTTATGGCATGGGCGAAGCAGGTGAAGCCCAAAACATTACTCATCAGCAAAAGAAAATGGGTACTATTTCTCTAAAATCATTTCGCGACCGCTTTCACTTACCTGTTCCAGACAATGAAATAGAAGACTTGCCATATCTTACGTTTGAAGAAGGTTCGCCAGAGTTAGCGTATATGAAGGAGAAGCGTAATGTGCTGGGAGGCCTTCTTCATAAAAATCAACGGCAGAATACAGAGGCACTACAAATACCAGCCTTATCAGCGTTTGATGCATTGCTTAAGGCTAGCGGTGAAGGACGGGAGTCTTCTACTACCATGGTATTTGTTCGCATACTGAATATCTTGGTAAAAGATAAAATTATTCGAAAAAGAATAGTGCCGATTGTTGCAGATGAGTCGCGTACGTTTGGGATGGAAGGGATGTTCCGGCAATTGGGTATCTGGTCTTCAAAAGGCCAGCTCTATACGCCTGAGGATGCTGATAAACTGATGTATTACAAAGAAGATAAAGATGGACAGATCCTGCAGGAGGGGATTAATGAGGCCGGAGCTATGTCGTCATGGATAGCAGCAGCAACTGCTTATAGTACCCATGGCGTACAGATGATACCTTTCTTTATATTTTATTCAATGTTTGGATTTCAACGTATTGGTGATCTTGCTTGGGCAGCAGCTGATATGCGTTGTCGCGGTTTTTTGATGGGGGGAACTGCTGGGCGTACTACTCTGAATGGAGAGGGCTTACAGCATGAGGATGGACACAGTCATTTACTTTCTTCGACTATTCCTAATTGTATATCTTACGACCCCACATTTTCTTATGAGCTTGTAGTTATTATCCAAGATGGCATGCGTCGAATGTATCAAGAGCAGGAAGATGTGTATTACTACATAACCGTAATGAACGAAAATTATTCTCACCCAGAAATGCCCAAAGGTTCAGAGGAAGGAATATTGAAAGGCATGTATTTATTTCGTGAGGGTAGTGAGAAAAGAGAGAAAAATTCAAATCTAAGGATACAATTGCTTGGTTCCGGAACTATTCTACGTGAAGTTATTGCTGCGGCAGATATCTTGAAAGAAGAATATGGGATTATTTCTGACATATGGAGTGTTACTAGTTTTAATGAATTACGTCGAGAGGCGTTAGATGCAACACGTTGGAATATGTTGCATCCTGCAGAGAAGCCAAAAAAATCTTATGTAGAATCGTGCCTGGAGAAGCGGGAAGGGCCGGTAGTCGCGGCAACAGATTATATGAAAATTTTTGCAGATCAGATACGTGAATTTGTACCAGGAAAATACAAAGTTTTGGGGACTGATGGTTTTGGACGTTCTGATACACGTGAAAAATTACGCCAGTTTTTCGAAGTAGACCGCTACTATGTTACTGTGGCTGCACTTAAATCTTTGGAAGAAGATGGCAAGATATCGTCGGAGAAAGTAGTGGAGGCGATAAATAAATACAACATTGATCCAGATAAACCAAATCCGATCAAAGTATAAAGATTTTAGTCTGTAGAATAATTGTTGACCTCTAAACATTGATGTACAGGTGAAGGATAAAGTGTGGCAGAAGTTAAACAGGTATTAGTTCCCGATATCGGTGATTTTAAGAATATTCCTATAGTTGAGTTGCTGGTGAAGCCAGGAGACGAGATTAAGAAGGAGGAAGCTCTGATTTCATTAGAATCTGACAAGGCTACAATAGAAATACCTTCTCCTTTTGCAGGGATAGTCAAAGAAGTAAATGTTAGAGAAGGTGACAGGGTTTCTGAAGGCGCCGTCATTTTAGAAATGGAAATTAATCAAACCGATAGCTTGGTTAAGGCCTCTCCCCCATCTAAACAAGCTAGTTCTCCTGCTGCTCCTATAGAAATTATTTCTAATTCAGATCGGACCATTAGTTCGCGGCCGGAAACTAAGCCGGCCACCCTCATGCAATCAAGTGAGACTTCTTTTGCTATGGCACACGCTGGCCCATCCGTCCGACGCTTTGCTAGAGAGTTGGGCGTGAATCTTAATTTAGTAAGTGGCAGCGGTAAGAAAAAACGCATACTTAAAGATGATGTAAAGGCCTATGTCAAGGTTGAGATATCGAAATCATCTAGTAGCAGTAATAATTCGGAATTAAATCTATTGCCATGGCCTGAGGTTGATTTCGCTAAATTTGGGCCGATAGAATTAAAGCCATTATTACGTATCCAAAAGATGTCAGGTGCGAATTTACACCGTAACTGGGTAATGATCCCTCACGTTACTCAATTTGATGAGGCGGATATTACCGAGCTTGAGGCCGGAAGAAAGAAATTCAATAAAATTAAGCAGAAAGATGGAGCCAAACTAACGATATTGGCTTTCTTGATGGAGGCGACAGTAGCCGCACTAAAGGAGTTCCCTAATTTTAATTCCTCACTTGGTGGAGGAAGCGACAACATAAACCTGGTAATTAAAAATTACTACCACATAGGTTTTGCGGTTGATACCTCACATGGATTAATGGTTCCTGTAATCCGGGATGCGGATCAGAAAAAGACAGTGACTATTGCAGAAGAAATGGGAGAGCTTGCAGAACGTGCGCGTGAAGGAAAATTAAAACCTGCTGAGATGCAGGGATCTAGTTTTACTATTTCCAGTCTTGGGGGTATCGGAGGGACAGCTTTTACGCCCATTATCAATGCGCCAGAGGTTGCTATTCTTGGTGCTTCCCGTGCAAATATTAAACCGGTATATTGTGATGGTAAGTTTGTTCCAAGATTAATGTTGCCATTGTCGCTGTCATATGATCACAGAGTAATTGATGGTGCATCAGCTGCACGTTTTACTACATATATTAGTAAGGAACTTGCCAATATGTCTAAGGTACTTTCGTGAGAAAGAGCTTTTACAGTATTAAGGAATTTAATAGAAGAATGACATTAATCGGGGCTCTTTTCTCATTTCTATATTTCTTTCGCCTAAGGGTCGATGTCTAATTCCGGGTCTCCTCTTGTTGGTATTTTTGGGGGGACTTTTGATCCCATACACTATGGTCATCTAAGAATAGCTGAAGAAATTGTAGAAACTGTCGGTCTACAAAAAATGTATTTTGTACCTGCTGGCATGCCAAGATTGCGGCATTCTCCTGTGGCATCGCCAAAACACCGAGTAGAGATTGTACGTTTAGCAATTCAAAAAAATCCAGCTTTTGTCCTGGATGATCGTGAAATTTATCGTGATGGTGTTAGTTATAGCATAGACTCGGTACGTGAATTTAAGCAGGAGTTTGGGGAAGAAGTTAGGCTATGTCTTGTATTGGGAGTAGATGCTTTTATAAAGCTTTCGAAGTGGAATAATTGGAAAGAGCTTTTTAATTTATGTCATTTTATAATCTCTACCCGTCCAGGATATATTCTGACCTCAATTAATGAATTATTACCAAAAGAGTTGAGAGAAGAGTGTTCTCAACGATGGGTATCTAGTGCTGAAAGTTTAAGAAAAGATACCAGTGGCTTGATCTTTATTGCATCGACAACTATGCTAGATATTTCTGCAACAAGTATCCGCGCAGATATTGCTGTTGGGAGAAGTGTGCGGTATTTAGTTCCTGACATAGCAATAAATTATATTTCAGCAAATAAATTGTATTTATAAAACATATGAATCTCAACCAGCTAGTTAAAATTACCATCTCTGCATTAGAGGATATTAAAGCAAGTGATATAGAAATATTAGACGTGACAAAGAGGAAAACCATCTTTGATCGTATGATAATTGCAAGTGCAACTTCAACTCGCCAAGCAAAAGCTATGGCAAATAATGTGCATGATAAAGTAAAAGAATCAGGAGGTGTGTCTTATGGTACAGAAGGAGAGACTTCCGGGGAATGGGTGTTGGTAGATTTAGGGGATGTACTAGTACATATAATGTTACCAGATGTACGCACGTATTATGATCTTGAAGGACTATGGAGTGAATTAGAAACGGGGGCGGTAGAGCAGCAGGTAACTGCTGATCAATCTAAAGATAACTCTGTCTTGGGATCAAATAGATTATTGGCTAATTGAGTAACTTGAAATGCTTTTATTATGAAATTATTCATCTTGGCGGTAGGCAACAAAATGCCAAAATGGGTGGATGATGGTTTTGCAGATTATGCAATGCGCATGTCACAAGAAGTGACAATAGAGTTACTAAAAATTAAGCCGGAGAAACGTAGTAAAAATATAAAAATTAGCCAATTGCTCTGTGCTGAAGCTAAACGTATTCATGCAGTGCTACCACCAAAATGTCGTACGATTGTAATGGATGAGTCTGGCAGACATTGGAGTACGGTCAAGTTAGCTGATTCTATTTCCAGTTGGATGAGAAATGGAGGAGATACTGCTTTCATTATTGGTGGTGCTGATGGGCTAGACCTAGAAATTAAAAAATCTGCAGATGAAGTCTTAGCATTATCTGCGCTAACCCTGCCACATGGTTTGGTACGCGTATTGCTAGCAGAACAGTTATACCGTGCAGTATCACTTATTAAACAGCACCCGTATCATCGGAAATAATTTAAATGACCCTTCCTTCAATAAACCAGATTTATGTTGCTTCTCATAGCCCTCGTCGCCGTCAGCTATTAAAGCAGTTCAGGGTAAATTTTGAAATGCGACCGGTTAGTATTGATGAAACAATTGAGAAAGGAGAAACTCCAGTTGATTATGTTTGCCGCATGGCCCGAGCTAAAGCAGAAATGGGATGGCTGCGGTTAATACAGAGAGGATTGCCTTTGAGGCCACTGTTGGCAGCTGCTACTGTAGTAGTGCTCAAGGGTAAAGTTATTGGTAAGCCGGACAACCTAGTTCAGGGAAGAAAGATGTTGAGTACCCTTTCAGGGCAGACTCACAAAGTATTGACAGCAGTGACTGTTGTTGCAAAGAATAAGATAGAAGAATCCTTATCTACCACCACAATAAAATTTCGTGATATTAATCAGAGTGAAATAACCAGTTATCTTAATGGTAGTGAATGGAATGACAGGGCGGGTTCCTACGAAATTCAAGGGAAAGCGGCAGTTTTCATAATAAAAATATCAGGAAGTTATAGCGGCGCATTGGGATTGCCGATTTTTGAAACAGCGCAGTTATTAGAAAAATTTAATATAAAAGTATTTCACCATCCTGATAAGTAACAGTCCTTAGTGTTTCATATATATGAGTAAAGAAATTCTTGTAAACATAACCCCACAAGAGACCCGTGTTGCAGTGATAGAACAGGGAGCCGTTCAAGAACTGCATATTGAGCGCGCTAGTAGTCTTGGTAAGGTTGGAAATATATACAATGGCCGTGTTAGACGGGTGTTACCCGGAATGCAATCTGCTTTTATTGATATAGGTCTTGATCGTGCTGCTTTTTTGCATGTGGCTGATATTTGGGGAGCTCGTCAGGATGGAGTGGCTGTCGATAAACCCATAGAAAAACTATTACATGAAGGTGAAGATATTTTGGTCCAGGTTATTAAGGATCCGATTAGCAGTAAAGGTGCCCGGTTATCTACTCAGATTAGTATCGCTGGGAGAATGTTGGTGTATCTTCCACAAGAATCTAATATTGGTATTTCCCAGCGTATTGAAGACGAAAATGAGCGTGAGTTACTTAGAGAAAAAATGCAGGTACTTACAGCTGATGAGAAAGGCGGGTATATAGTTCGCACAATGGCAGAAAATGCAAGCGAGCATGATCTACAAACAGACATAAAATATCTTGGCAAGCAGTGGTTAAATATTCAAGATCAGTTCTTAACTGCCTCCTCATCGGCACTAATTTACCAGGGATTAAATTTAAGTTATAGAGCTTTACGTGATTTTGTGACTGATGACACAGTTCGTATTTTAGTAGATTCCCGTGAGACATTTCAGAGAATGGCTGCATTTGCTGATGAGTATATGGCGAATGTTAAAGGACGGCTAGAACATTATGCCGGAGAGCGTCCGTTATTTGACCTGAAGGGAGTAGAAGATGAAATAGAGAGGTCTCTAGCAAGACGAGTAAATTTAAAATCTGGAGGTTATCTGATCTTTGATCAGACGGAGGCGTTAACTACCGTTGATGTTAATACAGGTGGGTTTGTTGGTATACGAAATTTTGACGATACGATTTTCAAAACTAATCTTGAAGCAGCCCAAATAATTGCACGTCAGTTACGATTGCGAAACCTGGGCGGGATCATTATCATAGATTTTATTGATATGGAGAATGAAGAACATAGAAATTCTGTTCTTACGGAATTTAAGAAAACTTTATTGAAAGACCGAACAAAAATGACTGTTAACGGTTTTACAGCATTGGGTCTTGTAGAGATGACGCGTAAACGTACCAGAGAAAGCCTTGCACATACGCTGTGTGAGCCTTGTCCAACTTGCCAGAGTCGTGGAGAGGTGAGGACAGCACAAACAATTTGTTATGAAATTCTACGCGAATTACTGCGAGAGTCTCGCCAGTTTGATCCCCGTGAATTTCGTATTCTGGCATCACAACAGGTAATTGACTTGTTTCTTGATGAGGAGTCAGAAAGGCTTACTCAACTTGGAGATTTCATTGCAAAACCAATTAGCCTGCAAGTTGAAACGACTTATGCACAAGAACACTATGATGTAATACTTATGTAGCCTAGATAAAACCAGCTACAACCAAGAATTATATTAGAGTAGTGTTTATTGCCAATGACTCGATGTATAAATTTTAGCGGTTAAATAATTTTCTATAAAATTTTAAATTTGATTAGCCATAATTATTTTCTCAGTAACGATAGTAGAGAGTAAATCCACTGGTGTAATATCAAAGGAAGGATTGGAATCATTTTTGATGCTGATCAATTATATTTTTTACCAGATATTATTTCATCAGGATTTATTTTTCCCAAAGGAATGCCTTTATTACTTTTAGTAGCTAGACTCAATCTCCTTCAAATTCACAGAGAGAGAAGACTTTTTGACCTTGTTTTTCTAGCCGCGAACTACCGCCCAGATCAGGCAGATCGACAACAAAACAACATTCCACAATCTTGCCACCCATAGCATTAACAAGATTAACGGCAGCTTCTGCTGTGCCTCCAGTCGCTATCAAATCATCAACAATAAGTATGTGCTCTCCCTGAGATATGGCATCTACATGAATTTCAATACAGTCGGTACCATATTCCAATTTATAATCTTGACTACGGGTCTTTGCCGGTAGCTTCCCTTTTTTACGGATTGGTACAAAGCCGACTCCAAGTTGGAATGCAAGTGCCGCACCAATGATAAATCCACGCGCTTCTATTCCTACTATTTTATCAATTTTTACATCAGTATAATGATTAACAAATTCGTTGATGGTAGTGCGAAAACCTACGGGATCTTTTAATAGTGTTGTAATGTCCCTAAACATTATTCCTTGTTTTGGATAATGTGGGATGGTCCTAATTCGTGATTTAATGGGCATAATTTTATTCCGGAAAATGAGAGTTGATTAATAGAAGAGTTACTATAAAGAGATAACTCCGAGTCCGAGAAAAGTTTTAAGAAATGGCAGCTATAAAATATTTTACTGGAAAATTACTTTATCAAAATAATTTGTGACGGTCTTAATCGTAACTCAGGAGAAGTAAGCTGCAGTTTATTTATCTGCCTAACCCCCAAAAAGATCTGGTTCAATTTTCTGCTGTTATGTTTCATAGTATTCAGAGCTGTTGTTGTCTAATGATAGTATAGAGCACACTGTATTTAAACCCCCTTACTATTGTGCTAATTTATCTTGATACATATTCTGTCGATGGCTTTATGGTTGATAACGGTGCGATTGGAATTTCACAATTATAGTTCAGTATACTAGACAAAAATATTGTTGAATAGCTTCCTGCTATGATTGAATAAGCGGTTTTTTTGGAGAGAATTTTATTGATAGGAATATTTATTTCGGTAGTATTATTTTCAGTAATAGTATGTCTCGCAGAACATGAAATTTGACGAATACATATAATTTATTACGTAAACGATCGCAGTGAAACTATTTTATGATTAAATTATTGTGACCCCTGAATATTGGGAGCAAGCTACTGAGGAGCTTGTTAAAAATGATCAGGTAATGGGTAACCTTATATTAGGCATCAAGGGAACCATGCTACATTCACATGGTGATGCATTTACTACACTGGCACACTCTATTGTTAGCCAGCAGATTTCTGTAAAAGCAGCAGAGAGTGTCTGGCATAGATTAATTGTTAGTGTCCCAAAAATGATACCGCAAGCAGTTTATAACTTAGAAAATGATGTAGTAAGAGGCTGCGGTTTATCACAGAGAAAAACAGATTATCTGCAGGATCTGTCATTGCATTTTATTAAAAATGATTTAAACGAAAAAATTTGGCATGAAATGGATGATGAATCTCTTGTCCTAGAATTGACAAGGGTAAAAGGAGTTGGGCGCTGGACTGCTGAGATGTTTTTGATTTTCCATATGTTACGCCCGAACATATTTCCAATAAACGATTTTGGCCTAAAACGAGCGTTAAGCATGCAATATAATGACGGTAAACCTGTAAGTAAGAATGAAATGTATTTAATTTCTGATCTATGGAGGCCGTGGCGTTCTGTGGCAACGTGGTATTTGTGGCGCAGCCTAGATTTACCAGTAGAGTGCTGATTTCGTTTGACCTATTTTTTTGTTATTACTGAATAAATAAAGTTATACATCTAAGTAAATAGATATTTGCAACTAATTTACTTGCACGTTCGAAAAAAATATTGTCGGAGTAGGGGTTGTAGAGTTTCTAATTATTAAACGACTATGGATCAACAAGGAGTATATTTAATAGAATTACCCCATTCTATAAGAATTTATTTTATTCTATAAGCATCCCATCAACTAATTGTAATGTGCGACCAGTTTGTTTGGATAGAAATGGATCATGAGTAACAATGATAAGGCTTGCGCCAGAATCATGGTTAAGATCCAACATTAATTTAAAGACTTCTCCGGCAGTATGTCGATCAAGATTACCGGTAGGTTCATCAGCAAGGATACACGCTGGCTTAGTAACTAAAGCACGGGCAATTGCTGCGCGTTGACGTTCCCCACCTGAAAGCTCTCCTGGCGTATGAGACATGCGATGGTTCAGGCCAACCTGAGTTAGCATATTTGCCGCACGATCATATGATTCATCACTGTTAATTTTTCGGATTAACAGTGGCATAGCAACATTTTCTAGGGCACTAAATTCTGGTAGCAAATGATGGAACTGATAAATAAAACCAAGTGAATGATTTCGAAGCCGGCACCTCTCCTCTTCATTTATAGAAGCAATGCTTTGGCCCATAATCTGGATGTCTCCAGAAGTGGGCGCATCTAGCCCGCCAAGAAGGTGCAGTAATGTACTCTTTCCGGAACCAGATATGCCAACAATAGAAAGTGATTCTCCTGCTGCTATATGTAAATCTATACCCATTAATACAGGTACTTCCAGTTCCGCCTGAAAATAACTCTTATGTAAATTACTACAAGAAATAATCTCTTTACTCATATCTTAGTGCTTCTGCAGGATTAACCTTAGATGCTCGGTAGCTAGGATAGATCGTTGCTAGAATAGTTAACCCAAATGATAAAATTGCAACTGTCACTATGTCTACAAGATGAGGGTCTGATGGAACCTCGCTTATGTAATAAACTTCACGTGATAAAAACTGAACATTAAATAAATATTCAATAGATGCAATGACCGAGTCCACATTGAATGCCAGTAATACTCCTCCCAATACTCCCAGAATCGTACCAAGAAAACCGATTAATGTGCCTTGAATAATAAATATTTTCATGATACTTCGTGGGCTTGCTCCAAGAGTACGGAGAATTGCAATGTCAGATTGTTTGTCTGTTACGGCCATTACCAGGGTTGAAACAATATTAAAAGCAGCTACTAGAATGAGTAATGCAAGAATAAGGGAGAGCATCCGTTTTTCAATCTGGATTGCACGAAAATAATTTGCATGCTGGCTTGTCCAATCACTAATGAACGTGGTGTCAGAAATCATTGGAAGCAATTCTTGGACCACTTGTTTTGATTGAAATAAATCTTGTAATTTAAGCCTGACACCTGATACCTGAGTATTTTCCATTCGATATAGCTTCTGTGCATCTGCCATATGGATTAATACTAATGTCGAGTCATATTCAAAATGACCTGCCTTGAAAATACCGGTAATGGTGAATTGTTTAAGGCGTGGCAATATCCCTACTGGCGTCATTTGTCCTTGCGGAGATATTAATACGATCTTATCTCCCTTTGACGCACCTAAGGATTGCGCTAGTTCTGCACCAACAACGATACCAAACTCCCCAGATACTAGGTTATTTAGTTCTCCACTTATCATCATCTGTGAGAAATCAGCAACCTTATCCTCCTTACTCGGCAAGACACCGCGTACTAATACCCCACGCACAACCTGGTTGAACGAAACCATACCTTGTGCACTAACGTATGGGGCAGCGGCCTCTACTTGTGAGTGTTTAATCGCCTCATTAGCTACTCCCTGCCAGTTAGATAATTTCTCATTAACACCACTAATCTGGATATGTGATGCGACACCTAAGATGCGTGTTCTTATTTCTTCCTGAAATCCATTCATAACTGACATCACTGTGATCAGAGCTGTCATGCCAAGTGTGATGCCTAGAAGAGAGATTAACGAGATAAAGGAAATATAATGATTGCGGCGTTTAGCACGCGTGTAGCGGAGACCAATAAATAATTCATAGGAAGGCACAGACAATACACCTAAGTATAAGAAAGAGGTTTAGAGCTTGCTGCATTTTGTCGATGCTTAACAAAACATCGAATAAACAGGATGATCATTGTTCAGTTTTAATTTTTACGACTTACGATACTCGCATGTCGGCTTCACACATTCCACATAAAGTGACAACGAATGTTCTCGAATGACAAAGCCTCTTTCTTTAGCGATTTGAATTTGACGGTTTTCAATCTCTTCGTCATAAAATTCACCAACATGGCCGCACTGTATGCATACAAGATGATCATGATGATCGCCCCGATTAAGTTCAAATACAGCCTTACCACTTTCAAAATGGTGTCGTTTCAAAACTCCAGCTTGCTCAAACTGTGTCAGGACACGATAAACGGTAGCAAGGCCGATATCTTCTCCTTCGCTTATCAAAGAACGATATACATCTTCTGCAGACAGATGCTGTATCACAGTATTTTCAAATAAACTTAGTATTCGTAGCCTTGGCAGCGTAGCCTTAAGGCCCATAGTTTTAAGATCGGTTGGCTTGCTCATAGTTATATCCGCCCAGCAAAGTAATTACTGTATCATATAATGCTAAATCTGCTTTGAAAACATATGTTACCGCGATGCATGCAAAAAATTTTACGCTACTTTTTTTATTACTTATAACAGGGTGTTCTTCAATACCTTCTGTACTCTATAAAATAGATGTGCAGCAGGGAAATATTATAACTCAGGAAATGGTTGATAAATTAAAGCCTGGTATGGGCAGGTCGCAGGTCCGTTTCGTACTTGGCACGGCATTAATTGACGATGTATTCCATAAAGATCGCTGGGATTATGTTTATCGACTCTTACAACATGGTAATCTAGTTGAAGAATATAAGCTAACAGTGTTTTTCGAGGATGATAAGTTGGTAAGGACAGCTGGTGATTTTTCAGGCTCTCTTGCCTCTATTTCACCCAAATATATTGGGTCAGGTAAATATCCTGTCAAAGAAAAGAAGGGTACGAAGTTAATACCGGAATCAGTTGTCTCTGGCGAGGTGCAGGGAGAAGAGTCCTCATTAGAAACATCTGTTTCTAGAGAACAGGATGCTCCTACTATTATTGCTATAGAGGACGATACAATATCATCACAATACCAGGATACGCCTGATATTGAACTGGGGGCGCCACCGCCACCACCCGGAATTTCAGATGGTATAGAGGCAGATTAATAGAAGTTAAAATAACTTCTAAGTAAGACTATAAATAATTTTGTGAGTATATAAATGACAATATTAAATATTGCAGTTGCTGGTAGTTCTGGCCGAATGGGGAGAGCGCTGTTGGCCGCTGTGATGAAAGATTCAGGTTTGAATCTACAAGCAGCGTTAGAAATGGATGGGAGCCCTTATCTTGGAAAGGATGTGAGCGAATTAACTGGCGATCTCGGCAGTGTTGTTATTACTGATAATTTTTCTGCCGCCCTTCCGGGGTGTGATGTTCTGATTGATTTTACTCAGCCAGAAGGAACAATTAAACATCTTTCTTTTTGTCGTGCTGAGGGAATAAAAATGGTGATTGGCACAACGGGGTTCTCTGCAGAACAAAAAGAGGCGCTCAAAGCGGCCTCAGAAGATATTGCCCTCGTAGTGGCACCTAACATGAGTGTGGGAGTGAACGTTACTTTCAAGCTTTTAGATATAGCTGCTAAAGCGCTAGGTGAGGGTTATGATATTGAGATTGTCGAAGCTCATCATCGCCATAAGGTAGATGCACCATCAGGTACAGCATTACATATGGGTGAAATAGTAGCGAAAGCAACTGGGAGCAACCTCTCGGAAGTTGCCATATATGGGCGCGAAGGGGTTACTGGTGAGCGTTTATCCAGAACTATTGGGTTTTCTACTATACGTGGCGGCGACATAGTTGGTGATCATACGGTTATGTTTGCAGGCACAGGAGAGCGAATTGAAATTTCGCATAAAGCTAGTAATCGTGCGACATTCACTAACGGGGCATTGCGCGCGGCCTGTTTCTTAGCGAACAAGGACAAAGGCTTGTTTGATATGCAAGATGTCCTTGGGCTACGATAAAATAATTTATTCAGAATCACCTGTATATTTTTAATCAGATATAGAATATTTTGAGAGAATCTGTGCAAAGGGGCTGGTTAGTCTGAAATTATATTCTGGTACAGGCGAGAAATTTAAGCAGAGTTTATACTGCTGTTGATTAAGGAATTAAGCGAGGCAATCGGGTTCTTTGTAGAATTCTACATAAAATTTAACTGGGCCTAAAGGGGCTACACTATGTAGTACCTCTGGCAGAATAACTCCTGGCTCATTAGGAGATAATTCAGTGTCTATTTTTAGGCTATTAACACGATATTGAAGCGTCCCTTCTGAAAGAATAATTTTCCCCCAGACTCCAATTTTTGTCGAATGATCCTTCTTCAGGCCGGATGGCAAAGAGTCTTCTGTAAAAAAAGGTGTTTTTTTATAGGGTATAAAATTTTCTGGGAATTCAAATTTGTCACACCGAACACAGTTAAGAATTTCTCCTATTTTACTTTTGCGACCAAATTCTGTTGTTACCCAGGGTCGATTGATAAACGGCGGGGAATGTCGCACATGCTGCAGATGACCACAACTTAAAGTAGCAACCCAATCTCCAATATCATCATGTCCGAATCGTATAATTGGTCGTTTCATAGCTGGTATCGTTCATCAAATATTTCTAAAAAATAATCTAACAAATTAAATTTTACCAAATATGATTGGTCTTAGTACTTTTCTTGGATTTTACAAGTAAAATACCAATTTTATACTTTCATGAGGTAAGAGAATGAAAATTCATGTTTATGATACTTATGTCAAATCAAAAGATGGGCATACTATGCATTTTGATGTATTTACTGCGGTAAAAGATGATCAAAAAGCCGTAGAATACGCAAGACAATGGTTAGCTTCAATCGATGAAGGTGATGCAGCAATCTCTAGCAAGGAATGTAGATTTTGCCATAGCCAGGGTGCACCAGAAAATGTTGAAGATGCAATTAACAGGGATGGCTATTTTATTTACAAGATGGAAGGTTGTAAGTAGACTGTATTTTAGTTATTTAAAGTACATTCAAAAATGATCGAGAGATGGAAATCACAACCCCATCTCTTTCCAAAGTTCATCTACACGGGTTTTTATTGCCGGATCCATTGTGATTGGTTTTCCCCAGGGACGAGTGGTTTCTGCGGGCCATTTATTAGTTGCATCTAAGCCCATCTTCCCACCCAGTCCGGATACGGGGCTGGCGAAATCAAGATAATCTATAGGCGTGTTCTCTACGATCAGGGTGTCACGTGCTGGATCAACACGGGTTGTTATTGCCCAGATAACCTCTTTCCAGTCACGAATATCAACATCATCATCGGTAACGATAATAAATTTTGTGTACATAAATTGACGTAAAAAACTCCATACACCGAACATTACGCGTTTTGCATGACCTGCATATTGTTTTTTCATGCTTATTACCGCCATTCGATAGGAACAACCCTCAGGTGGTAAGTAAAAATCTGTAATTTCAGGAAATTGTTTTTGTAGTAGTGGTACGAATACTTCGTTTAATGCCACACCTAGAATTGCTGGCTCATCCGGTGGCTTGCCGGTGTAAGTAGAGTGGTAAATTGGGTTATGTCGCATGGTAATACGTTCAACAGTAAACACTGGAAATGTTTCTTGCTCGTTGTAGTATCCCGTATGGTCACCAAATGGCCCTTCAAGAGCTGTCTCATCAGGATAAATAAATCCTTCCAGTACAATTTCTGCACTAGCGGGAACCTGTAAGTCATGGCTTAGGCACTTTACTATTTCTGTTTTTGTACCACGTAATAATCCAGCGAATTGGTATTCGCTAAGGTTGTCCGGCACCGGTGTAACTGCACCAAGCATGGTCGCAGGATCGGTTCCTAACGCTACTGCCAGCGGATAGGGTTTGCCCGGGTTTGCAAGGCAAAAGTCCTGGAAATCTAAAGCACCTCCACGATGAGCTAACCAGCGGATAATTAGTTTGTTAGAAGAGAGTACCTGCTGACGATAAATGCCTAGGTTTTGCCGTGTTTTTTTCGGCCCTTTAGTGACAGTTAATCCCCAGGTAATTAGTGGGCCAATATCTTCGGGCCAGCATGTCTGGATAGGTAATTTGTAAAGATCAACGTCATTACCTTCCCAGACAATATCCTGGCATGGTGCGCTTGTAAGAACTTTTGGCGCCATGTTCAAGACTTGTTTAAGTATTGGTAGCTTGTCCCACATATCTTTCAATCCTTTGGGGGGATCTGGTTCTTTTAGATAAGCGAGGAGTTTGCCTACCTCACGTAGCGCTTCAACTGATTCTTGACCCATCCCCATCGCCACACGTTTAGGTGTGCCAAACAGATTTCCAAGTACAGGAATATTGTGTCCTTTAGGGTTTTCAAATATGACGGCAGGGCCCTCAGATTTTAACAATCGATCACAAATTTCAGTCATTTCCAGATATGGGCTGACCTCAGTTGTAATTCGTTTTAATTCTCCCTTACTTTCTAGCTGTACAAGGAACTCTCGTAGATCTTTATATTTCATTGCATGCGCATTTAAAAAGTTATTTATATAAAATAATCTAGAGCAATACCGATAAAAATAATTGCTCCTACCCAGTTATTGTGAAGAAAAGCTTTGAAACAATGAGCCGGTTTTCGATCTCTAATCAGATGATATTGGTACATTATAAGACCTAACGCGATACTAAGACTCAGGTAGTATGCTACACCAAGATTCTGTATCTGCCCCAGACAAAACATAAGGCCAATAAAAATTATATGACACAGCATGATCCCGGTTACATCAAAACGCCCAAAAGTAATGGCGGAGGTCTTAATGCCAATTTTTAGATCGTCAGCTTTATCCACGATTGCGTACTCGGTATCATATGCAATTACCCAGAATAAATTAGCAGCCATTAACAGCCATGCAATTACTGGAATACTATTAGTTTGTGCGGCAAATGCCATTGGAATACCAAAACTAAAAGCAATGCCTAGGTACGCTTGTGGTATTGCAAAGAATCTCTTTGTGAATGGATAGCTCGCGGCTAGAAACAGCGCACATATTGACAATGAAATCGTAAGGGAGTTTAGATTAAGAATCAGAAGGAATGCACAAAAACTAAGTCCCGCAGCTAGAAATAGGGCTTCTTTAGAACTCACTACCCCCGTGGCAAGCGGGCGGTTTTTAGTGCGTTCAACGTGCGGATCGAAATCTCGATCTGCATAGTCATTTATTACACAGCCAGCAGAACGCATAAGAACCGTACCAAGTATGAATACCCACAAAATGATCGAATCAGGTGCCCCTTCTGCTGCTAGCCACAAGGCCCATAATGTAGGCCATAAAAGAAGCAAAATGCCAACAGGCTTATCAAGGCGCATAAGCTTTCCGTAATATTTTAGACGCTTAGAATCGATCATTTAATCAATTCCAAAATTGCGGGAAAAAATACTTCGGTAACCAGTATAGGCTGTCCATTTAGGGTGAATAAGGAGCGGCGCGCCCATAATTTGTCTGGCAATATGGGCATATTTTTACAAGCTCGATAGAAGAGCGGATGAGTCGGGTTCAATTTTCTGAATCCAAATGGCGTGCGTTTGGTAATGGGGTTAGTAAATAGCATCGTACCCAGAGATTTATTACCAAGTTTACTCATTCCGCACCATGCTCCCCGTAAGTTTTTTCTCGCTACGACAGAGTGAGCAAAAACTACAGGTGTTTTGCCACAGTACAAATATACCTCGCGGACATGTGCTAGCTCTCCAGGACGTAATTTCAGTATAGCGAGCTCATCGTTACATGCTGTTGCAAGAGACTGGAAGACCGGTTCCACACGAAAATTATTGCAACGTTGTTGAATACGACGCGTCAGGGATCCGCTATTCTGTAACCAGTTACGAATTCTGGGTGACATGGTTAAAGGCGCAGGATGCCATCCTGGAAGCTGATTAGAATTCATTGCTGTGAAAATAAAAAATAAGAATTACGGTGCATAATTTAATAGAATCAGAATTTTTAACAAAAACTCTATCTTAGGCTAATAATCGGCCAATTATTTTCTTCTGCGTATTTTTTTAGAGTTGAATCAGGGTCTACTGCTACAGGATTAGTTACTTTTTTAAGCAACGGAATATCATTAAGAGAATCACTATAAAACCAGCTCTCAAGGAAAGATAACCAAGTAAGATTGTGTTCATTCATCCAGTCTTCCAGCCTTGTTATTTTCCCTTCTCTAAAGCATGGGGTGCCAAAAACTTGGCCGTTAAACTCACCACCTTCCTGACCAGGTTCAGTTGCGATTAGATTATTAATCCCAAGTATTCTTGCGATTGGCTCGGTAACAAAACGGTTTGTGGCAGTGATAATAATACACAAATCACCCCCTAGCATATGTTCATTGATCAGCTTATATGCACCTGGTGCAATCTGTGGCATAATTTTTTTCGCCATAAATTCATTATGCCATTCATCAAGTTGGATACGGGGATAGAGAGATAATGGTTGTAACTGGAAGTCTAAAAATTGATGTATATCTAATGTTCCAGACTTATATTGCTCATAAAATTCTAAATTACGTGATTCATATTCTTTACGATCAAGAACTTTTTTTTCAATCAGGAATTGAGACCACTCGAAGTCGCTGTCACTAGTCAGAAGCGTATTATCAAGATCAAATAAGGCTAGGTTCATGATGCTGGAAGCAGTAGTTCGCGCAACATAGGAATAGTAATTGGGCGTTTTTCTCTAAGCGAATGAAGATCAAGAGCATCAAGTGTGACGATCAGTGAAGGCAAATCACGTTTCACATGTCGCAGTAAGTAATTACATACATCCTGAGTCAATTCAAACCCCTTTCTTTTAGCATGTTTTTTCATGGCTTGTATTTTTTCATCATCAGATAACTCGTGAACCTGATAGATTAACCCCCATCCCAAACGTGTAACTAAATCCTCACGTAAATTTAGTTGTGACGGAGCAACAGAACCACTTACCAGCATAAATGATTGACACTCATCTCGAATATGGTTGTAGAGATTAAATAAATCAATTTGTGTTGACGCATTGAGATGGTCAACATCGTCTATTGTTAAACAGTTAATCTTATCAACTACAGGAAACTCCATTTTAAAGTTTTGCGTTATACCACAGTTAATATAAGCCGCGTCCATTTTGTTTTGAATGAATGATTCAACCACTGCTCGTAATAAATGACTTTTCCCACACCCATTCACCCCCCATAGGTATATAAAGCGCTCCTGCTCGTGCCCCTCAAGGATGTTTTTCAGGGCTTGAAATAATTCAAGATTGCGTCCCGGTACAAAGTTTTCTAGTGTAGGTAAGCAAGGGGGGGAAATATCCAGGAGTAGCTGCTTCATCTACGAATTATAAAGATTGCTTTCCAAGTACTGCTTGCGGACATGCCGTAACCAGACCAGTAGTACAGCACTTGCTGGTAACGCCAGCAATAGGCCAACAAACCCAAACAGCTGGCCAAACGCAAGTAGCGCAAAAATTACTATTACCGGATGGAGTCCTATACGGTTTCCAACCAACCAAGGTGTTATTACCATACTTTCTAGTAGCTGCGCGATACCAAAAATAAGCCAAACTTGTAGAAGAGCATTCCAGTCTTGAAATTGTATAAGTGCTGCTAAGGTTGCTAGGACAAGACCAATGCCTAGACCAAGGTAAGGAACAAACACTAATACTCCAGCTATTATGCCAATTGGCAGCGCAAACTCAAGCCCCACCACCCATAACCCTGTTACATAGAAGAAACTCATTATTAACATTACAGAAAGCTGTCCTCGCAGAAACTCAGCCAATACCTTATCTGATTCATTTGCGAGCACGTTTACTTGTTCGTGCCAGTGGCGAGGAATTATTTCGTCAATAAGTTTAACCAAATGTGCCCAGTCTCGTAATAAATAAAATAAAACTACTGGCATAAGTAACATATTCAGGACAAATTCCATTGTGGCTACGCCACTACTTTGGATTGAAGGTATCAGCTTGGCAAGAACTCCACCAGTGTCTTGCCAGTGTTGTTGTAATACTAGTTTGAGTTGAGCGGCATCTAGTTGTAAATTGATGCCTAGCTGTGTTTCTAGCCAAGGAACCAGACCACTTCTAATTGTTTCAAGATAAACCGGCATTTTCTCAATTAACAGGGAAATTTTTCTTTCGAATAAAGGAGTAATGATAATAATCAATGCTGTAAGTATGCATAGCAAAATTACCATGACTAATACCGCACCCAGAGAGCGGCTAATTTTCCATAGCTCTATTTTTGTTACCAGCGGATTAAAGATATAGGCAATTATTCCCGCCAAAAGAAATGGCGTGAGTATCGGGCTTAGAAGATAAATTAATAAACCTACTATAGTAGCTAAAGCCAGCCACCATAGATAATGTAAATTGGCAGAGTGTTTGTTGTCCATTTACGGTAAAATTGTTGTCCCTATAAACTATACTCTAACTGCTACAACGTGAGAACTCAACTTGACTTCATCTAATCAGGGAAATTCGGACA
>Ga0308016_10000194_pt1 | contig 32164 bp, 31 predicted proteins | sample Neamet233_FD_203129 | JGI IMG/M metagenome (GOLD analysis project Ga0308016, IMG submission 203129) | Marine microbial communities from water near the shore, Antarctic Ocean - #233 | ecosystem: Environmental > Aquatic > Marine > Unclassified | place: Southern Ocean | collected 2014-07-28
GGAGGCTCGTAGTGCTATCTTCCTCAAAGCAAGTGAGTTGTTGAAAGGCAAATACCGTGCTCAAATCAACGCAAGCACAATGCTCAATCAATCGAAAACTTGCAATCAAGCAGAAATCGATGCTGCATGTGAACTGATTGACTTTTGGCGATTCAATCCATTCTATGCTCGTCAGATTTACGAAGACTTGCAACCACCGGTCTCGCCATCAAGCATGTGGAATTCCAGTGAAGTTCGACCTTTGGAAGGATTCGTCTTTTCAGTCACACCGTTCAACTTCTCGAGTATCGCTGCGAACCTACCTTCAAGCGCTGCCATAATGGGCAACACTGGTGTTTGGAAACCGAGTCGCAACTCGTATGTTTCTAACTACTTACTTATGCGCTTGATGATGGATGCTGGTCTTCCAGCAGGTGTCATCAACTTCATCCCAGGTAAGGCCAGTATGGTCGGAGATACCGTTCTTGCTCACCCAATGCTCGCAGGAATCCACTTCACCGGTTCAACATCGGTGTTCAGAAAGATGTGGCGAGATGTTGCTAACAACCTCGAAAACTACCGTTCATACCCTCGTGTCGTTGGTGAAACCGGCGGTAAGGACTTCATCGTCGCCCACCCAGATTGTGATGAGAAGGCATTGATTGTGGCTCTTTTGCGAGGTTCTTTCGAGTTCCAAGGACAAAAGTGCAGTGCTGCAAGTCGCGCCTACATCCCGCAAACTGTTTGGAACACCATCAAGGACGAATATTGTGCTGAAGTCGGTAAAATCACCATGGGTGACCCACGAGACTTCACCAATTTCATGACAGCAGTGATCGATAAGAAATCCTTTGACAACATCACCGGTTACATCGACCGTGCTAAAGCAGATGATGGTTGCGAAATCGTCACTGGAGGAGGCTATGATGGTTCGAAGGGATACTTCATTGAACCAACCACCATTGTATGTTCAGACCCTCATTATGAATCCATGGCACAAGAAATATTCGGACCTGTTCTTTCAATTCACGTCTACCCAGATGATGAATTCGAATCAATTCTCAAAACCTGTGATGAAACTTCTGAATACGCATTGACCGGCTCAATTTTCGCCACCAAGCGTGAAGATGTCATTACAGCAATGAATGCACTTCGCTATGCTTCAGGGAATTTCTACATCAATGACAAGCCAACAGGTGCAGTCGTAGGTCAACAACCGTTTGGCGGTGCACGTGGCAGTGGAACAAATGACAAAGCTGGCTCTCCGCTTAATTTGTTACGTTGGGTCTCGCCTCGCTCGATCAAAGAAACTTTTGCACCACCGCATTCATGGGGCTACGGTTTCCTCAGCCAGAAATGAACTGAACAGTTCACTCTGCATCTATTTGATGGATTGAATCAACTCGCCTCCGGAACTCTGCGTGTTGACTTAGCAAAGAAATCAACGTTTGACCAAGTTCAATCATCATGCTGGTAAGAGCAATTTGCCATCTTTGTATTCCGGTGGGTTGATGTGTGAGAGGCTGAAGCGCCAATCCCGCAATGATGAGGGCTTTAGCCGACTGCTGTTTATTTCAGTGACGAGTGATGGGCGAACTGAGCGGGACCTCTTCGTAAATGTGATAGGGAACTCACTCCCTGTACTCACCATGCAGGGTCTTCCAACTACACCGTTGACCCCGCCTCCACCAGGGCTCACCTTAGCACATCCATCTTCTCCATGGAAAGTTGTTCGCTCGATGCTCGGCTTCGTGTTACTCGTATTCATCATCGTCCAGGTCTCATCTGTTGCAGTTTATGGGCTGCTCGACAGTGACTTCGATGGCGATTTTGGCCCTTCAAATCCGGTTTTGACGATCTTTGGTTCAGTTTGTTTGATTCCATGCGTGGCTGGTTTTGCCTTGCTTCGTCGCCCGAGACTCACCCATGTCATTCGGGGCACTGAATCTATATTTGGACGTACTTTCAACATGATTGCACCACATACAGCCATTCAATCACCCCAACCAATTCATGTCGATCACCATCTCGTTCGGGATTTGGCTCCGTTAGAAATGCCACCTGGTAAGCATTTGTGGTGGTTGTTTTTTGGCGGCGTCTCCATCAGCACCCTTTGCATGCTCCCGATGCTCGTCTTTGGGCTTAATCTCTTCACAGGATTGCTCTTCGGGTTGGTCGCCATTCCTGCATTTGTCATCGGATTTTCAACACCCGTGTTTGCGTGGTGGTCAACATTGAACGCTTACTTTGGACTACCAACAACTCGCAGACTTGCCGAATGGATGTTGATAGCAGGAATGGTTTCGGCGCTACCTGCTGTGGTCATCAATTCTTTTCTTTCTCCGTTTTTACTCAACGGTCTTGGCTTTGATACACTGGACCCAATGAGTCTTGGCTATGGAATGATTCTTTTTCTTTCAGCCCCGATTGGTGAAGAACTGTGTAAAGCAGCAGCAATACTTGTCTTAGCTCGATTTATAGATAGCCCACGTCGCGGATTCCAAATTGGGTTCACGGTCGGCTTAGGATTTGCTTTGCTTGAGAATTCGATGTATGTTCTAACCGCTTTTTTTGAGGGTGAATATTCCGCCATTTCGTTTCCAATGATCAGTTTGCTTCGAGGCATTGGTTCAATTCCAGCCCATGGGCTGTGGACAGGCATCTCGGGATATGCAATCGGTTCATATTTGTGTAATCGTGATGTGCCACCCGTTCAACCTGGCTATCAGGTTGCTTCAGAGCAAACTGTGCCGGCAACAAACCAATGGATGTTGATAAATGCTTCAGGTGAAATCGTCAAGCAATCAACAACTGAATTTTCAGAACCAATACGAGTGCCACGATGGCTCTGTTCTTCAAAGGAAGCGGCCTTCCCGCTGCCGAACAAGCCAATCATCGGAATCGCCTTAGCCATGCTGTTCCATTCGTTTTGGAACGGCTCGTCTTGGCTCTTGAGTGTCGTATTCTATGATGCCCATGTGGTTTTGTATATATTCTTCATTTTTGGTTGGTTAGCGTTCTTAATTGTAGGTCTGTGGCAAATCACTCGCCGGATTCTACCTACTGCCCTTTCATGATCAAAAAGCACATACCGAAACGCCAGCCACCGTATTTTTGAGGCAAAGCACCTTTGAATGAGAAGAAACCCCGGGTGGTTTGAGGGTTATCTATGGATGTGCTTTCTGGTGGACTCAATCAAGGTAATTTGATTGTTACATCAGCCCTTTTATTTGCTCTCGTCATTGTTTCTCGTCAAGCGAAAATGCTTGACACACCTGGAATCATCGCTGCAACAGCACTCGGGTTTATTGTTGGCGCTATGGGGCATTGGACTTGGCTTCTCATTCTCCTCGGTTTTCTCTTGACATCCCATAGAGCCACCAAATGGCGATTCGATGAAAAAAGAGTTCGTGGAATGTCCGAATCAGAAGATGGGCACCGAAGTTACGGTAACGTGATTGCCAACGGTGGCCTACCTGGTCTTGTAGCGGTTTTCGCCTTCATTTGTGAGGACTGGTACAACGGACTTTGGATGTTCAGTGCTGCTGTGGCCGTTGCCTCATCGGATACATTCGCCAGTGAAATTGGTTGTTTGGATGATAATGTTCGCATGATTACAACAATGAAACCGTGCGAACCTGGAATGAATGGCGGATTTTCGCCCTCCGGCCAAAAAGCTGCACTTGCTGGTTCAAGCATGATTGCTATCTTAGCATTCTTCGCTTGGGTGACGACGAATACCGATGTTGACACCCTGCAAATTGGATTACAAAAAGGAGTCTTTGTCGTGATCATTGGTTGGCTTGGATGCCAGATGGACAGTGTATTAGGCGCCGTTTTCGAAAACCGAGGTTACCTCACCAAAGGCAGCGTAAATGGTATTTCAATCACCTGTGGAATGCTTTCAATGTGGGCATTATTATCGTCCGGAATATTCGTTTGAGTCGGTAGAAGTCTTTGTCAAAGGGCCATCGCCTTCATGAACCAAAACCATGTGGTGGTGACAATGCGCCAACGTAGCCTTGCCTTGGTCTTGCTTGCACTCTTACTCGGAGTGACGGCAACGGTAGCAGTTGATGCTGCGCGAGATACCACGTATGAACCTGGATTTGTCGAATGGGATGTCGACCCATTTGAACGCTTATTTGTCGAGGGGTTGAATGTCGAAGAAGCAGTACTTCAGCGACAACGTACCGATAACGCTGTTGGCAGTCAACCAGTGAACTATGGCGGTGGAGTGACACCAGTGTTCACCATCAGCAGTGAACCTCTGCAAAATCCAGTCAATGCAACGGTCAACATGACTGTATTTCTTTCAGCCTATATCGACGGTGTCGGTGGCCCGCAAGTTTGTGAGCGTCAATGGGGAGTAGACAAGAGTTTTACATTGATTTATTCCGTTGATGCAGGCGGTGTCCCCGTGTATGATTCGGTGGTAACCCAAGTGGTCGATACCGCAGATTCAAACTCAGCCATGAACTTTTCAGGTGAGCGGATAGAAGTATTCCTTTCAATGGGTGTTGGTGATGTTTTCACGCTCTCAGTTTCTGCCGAGAACAATTGTTTCGGAAGCTCGATACAGGTTCAGTGGGGAGCATTTGAACAGAACAGTGGCGGCATTATCATGGAAGGTCAAATCTACGAGCCTAAGGCTCGGGTTTTTGTCGATGCTGAACGTCGAGCACATATTGAATTTGAGCCGTTATTCCCTTGGGGAATCGATGATGTCAAAACGACAAAGTGGGAACTCTGGGGTCCTCTGGCTGACGATGAAAAATTTGTTAAAGATGAAGAACTCATTATGGAGACTTCAACTGGCCGACTACGAATTGATCGTCCGGTACCTGGAAATAACACCGTTTGGGCCTGGTCGGGTATAATCTCTTTAACGCCTGGCGATGCAAATTTAGAACTGTGCATCCAAACAGTTTCGGGTGACTTGAACAGCGATTGCCATGCATTTGGAATCATTCGCTTTGAAGTTGAAAAAGCCGATAAAGGTCTTGCAAGTTCAACCGTATTTTTATCGTTGACCGCATTTGGTTCTCTGATTGGTTTCATGGTGATGATGGTGAGAACAGATGAACTTCCACCTCTCCCAATAATCGCAGCGATTCTGCTCATGACCATTCTCTTTATTCCAACGGCAATAAGTCAGCCGAATCTGGGTTCATCCGAACTCATCGATGATCATGCACGAATGTTTGATACGGAACTCTATGATGAAAATATGCAACCGATGATGGTATCTGACCTCTTTGATGGAAAAGATGCTCTCATTATTGCTATCGCCTTACCCGGCACTCAAAATGTCGTTGACCAGGCCACTGAATTGAACAAAACTCTTGACCTCCTTGGCGATGAAGTTTCAGTTGTGCATATTCTCTCTGGCATGGATGCTTCAACAACCGATGTATCCTCACTGAAAGCAAACTATAACTTCACGTGGCCAACGTATGTTGATTTGGATGAATCCTTTACTCGAAGTTCACCGAATGGCACTTCAGATTCGATTATCGTGCTTGATAAAACCATGCGTGTTGTCTATTCAAATGCACCTTCAGCCTCATCCGAAGAACTCATCAATGCAGTTGAAAGTATCAAGAACGGTGGTAGCACAAGTGCCTGGTCTTACTTTTCTTTGATCTTTGGCCCAGGGTTGTTTTTATTCTTCTTAGCACTTCCACGTGAAGAATATGAAGAATTAGAGGAACCTTTGCCCATTGGAATGTATTGGGGGGCAATCATTGCTGCCGGCGGTGCTGGAATTGTCTTGGTGAACCTACCTCTCCTCATCGCTACGCTTGCTCCAATTCCCTCAAACATGTTGTTTTGGTTTGATGTTGGAATGATTGCGTGGCTGCTTGAAATGAGTCTGGTGACCGCTCTTCGTGGAACTCCGTATGAAGCGGACTTTTTGGGTGGACTTATTCACAAACTGTTCCCAAAAACATTCCGCGATTGGCGAGGGCCTGAGGACATGAAACGTGACACTTTGCTCGGCATCTGGGTTGGATGGTTTGGCTGGTTAGCATTCCCTGCATTATTCTCACAAGGCGTAGGCGCAGCAATGCTGAGTGGAGTATCTGGAATATTCTTTGGAACCTTTGGATTCATCTTGATTATTCTCCTTGGTGGTTCAGTGATTCTTTTGTTGCGATTCATCGCTTCGCTTGGTGGTCCAATCTCTCGCTTCTTTGGAGAAATTGGCTCCGAGTCTTTCGCCCAATATTCAGGATGGTGTCTTATCCCTGTGGCTTTATGGGCACTGGGAAACACCATCATTTCACTGCTTGATCTCGGCGTAATTTAACCGAATCTTTGACAACCGTTGAGGCCAATTCGGTTGATATGCAGACAAAGATAGAATGGAGTCGTACTCGAAGAGATTTGTTTTTGAAATGTCCACGTGCATGGTATTTACGCTATGGCCATTCGACGCCTTCGAACGGAATAAGCGAATTTCAAACCAAAAGACGACCATGGGATTTGATGCTCAGAGCAATGAAAGAAATCCTTGTTGAACGATTAGAAGATCTGCAAGAAGGAAAGCAATGGTCGCCACTGCTTTTGGAACATCAACTCAAATACTCACTTCAAAAGCAGATGATTCAAACATCACACGAAATAAAAAAACGATACTTTGAGGCGTTATTACGCTATGCTAACCATCGCTTTGCATTATTGTGGCGATGCAGAATCATCCAACAACTGGAACAAAGAAAATATCCATGTTGGTATGTATTGGACCGTACAGAATCCGTTCACATCGGTACACGACGAATCTATGCTTCACCCGACCTTGCAGTTTTAATTCAAAACAAATGGCACCTCGTGCGCTTTGACATGCAAAGTGCTGCAAAAAAAGCCAGTGATGAATTCGAAGCAAATGCCATGGTACTTTGGGCAAAGCATCACGGTGGTTTTCCACAATCTGAAACCTCTTATCGGTTGCATACAACCGGATGGAGGAGAGGTTTTTGGCACACTGAAACGTTTCAACCGACTCGCCAATCGGTTCAACAATGCTACAAACTGCTCGAGTATGATTGTAAGGCCATGCGAGAAGTTCACCGATATGCACGAAATAATCTCGCATTACTTCCCTTAGCAAGTAGCAATAAAACCTGTAATTCATGCTCTTTCCGAGCGCGATGCCCTGGAGGGCAAAATCTCGTTGTTGCTCAGCATGAGCAAACACTGCTTGAACTTGCACACCAGTCCGCTTCAAGCAAGACTTGAGGTGAGATCTGCAAGAACGGCTTCTATATCGCTGGCTTTAGTAACACCACTGGCAAGTAAAACTCCTTCAGCACCTAATTCGACAGCTTTCGCTACATCAGCCCCGCTTTTGACGCCCGCACCACAGAGGACACGTACATTCGGGTTCACAGCCTTGACAACGGCAACAGTATCGCTGACAATCGAAGGGTCGGCAGTGGTTACAGAAATGTCACCACCAATCAATTCAGGAGGTTCAACTGCGATGAAGGTGGGTCCAATTTCCGCAAGGTGTCTGGCTTCATCGACATTGGCAGCACATCCACACATTGGGAAACCGTCTGGTAACTGCGCCTTCAAACTGGCAACATGTTCCATCGAGACTTTGTGTTCAGCGTGATTGATGATAGTACCTTGTGCCCCACGATGTAGGGCCGTATGAGGTTCGAGCCAACCGGTAAAACTACCTCGCCCGACAGGATCTAAGTGTTGGGTCCAAACTTCAAGAGAAGGAGCCACACGCCGTACTGCTTCTAAATCAAAAGCTGAGACTACGGCAACCATTCGAGCAGGACCATTACAATGCGCTTCCATAGCAAGAGCAAGGTGTTCTGCAGTTGCTCCGCTTGCTGACGCATAGGTTTTGAAATTAACAACGACCAATGGTTTGTTCATACCTTTGGCAGACATGAAACGCATTTGAGTTCTTCGCAGGTTACGAAGCAATTCATTCTGTTCGCGGCCATTGGCCGCCAACCAGAGTCGTGCCGTTCGGAATCACGCTACCGTGATCAACCACGACATCTGTAATTTGGACATTGGTTCCAACCGTCACTTGGTTACCGATCAAACTCGATTCAATAACTGAATTCTCTCCAATCACGGTACCTTGAAGCAAAGTTGAACGGTGTATTTGGCTGTTCGAAACAATAACATCTGTTTCAATCATCGATTCAGTGACCTTCGGCGAAGTTTGTGTCCCTTCTGAACCATACCAGGTGTTGCCATGAATCACCCCACGGCGGAATCGTTTTTCTGTGATGCAACGATGAACTGCATCAGACCAAGCACTTGGCGTTCCAGCATCAAGGAAATAGCCTTCAAACTTTTGACCGTTTAGCAACTTCTCCTCAGCGAGTACCGGGAATACATCTCTCTCTATAGAGTGCCTTCCATGAGGCATATAGTCGAAAATATCGTCTTCGAAAATATATGAACCCGCATTGATTAAATTAGAAAAGACTTCTTCTGGCTTTGGTTTTTCTTTGAATTGAGTTATCCGAGAATCCTCATCCAGGCCAACAATTCCGAACCGAGTCGGATCTTCAACTTCCCAAAGCGCAAGACTTCCGATACCACCATTACGATTATGCAAGTCCAAAAGTGGTTCAATTTGAAGTGAAGAGACAATGTCACCATTGAAACAAGCAAACTTGCCACTTACTACATCTCGACAGTTCCCTAAAGCACCACCTGTGCCAAGAGGTTGGTCTTCATTGACGATACGAACATCGAAATCAACATCGACTCGAGCAAAGTATTCTTTGATCATATCGACTTTGTAGCCACCCGCAACAACGACTTCATCAATCAAATGATTAGGAACACCTTCGACAACCCGTTCAAGCAACGACATATCGAGCATTGGGAGCAATGGTTTGGGCATTTTATTGGTCCAAGGACGAAGGCGTGAACCGACTCCACCAGCCAAAACCACTACTTGCATGAACAAGGCGTTTCATCGATTACCTATCAAAACACCTCACTCTCATCTCTCAATTCGGTTATTGTTGCCATGCAATTTCCCAATTGGTGCATCAAAGTATTCAAAGACGGGCTTTCTTTGGATTGGATTGGAGAGCATCATGAATATCCACGAATACCAAGGGAAAAGACTCCTTCGAGAAAACAACGTTACTGTCTTAGAAGGTGTTCATTGCACCAATGTCGAACAAGCACTCGCTGCCTACGACTCACTTGGTAGTAAAGTGGTTGCAGTCAAATCACAAATCCATGCCGGTGGCCGTGGAAAAGGAACACTCTACCATCCTGAAACTCGGGAACACGTCATGGATGGTGGTGTGAAAATCGCTTTTTCAAGAGAAGAAGTTGAAACCTATGCAACCAACATACTGGGAAATGTATTGGTCACAATCCAAACTGGTAAAGAAGGGAAACTTGTCAGCAATCTCTACATTGAAGCAGGTTGCGATATCGCTCATGAATACTATCTTGCCTTACTTGTCGACCGAGACAACAAATCCGTGCTCATCATGGCTTCTACTGAAGGTGGCATCGACATCGAAGACGTCGCCCACAACACTCCAGAACTGATTCATAAAGTGGTCGTTGACCCGAATGCTGGTCTTCTCGGATTCCAAAAGAGAGACCTTGGGATGGCGTTAGGCCTTCAAGGTCCGGCACTGAGGTCATTCGGAAAAATGCTGACTGGGATGTATACAATGTTCTTGCAAGAGGATTGTGCTATGGTGGAAATCAACCCACTTGTTCGAACCGGAAATGATGAAATCGTAGCGCTGGATTCTAAGATCTCCTTCGATGAAAACGCCGAGTTCCGACACAAGAACTGGGACGACATCCGTGACCTTTCTGAAGAAGAAGATGTTGAGATTCGTGCCAAGGAAACCGGATTGTCGTATGTCAAACTCGATGGCAACATCGGATGTTTGGTGAACGGTGCAGGACTTGCTATGGCAACCATGGACGTCATCAAACTCTACGGCGGTGAACCGGCAAACTTCCTCGATGTTGGCGGTGGTGCAAATGAAGAGCAAGTTAAGACTGCATTCTCTATTATTCTTGAAGACCCGAATGTCAAAGGTATTTTGGTCAATATCTTTGGCGGCATCATGCGTTGCGATATTATTGCTCGAGGTGTTATTGCTGCTACTGAAGCCCTTTCACTGGAAGTTCCTCTCGTCGTTCGACTTGCAGGAACCAATGTTGATGAAGGTAAGAAAATACTTGCAGCATCAACCTTGAATATTCATGCTGCCGATGATTTGGCAGAAGGTGCTCAAAAGATTGTAGCACTCATTGGAGGTGAAGAATAATGTCAATTTGGATTGAAGAAGATGCAAAGGTATTGGTGCAAGGTATTACTGGAAAGCAAGGCATGTTCCATGCTGGCAAGATGGTTGAATACGGCACCAACATCGTTGGAGGATGCACACCAGGAAAAGGTGGTCAAAATGTGGAACTTCAAGGTAAGCAGTACCCAGTTTGGGACAGCATGAGTGAAGCAATCGAAGCAACCAATGCTGATGCAACGGTCATTTACGTCCCACCTCCATTCGCAGCGGAAGCAATCATGGAGGCAGCTGATGCCTTTGATTGGCTCAAAGGTGAAGGCGTCATCGTCTGTATTACTGAAGGGATTCCAACACTCGACATGGTCAAGGCCGTAGCGTATGTCGATAACCGTCCAGGTGTTCGTCTCATTGGACCAAACTGCCCGGGTATCATCACTCCAGGTGAAACAGGTGGAGCAAAGATTGGTATTATGCCTGGTCACATTCATGCAAAAGGACGAATTGGAATTGTTAGCAAATCTGGAACTTTAACGTATGAAGCGGTTGCACAAACAATGAGTATCAATGAAGGGCAATCAACCTGTATCGGAATTGGCGGCGACCCTGTCAACGGAACTGGATTTATCGAATGCTTAGCTGCTTTCCAAGCCGACCCGCAAACTGAAGCAATCATTATGATCGGTGAAATTGGCGGAAATGCAGAACAAGAAGCGGCGGCTTGGGCGGCTGAAAACGTCACCAAGCCAATCGTAGGATTTGTCGCAGGTGCAACAGCACCACCTGGAAAGAGAATGGGCCACGCTGGCGCAATTATCTCCGGTGGCAAAGGTACTGCAGAAGAAAAGTTTGCTGCTTTCAAAGCCGCAGGAATCGCTTGTGCAATGGACCCGTCAGAACTTGGTGCTGTTCTGCTCGAATCCCTCAAAGCAGTTGGATTACGCTGAATTAGAGATAGACATCCTTCAAGTGAAGGGAGTGATGTGAGACGAGATCTCCATCTCTTGCCTGTTGAAGCAAATCCTTGCCTTCATTGCTGTGAACATACACTGCATGACCTGGACTCACGTGTCGATTCCATTGAGCCTGTATTGCCGAATTAGGTGATAAGACTAATGCTGGCCGACGGACTAAATCAGCCCAAACATGTAGACCTAGAATCGTTTTGCCAGAACCAGGCGGGGCAACAATATGTAGTTGCTTTTCACCAGCCTCAAGTTGCCTCTTGATAATCTCTGAAGCAGCCAATTGAGATGGCCGAAGTGTTTCGGAAAAACCGATGTTTCCAAATTGGTAATCTGCCATACTGGCACCTCAAATCATCGAGGTGGGCCACGCTTTGGACCGGGTGGACCGCCTTTCGATGGACCGGGTGGACCGCTCTTCTTTGGAGGGCCGCCTTTTGATGGGCTTGATGGGCCGCCCTTTGGAGGACCGCCTTTCGATGGACTTGATGTGTCAGGTGGTCCGCTCTTTCTTGGAGGGCCGCCTTTCGATGGACCAGATGGACCTGGAGGACCGCCCTTCTTTGGAGGACCGCCCTTCGATGGACCGGGTGGACCGCCTTTCGATGGGCCTGATGGACCGCTCTTCTTCGGAGGACCGCCTTTCGATGGACCTGGAGGACCGCTCTTCTTCGGAGGACCGCCTTTCGACGGACCGGATGGACCTGGAGGACCGCTCTTCTTCGGAGGGCCGCCTTTCGATGGACCTGACGGACCGGGTGGACCGCCTCGCTTTGGAGGACTTCGGCGTGGAGTTTCAACAACTTCTTCTTCCTCTTCTTCAAACATAGCACCGCAATGCGGACATTCATTGTCAGTTTCTTTGACTAATCCGTCACAAATTTCACAAGCAAACATTTCAACATCGTCATCTTGTGAATCATCACCGTTGAGGGTTTCCACTTCACCGTCTTTAGAGCGGAAGAGTTTCAATTCAGTAGTGAGATCAAATCCTTTCAGTGCCACTTCAGTTTCAATGGCATGTTGGAATGCTTGTGTAAGGTCTTCTGGGGTGTCGAGAACCCTGCCATCATCAATGTAAGTCACATTGACATTCAAGACTTGGTCTTCGACTTTCGCCTGAGGAGTTTCAACTGCAACACCTCTCTTTCGAGCAACCCGGCGTACTGCAACTTCACACATTCTGCGGAGTAAGGCTTCATTTGGAGCATCCTGAGATGGTTGTCCAAGTGCATCAGAGATGACATTTTGTGCTGGGTTTGTTGTCTCCATACCCCGAAGATGAGCTGGCAAGTCGGAACCAAGAGATGCTAAGACCTCATTGGCAGGTGTTTGATTCATATTGAGCCATTGACTACGACGTTCATCTTTCATTGCTCGTTCTGCTTCAGCCAATCGGTTAACCATCGCATCTGTAGGAGAGGCAGCAGGATTACTTCCAACAACAGTGTTTCCCGAGGGATATGAAGAGATGCCATCCATTTGCTTTTGAGGGATTGCACCGCTAGCGAGTGAAGGGCCACGGGCTTGTTGGGGGCGGTCTGATTGGACATTAGGAAGAACATTACCTTGTTGCGGTTGTTGCGGTTGTTGAGGTTGTTGAGGTTGTTGAAGATGTTGAGGCAGACCTTGGGGAGGGATTTGGCCCATTTGATTGGGTGGGAAATTTGGAGGAGGATACTGACCCATTTGATTAGGAGGAATGTTCTGAGGAGGGAATTGACCCGGAGGAATATTTGGTTGCTGTTGAATACCCATAGCGATCTGCTGGAGGATTTCAGGAGAGATGTTTGTGCTCCCACCCATGCTCATATCTCGTTGCTGACGAACCGCTTCACCAGAGACGACTCCGAAGTTACGACCACCTGAGACTTCTTGTCCACTCAGACCAATTGAATTGGGGCTGGTAAAGCCACCAGCACGAGACATTTCCTGTCGAGCACCGCATTCAGGACAGAATATACTGTCATCAGGAATCTGTTCTGTACAAGAGCCACAGTCCATAATACATCACCCCGAAGGTTTGATGCTCGCATAACCCTCCCTAAAGCCTTACGACGGAATGCCACTGTTAAAGAGGTAATTTTCTTGACTTATTACGCGCCAAAGAAGACGGGGTCAAATACTTCAATGCCAATCTTCAGTTCCAACTTTGAAACCAGTTGTAGGTGAAGGGAGAATCCTTGTGATTGACTTTCAAATAGACTAATTGGCAATACCGCCTTCCCACAGGGTCAAGAACAGAGAACTATTCCGCTAAATTGAGGGGATAAGTTGACGGTACTCATCAACGAGAAAATCGATGCATTGCTCGAAGCAACTTCTCGTTCATTTTATCCAACACTCAAATATCTTCCAAAGAAAATACGTGGACAGATTGGATTACTCTACCTTCTCGCCCGAGTGGCCGATACCATCGCAGACTCAAAGCACGGAGAAACCGAGTTCCTCCTGAAACTTCTTAGTGACTACAATGATGTTGCACAAGGTCGAAGTTCATCACTCCCAGATTTCACTGAACTCGCTGAGATACAAACAAACCAAAACGAGGCAGAACTGCTTCGAAATGTTGCAGATGTTGTGGCTGGTCTTGAGGTCTATAGCAAAGAAGACCAAGGACTTATGCTTGAATGTCTTGACATCATTGTAAGTGGTCAAGTACTCGACCTTGAGAGGTTTGGAACGGCGAATGAAGGAGGAAATATTTCTGCCCTAACCTCTGATGAACAGATGGATGATTATGCATTCAGAGTTGCAGGCTCAGTGGGTGTTTTTTGGAGTAAAATGTCGCTTGAACACCTCTTTCCTTTACCTCCCGAAAAAGAAAAGGAGTTTTTCGAGAAAGGAATCAGATTTGGGAAATCACTGCAAATGATCAATATTCTAAGAGATATTCCCGAAGACTTGCGTTTTGGCCGATGCTACATCCCAGAACAGGCACTGAACAGATACAACCTCAAGCCTGAGGACTTAATGGATGATGGAAATATTGATGCTTTTAGGCCATTATATGATGAATATCTTGACTTGACAAATGAACATCTTAACGCCGCTATTGAATACATCACCATGTTGCCTGATACTCAATTACGCCTCAAAGCGTCTTGCATGCTTCCTGTGCTCATTGGACAGAGAACCGTCACATTGTTGCGAACGGGTAACATTTTGAATTCCGAAGAACGCATAAAGGTCACAAGAGATGAGATTAAATCGTACGCTCGTAAACTGCTTCGAGCACTGATAATACCCGGTGGAGTGAACCGTCTTCTCAAGAAGAATAAAGACAGTTGAAAAATTTCACATGTGGTCAATTAAGGGTAGGACTCAAAAAGGGTGAGGTATGAGCACTAACTGGTCACGATGCTAGAACGCCGAAAACCTCTGGAATTGCTCTTCCCCCTCAAAGGGAATGCAACTACAAGGGAAGAGGGCACTGAACAAAAAAGTATGACCACTCTTGACCACCTTCGAGCGGGTGTAATGCTTGCTCGAGATGCTGTGAAAGCAGTCAGCCTCACGGCAATGGAAGCCCTTCGTGAAGGTGCTACATTCATTGGAATGGTCGGGGAAACCAACGAACTGGTCGACCCATTCGCCCACCTTGATGCTCCAATCTGGTCTGAACGTCCACCTCAAGAATTATCGAAATTGGCTTTCCGCTACTGCGAAGAACTGACGATTCGTGAAGCTGGAAATTTCTATCACTCCTTCAAGTACTTACCAGACCAACAACGCCATGCTATGTGCGCAGTGTATGCTTTTTGCCGAAGAGCAGATGACATCGCTGACGGTGATTGGGCAGACAGGTTCCCAGGAAGCAAGGGCGAAATGGACCCTGAAGCTGTGACCTACCGCGAACAACTTGAAAGTTTGCAAGACCAAGGAACTATTCTCGACCAAGAGGCTTATCTGAACAAAATCACACAGTTGTTCTTTTTCCGCAAAAAACTTTCTACGTGTTATTCCGAAGTGTATTCGACTGACCCTGTGTTCCTTGCATTGAAAGAAACCGTCGAGACCTATTCAATTCCTCGTGAAGTCTTTGACGACCTGATTTCAGGAATGGAAGATGACCTTTACAATAACCGATATCGCAGCTTTGATGAGTTGTATGTTTATTGTTACCGAGTGGCTTCCGTTGTAGGACTCATGTGCATTGAAATCTTCGGGTATGAAGATCCTCGAGCAAAGAAGTTTGCCGAATCATGGGGGATTTTCATGCAACTCACCAATGTTTTACGAGATGTCGGTGAAGATATTGAACGCGACCGTGTCTATCTTCCCCTTGATGAACTTGAAACCAATGGTATTATTGAAAGCGAACTGGATGGAAAGGTCGTTCTCAACAAAAATTGGGAACCGTATTGCAGAGAATACGCTCGGCGAGCACGCACCTACCTTGCTGAAGCACGACAACTTCTGCCTTTACTCCCCCGACGAACACGTTATTCTCCAGCGGCTATGATTGCCTTCTATGACAAGATTCTTCGACAGATAGAACGTCAACAAGGTGACGTGTTTACCAAGCGAGTCAAACTCAACAAAGTTCAGAAAATTAGTTTGGCTGCAGCAGTATACATGCGCCACAGATTACTCCCTGCATTCCTCGACCCAATTTGGTCTGGTCTTGCAAGATTCGGATTGTTGCCAGCAGTTTAATCAAATTGGGCAGGTCGTATGACCCATCAATTTGTAAAACGGACAGAAACCAAAGGCTGATGTCAATACGCTCCAAATTCCAATGCCGAGTAAGAGCACATCCCAATCGAGATTTGCTGCATAATCAATGGCAACCATGCCAAGACCGGCTGTAACACGAATTAAACGATCAGTAATACCTAGATTCATTCATATCAACTCTTTACAATCTCCGGTCCAAGTTTCAGCATATAATAACCTGTTTAATTTGATTTATCGAAATCAAACAGTTTTGGTGATTAAACGGTTCGTGTGAAGGCTTGAATCCCGGTGATATAGCGACCAATAATCAAATTATGAATATCGTGTGTACCTTCATAGGTTTTCACCGACTCAAGATTTGCCATATGACGCATGATTGGATATTCGTCTAGGATTCCGTTTGCTCCATGGATGTCACGTGCAACACGAGCAATTTGAAGAGCAATGTCAACGTTATTCATTTTAGCAAGAGAGATTTGTTCAGGGAACCAAGTTCCATCGTCTTTCTTTCGACCGAGATGGTAAGCGAGGAGTTGTCCTTTGGTAATCTCTCGAAGCATCCAAGCCAATTTATCTTGAACCAATTGGTATGAAGCAATCGGGTGGTCGAATTGAATACGTGAAAGAGCATAGGTTTTGGAACTGTGGAAGCAGGACATAGCTGCACCCAATGCACCCCACGAAATCCCGAATCTCGCATTGTTAAGACACGAGAATGGACCCTTCAAGCCTTTGACGTTTGGAAGCATTCGATCCTTTGGAATTTGACAATCTTGGAACACGAGTTCGCTTGTCACAGAGGCTCTGAGTGAATACTTGCCTTTCATTTCGGGAGCTGTAAATCCTTCATCACCTTTCTCGACAATGAAGCCACGAATGACGCCATCGAGTTTTGCCCAAACAACCGCTACATCAGCAATCGTTCCATTGGTGATCCACATTTTTGCTCCATTCAAGAGATAATGGTCGCCTTTATCTTCTGCTTTTGTGATCATATCGCCAGGATTTGACCCGTAGTCTGGTTCGGTTAAGCCAAAGCAACCAATCCATTCGCCAGAAGTCATTTTTGGTAAATAGTAATTCTTTTGTTCCTCAGAACCAAATTCCCAGATAGGATACATGGCGAGTGAGCCTTGCACGGATGCAAACGAGCGAAGACCGGAGTCTCCACGTTCGAGTTCTTGACAAATCAAACCGTAAGCAACATAGGAAAGTCCAGGGCATCCATAGCCCTTCAAAGGCGCTCCAAGAACACCCATTTCACCAAGTGCGACACGCCATTCATCCAAGAAAACCCCGTCAGCACATGCCTGTTCGATTTTTGGAAGTACTTCCTCATCGACCCATTCACGAACCATGTCGCGGATCATGATTTCTTCTTCTGTAAGCAAGCTTTCAATATCGTAGAAATCTAATCCTTCGTAAGGCTCCATACTATCCTCTCATGGTGGGGTCTTCACGGGGCTTCAAGAACCTAACGCTCTCAACCGTAGAGGAAAAGGTTCATTTCTTCTTTAAGCCACGGAATTCGAGATATTTCCTTTGAAGAAAAGGACTGTTCATGTAAATCAATCCTAAGACTACACCTGGGACCGAAATGGTCACAGCAGCCATCACGACGATTGACATCAAGTCCATCTCCACAATTGTACTCTTGGATTCAAAGGAAACAATATTGCCAAACGAAGTAATGATGAAGCCTTCTTGTTGGGCATTCTCCCATACAAATTCGATTGCTCGTCCTGATACGACTGGATCCCATGCCACCGCATCAACAGATACAATCTGGGCAAATGCTTCAGAAATCAATGGTTGCTGCCGAATAGTTGCGAATGGGGCCATTTGAATCAATGTGGTTCCATCATGTCCTCGAGAAACACCAGTAAAGTCACCTTCGAGTAAGGAGAGTTGCATGATGCTACGGGTTGTCGATTCACTTGCATCAACCATATCCAAGCGAATGGCTTGTGTTTTCAATCCGCTGGCAAAACCTACGCATTCATTCAACGTCGGGTCAGCACAATCAACGCCAATCCAAGTTTCGCCTCCTGTACCAGGAAGGAAAGTGATTTGATGATTGGTTGAGAGGACGGCAAGACCGTCATTCAGTGTTGCTACGACACAAATATTTTGATTACGATGGCATGCAATATCGCTGATTCCAGAACTACGGGTCTCGGTGATTGCAGTCATGCCCGAGCCTTCGGAAAACCTCCAAAGACTCCCATCTGAAGCACCAAAGTAAGCATAGTCACCAGCAGGCCGCCATTCAACGGTCGTCATGTTAAGCCCCAAGATTGACCCTGAACCGTTGACGGTTGTGATGGCATGGGTTTCAGATGCATAACGAAGTGCGACACCCATGTCACCTGTAAGAAGAGCAGTTTCTCCTCGAGGGTGCCAAGAAACATCCTGAAGCGCAGCATTTCGCGCCGTGTCGAGTTCAATATCTTGACTACGGTCTTCTGCATGGAGGGCAGAGATGATATGCGCATAGCCGTTCTCTCCAACCAATAAGACGGATAATCCATCTGGTGACATTTCTCCACCATGGATCCCAATGTCGGAATCTTCGAGTGTGTCGACCAAGCTCAATTCTATCAGCGATTCTGGTTGTGCAGGAACTGCTGGCAGGAGTAATATGAGTAGGCATACGCCTAAGAAAAAGTGTCCCCGCATGATTTGCCCAATACGAACTACAAAAAAACCCCTCCTACGCATCGAAGAGGTTTTTCTCATTCACCTCAACGGTGAGCCTTATGGCAAAGAGGCTCTTCGCAGTTGTATGGAGCGATTCGCAGTCAAGCGTGGTTTAGAGAAAAACATTGGTGGTAATGCAGGCCTTGCACGTATTGCTACGACCTATTTTGAGGACATTCAAGTTGATGCAGAAGGCGTATTTACAGGCTCTTTTGCGATTCTTACTCGGATTAATGGCCACTTTGGTTCTGATGGAAAACTCGTCGTCGATGTTGAACAAATGAAGGGTGAAGAACTCAGTAATTTACTCTCTTCTGACGGTGGCCGTGAAAAAGCAATGGAATCCCGAAAGAAGTGGTCTACATTCCTTGACGAAGTCACCGGATACTCTCCAAAACAACGTGGAGACAAAGCCAAAGAAGACGCTAAGAAATTCTCGAAAGCAAAATCAGCAATTAAGATGGCACATAAAATGATGGAAATGAGCAAGACTGTGGACCAAGCGACCATTGAAATTGCAAATACCATGATTGCCGAATTACAAGCAATGATCGATTCAGGAACGCCTCCTTCAGAAGGAAAAGTTAAGAAACTCAACGATTTAATTTGATTGAAAGAAAGTGGTAGTATGGGCATCGATTCAGTTCTCGAATCCTTTGTCGAAGAGAACCCACGCATCCTTGAACTGGATGAGCAACAACAACAACGTCTGGCATTGATGGTCGGTCAAGTGGATGAAACTGTTGGTATTGGCCATTTAGTCGAATGCTTAGCCGATAAGACAAGCATGGCCGGCGATGGCGTGATACGCTGTTATGTCGGGTTTGAACCGTCTGGAAAAGCACACATCGGTTGGAAAGTTCTCTCACTACAACTTCGAAGAATGTTAGAAGCCGATGTCAATGTACTCATCTTTTTGGCTGATTGGCACGCATGGGTCAATGACAAATTCAACGGTGTCATGGAAGACATTCAAACAACTGCAACCTACATGGAAGAAACATTCCGCGCCCTCTTAGGCCATCCAGAAGAAGGAGATGGACCAGGTCAACTTCGCTTCATCTGGGCCTCTGAAATCATGAACTCTGGCGACTATTGGGCACGGGTTCTTCGATGTTCCAAAGGCGCAACACTTGCGAAGGTTCGCAAAACATTCACAATCATGGGTCGTGATGAGGCTTCTTCGGATCATGATCTTTCCAAGTTCTTCTATCCAGCAATGCAAGCCAGTGATATCTTCGAAATGAAAATCGATATTGCACTTGGCGGTATGGACCAACGAAAAGCGCACATGTTCATGCGTGATGTAGCCACTCGATGGAACTGGAAGAAGCCGACTTGTTTGCATACTCCGATTCTTTCATCGCTCAAAGCAACTGGAGTGCGCATGGAGAGTTTTGATCACAAAATGAGCAAATCCGACCCTTCAGGTGCCATCTTACTCCATGATGAAGCAAAAGCACTTCGAAAGAAGATGCAAAAACATGCTTACTTGGACCCAGAAGACCCTCATTCACCCATCTATGAATTGGCAGAACATGTGGTTCTACCCGAGTGGGGCGAAATCATCGTCACCCCAAATCCAAAGTTCGGAGAACCTTCGACTTGGAAGAATCTTGAAGCCTTCAAAGCTGCAGTTGTCGATGGGACGCTTCATCCCCTTGATGCCAAGCTGGGTGTTGCAGATGGCATTAGTCGGGGCTTACTAAGCGTCTCTGAACATTTCGAGAAGCACCCAGAAACTCTTGAAGCAGTTACGGCTCTAAGAAAGTGATTCTTCATCCGAGGAATCAACTTCTATTTCTGCATGGTTTGAGAATCCTTCTTCAACACTGTGTGCCTTGAGGAAAACCATTCGACGAGTGTCTCGAATGAAATCACGGTTAATCAAGGGGTCAACTGCTACAACTGCATTGAAGGTTAAGCAATCACCCTTGGTGTATTGTCCAACATATTCATCGAAGACAACGACTTGAAAACTTTCACCGTTGTCAGCCATGCCGTTTTCCATCATGTCCGGTGACACAATTTCCAGGTATTGAACATCTTCATAGTAGTTCTCTTCGACCACCATGGAGACATCAGTCGGCTCTTTATGGTATGATTTTGGCTTCTTTGAGTCCATATTTGAAAGAATGACATCAAGGCAAGTTCGACAATATTTTACTTTTTCACGTGGACGTGCTAAACGCTCATCAATCGACCACTTTGCATCACAATCATTGCATTTATGGACACTGGTCTTAAGCCAACCAATGATCGGACTTGTCGAAACAACAATTCCATCGAAAACGAGTAATCGAGTGCGGTCACGCATACGCAGTTGACTTACCTCATAGGCACGGTTCTCAGGAAGGTTGACCACTCGAATGACTGGACGCGTCGACATGTTTCGAACCGTATATTGTTCTTTGAGAACTTGGTTGCCACAAAAAAGAGTGGAGTGCATGTTTTCTGAGAACTTGACTTGAAGGTCATCGTATTCTGCTAAGTCATTCCATTCGACTTCAAAACCAAAGACGGGGTCGCCACTTCCAGGAAGGGTGTCAAGGTCGTTACTGTAAGTGTCACTTTCAAACAAGAGCCTCCAGGATTCGAGGGTCTTTTGAGAGTCTGCAGGAGGTTCGGTAGGGGATTTTCGCTTCATGGATTCTCTCTGCGGAGCGTGACGGTTAAGAAACGTTTTGATGGGTCGTCAAGTACTTACTTTGCAGTCTGCCCGTATTTGAAGTTCAACAAATGGATTGCTGCGAGCGAAAGCCCACCGAATGGTGTGCAAACGTTCAAGAATCCCTTTGGGGTGGTCGAGGTATTCCTTGGGAGTGTCTTTGCTATGGCCAACATTATAGTTCTCGTAAAACAAGTGCCTGATACCAATGCTCGCATCGTCCTATCCGGCGACCGAGTCGACCTTTCTGCAGTCAAGAAAGTGATGAGTCCTTACGACGAATTTGCTGTTGAAACTGCACTCCAACATCGCGAATCAAGCGGTGGCGAAGTCACTGCAATCACAGTCGGAAGTACTGGAGCCGACAAGGTATTGAAAGATGCAAAAGCCATTGGCGTAGATCACATTGTTCGTATCGATTGCGATGCTCAACTTGATTCAAATGCACTTCAATCAATTCTTGCTTCAGTGGTCTCAAGCCTTGGAGCGGATGTCGTCTACTGCGGCAAATCTGCTGCAGATACCGGAGCGGGTTCCACTGGACCTGGTTTGGCTGAACGACTCGGCTGGGCTTCGGTTTCCAATACAATTGGTGTTTCCTTCGGCGACCAACTTTCTGTAATCACTCCATCTTCGACTGGTAATGCACGAATCAGTGTGCCTCTTCCAGCAGTAGTTTCATGTGACAAGGGTAACATCAAGGTCAGAAAGCCAAATGTCAAGGGTATCATGCAGGCTAAGAGAGCCCAAGTTGATGTCCGTAGCGTTGACGTCCCTGCTTCGACTGTCTCTGTCGTAGCACACAGTATGCCCCCTGCAAAACCCGCAGGTAAATCTTACCAAGGCGGTGCAGCAGCAGCTGAAGTCGCCCAACTCCTCCGTGATGAGGCAAACGTAATTTGAGGTGAATGAAATGACTGAAACTATAGTAATCGCTGAAATCGTAAAGGGTGTTGTTCACCCAACAACTGCTGAACTCATCACTGCTGCCCAAGCATTGGGTTCACAACCTGTTGTAATCGTTCCTTGTGCTGATGCAAGTGTTGCAGATGGTGCCGCCCAATTTTCAGGTGCTGCACGGGTTATTGCAGCAAAGTCAGATGTCTTCGCAAACTATGATGCCGCCGGTTGGGCTTCAGCCTTGGATGCTGTGGCACCAGCAGGCATTATCATCACCGCTGCCTCACCACAATCAAAAGACCTCGCTGCTCGATTGGCTGCTCGCAGAGGCATCTCGGTGGTACAAGACGTCGTTCAAATCGAAGGCGGGAATTTGACTTCCCCGATTTATTCTGGCAAAGCAATGCAAACGGTATCTCTGAGTGGGGATGCTGTTGTGACTGTTCGCGCAAATGTCTTTGAAGCATCAGGCAATGATGGCTCCACTGATGTGTCCGTTATCGACACGTCCGGAAACGTCGCTACAGCAGTTCAAGAATTCGTGGCTCGTGTTTCAACTCGACTCGATGTTGCTGAAGCGAACATCATTATCTCTGGAGGCAGAGGAATGGGCACACCAGAAAATTTCGCTCACTTGGAAGCCATAGCAGACACCTTGGGTGCTGCAGTTGGCGCATCACGTGCTGCTGTTGACACATGGGATGATATTCCTCATTCGATGCAAGTCGGCCAAACTGGGAAAACGGTCAACCCGAATCTCTACATCGCTGTTGGAATCTCTGGCGCAATTCAGCACTTGGCTGGAATGCGTTCATCCAAATATATCGTCGCCATCAACAAAGATGCTGATGCACCGATCTTCCAGCATGCAGATTATGGAATCGTTGCAACTTGGGAAGAGGCATTGCCTGTTCTTCAATCGGCGCTTTCGGCAATGATGGCCTGATTAGGCATATCGCCCTCGGCTGTAGATACCTGCTCCGGCATCATCACCAACAAATGGATTGGTTTCTTTTTCGTGACCAATCGTAGTCAAAGGACCATGTCCAGGATAAACAATAGTTTCAGGAGCTAAAGGCCACAGTTTTGTGTGAATCGAATGAGCAAGTACGGTGAAATCTCCTCCTGTATCTGGAAGGTCGGTACGGCCCACTGAACCGGCAAACAATGTATCGCCGACGAACAAATGGTCCGGGCCGTCATCAACGATCAAACGGAGACAACATCCACCAAGTGTATGGCCTGGAGTATGAAGGATTTCAAATTCAAGTGCGCCGACTTGAAGAATCTCGCCAGCGATTAAATCAATATCTGCAATTGCAGGTGTTGGTACTTCAAATCCATAACGTTGAGCCGATGAAGTGGCTAACGTCTGCAAATAGGTATCATCAGGATGAAGATACCACTTGACTGGATAGCGATGAAGCAAATCCGGAATATGGCCACTGTGATCGAAATGGGCATGTGTATTGAGTAAAGCAATCACCTTTCGAGCAGGGAGGTTTTGCTGCTTCATTTCATCACTTGATTGAGGGCCATTCGACCAATCAGGACCGTTGCCCGCAAATCCATCAACCCAAGCGATAAGGCGTTCGGGTTCACCACCGCCGTCGATAATGATTGTGTCACCCGTTGCCCGGTCTGTAACGATGGAACAACGCATCTGTAAAATGCCTACGAAGAAGTATTCTACCCACGGCTCACTCACGCTCATGGCTCTGCGAGACATCTCCCCTTCAAGAGACTAAGCCTCATTCAATCCGAATATGCAGTGAATCACTCGACCATTGTCCGTCTCGGTCACAGATTCGCAATTCAAAACTATGACTTCCACGCGAGATTCGAACCCGTACCTTTGCCGAAGATGCAATTTCTTTACCACTGCTTTCAATCCAAGACCAGGTTTCAATACGCTCTTGTGGGTCGAACGAATTGGAACCATCAAGTGTGACAACAGCTGAACCATCAGCATCGGCTTTGAGGTGTTGGTCTTCACCAGATACAGCACGCGGCACAATGATTTCACCGATTTCAGTATTCAATTCATCCATCAAATCTTCCGAAGGCAAAAGTGCCATTTTAGTAATCGCATCATCAAGTTGAGCAAGTAATTCTTCAGTGTCTATGTCAAGTGCACCATCTTCAGTCGCTTGCTGGGAGTCTCCAAAATCCCCTTCCAGTGCGCTGTGCAATGCATCCAAACCGACATCTGCAGGCTGCGTATTCTGCATTAAACCCAATTCCTCTTCTGAGAAAAAAGCATTCATCTCGTCATCTTCTCTATAGAGTTCTTCGGCTGATAATTCAAGCGTTTCTTCAATCTTTTCAAACCACAACGTGATTTCAGATGCATCGGTCTCCAGTAATTCCTCTTTGAAGGAAAACGCACCAATCGGTTCAACATCAGTCCAATCATTCTGGTCTTCACCCGCAAACAAACATACTGAACCATCTTGAGATGCTTCAAAAAAGTGAGGCATTCCTTGGTGTTCAAGTTTCCACTCACGACCATCCGCATCCATTCCATAAATGTAAAACCATGAGGTTGCTGCAATACTTCCATTTCGATAAAGAAGATTCTGAATCGGATAACTGCATGAGATCCGATGCTCGAAAGTGTACGATGATTGGTTGACCAGATACTCAGATACTTGGCCATCATCAAATCCACAGTAAAGACCATTTTTTGAGGGGATAGCGTGGAGTAGTCGACTGTTTAGGTCATCTCGATGTACCAAGACCTGTTGTTTGACATCCCAAATCTCGATTTCAAGAACTTCTTCATCACCTGCGACAAGTGCATAACCCTCTCTTCCAATGATGAGATGCTGGCTGGCATCTGAGCCAAGACACGTGATTGACTCACCGGTATCGCCACGAATTGGCCTTGACCAGACAGTGCGCCCATTTTGAAGCGCTTGAACTTGGCCATTTTCATGTGCGAGGATTAAGTACTCTCCAATCGTTGCACTGCGCAGGATATCATTGTATTCTTCATGTAATTCGACAGGAGTGCCGTCATAACCAAACAGATGTAAACGTCCTAATCCATCAATAACAGCAAGCTGGGTAGGTAAGTCTTGTAATGCAAAACCACCTGCTCCGATTTCAATTTGCCACAGAACATTACCTTCGAGGTTTAAGCAGGTAAGACCATGCTCATCATCCAATACAAAGATTTGTTCTCCACGCAATATTGCTTTCCGAACCATTGCAGGGGCTTGCCACGAAGTGGAAGGTGTGAGGACTCCTTCTGAGTCTTTGGCGATGAAAAGTTTGCCATCCCCTTCTGCCCAAACCGCAACATCACCACTCATTGACAACGCTAAAGCACTCACCTTTGCTTCGGGTTGGAATGCGATGTGCACCGAATGGGTACTGAGCATGTATCGTAGAGGTGACTACCTCAATTAACCCCATCCCTTCTTTGAGTAGGGCTGTTCATTCGAACCAAGAAGTCGTATCTGGGTGAGGGCTGAACTGGCTCGGGGCATTGATATGTTGCCACAAAGACCGTTTTTCATTATCAGTCCATCCACAGAGAGGTTCAAGCGTAGACAATGGTGTAGTTTTTATCGCTGTTTTTTTACGTTGAATATGGGGTTGTGCTTGCTCAAGTGTAAGACCAACAAATCCCCAAGCAGGTCGTTGAAACATTTGACCAGTCTCATCTTTGGTTCGGCTTCGAACACCGAGGAATGGATCCCATTTCGAGAGTAATTCTATGAATTCAGGTTTGGAATCAAGTATTGGGATGATTCGTGAACCACGCCGCATGATGAGAAATGAACTCATCGCATCATCTTCTGTTTTCAATTGAACCAAAACATCGCCTTGAACTCCGGTTGGCAATCCACCAGGCCCTTGTATTCGTTTTTCAATCGAAGACACACTGGATGGTTCAAGAATAATTTTTACCCACCATTCTGGATTCGATAAATCGACTGAGAGAGAAGGGTCGCGCTCAATCAGCGAAGCACCCAAGGCTCGAGCATAGGATTGCGAATCCCATTCGCCTTTTGCTCCAAGGCGTTTGATTCGTACCCCGAACGTTCTCTTTTCACCAACACGGTCGTGACGTTCAAGTAAAAGCGTCGAGATGAGGTGAGGGTCGAGGGTCTTAGACAATTCCACAATACGGTCAATCGCCACAATTCCTAATCCATGGCAAATCAAATCTTCAACAATTTCAGTTGGTCCACTGGAATAGATGACATCGAATTCTCTCAAACGGTCACGAATGAAAGGTACGGATGAATTTTCAGCAAGTTGTACCAAGTTTTTTCGCAGTGAACGTTGAAACGAACGTCGAACGACTTTGGACTTTAGACCTAATTCTCCAAAGCGAAGAATCCAAGATTGTTGTGCCATTGAAAAGCCTCAATCAGCTGTATCATTGTGCATATCGACAATTTCATCGTCTTCACTGGATTCTTCTTTTGCCATATCATTGCGTGAATTAAACAATCGCTCAAGATAGGCCTCATCGATATCTCCTGTGACATATTCACCATTGAAACAACTCGTATCAAACTGATTCGGAGGGTTTTTGCCAATTGCAGTCGCTTCAACCAAATCTTCAAGCGTTTGGTAAAAGAGACGGTCACTTCCAATAATTGTATTGATTTCCTCGATGCTTTTTCCATTTGCAATGAACTCAGTAATTGCCGGCATATCGATTCCGTAGACATTTGGATGCCGAACAGGAGGTGCTGCAGATGCAAAGTAGACTTTCTTAGCACCAACGTCTCGTGCCATTTCAATAATTTGGGCACTGGTTGTTCCACGGACGATCGAATCGTCAACAAGAAGAATATTTTTACCTGAAAACTCGTGCTCGATGGCGTTGAGTTTACGTCGAACTGATTTTTCCCTCAATGCTTGGCCTGGCATGATAAATGTCCGACCCACATACCGGTTCTTAACAAAACCTTCACGGTAAGGTACGTCCAATACATCGGCCATTTGCAGAGCAGCAATACGTCCCGAATCAGGCACTGGAATGACTGCATCGATATCATGATCTGGCCATTGTTCGAGAATACGCTTTGCCAATATATCACCTTGATTCAAACGAGCATGATAAACTGAGATTCCATCGATGACTGAATCTGGTCGAGCAAAATAAACATGTTCAAAGATACACGGTGAGGCTTCGACTTCCTCAGCGCATTGGCGATGGAATAAATGGCCAGAAGTCGAAATGAAAATTGCTTCACCTGGTTGAACATCGCGAACGATTTCAAAACCGAGGGCTGTGATAGCGACCGATTCACTGGCAACCATCCATTCTGTTTCGTCACCGAACTCTCGCTTTCCGAAAATCAGTGGACGGATCCCATGAGGATCACGGAATGCCAGCAAGCCATAGCCCGAAATAATCGATACGCAGGCATAACTGCCTTTTACTCGCTTGTGGAGGCTGGTTACTGCACCAAAGACGGATTCAATATCGAGGTGGGGTGCACCTTCAATCGAGAGGTTCGATGAATGAGAGGTAAGTTCGACTGCCAGCATGTTGAGTAACAATTCTGAATCACTTGTGGTGTTCATGTGCCGGTGGTGATTGTCGGTAAGTTGAACTTGAAGTTCCGAGGCATTCGTTAGGTTTCCATTGTGAGCAAGTCCAAGCCCATAGGGTGAATTGACATAGAACGGCTGTGCTTCGGATCGAGAAGAAGAACCTGCAGTCGGATATCGGACATGCCCAATTCCAATATGGCCCTGTAATCGGCGCATGTGGCGGGTGTAAAAGATGTCAGAAACAAGACCCTTTGACTTTCGCAATCGGAATTGACCTCCGAAATCAGTCATGATTCCAGCGGCATCTTGTCCACGATGTTGAAGAACAGTTAGACCGTCATAGATCAATTGGTTGACATGGACATTGTTGCGTCCAACTATTCCAATGATGCCACACATTGCTTTGCCTCAACTCCATGGAGTGCTAGACGCTTTGTAGCCATTGCGGCTTAGAAACATATCCTCAGCCTCATGCTTTAGGACGGTGACTCTTCTTTGCCCAGTTGAATTTACGGATTCGTGCAGTTTCACCGTATCCACATGATGCACAAACAGACTTTTGCTTATGATATGCGTTACGACCGCAGCGGCGACAACGAATGTGGGTTGTCTTCTGACGTTTACCCATGGATGGCGTACCTTTCGACATAGAAACACCTGTATAACCGCCCCACCTACCTCCCCCTTATCAAACCGACGGCAGAGGTATTCGCTACAGAACAGATAATTATTCTTCTTCCAACTCGAAATCATTTCGGGGTTTTTGTGACGTAATAGCCGAAAAAGTCACTCCTAAGGCCACACTCACCGCCATAAGAATGGCTCCAGAGGACACAAACATGTGGACGATGTTGTAAATGGCTTGTGCTCGAACCGAACCATTATCTTCCAATAACATTGGACCTTGTCCGATGAGGAAGATTGTGGCCAATACTCCCAATGATGTCGCCACGATCATACCAACCAATGGTGCCCAAGGTCGATTTCGCGATTCTCCATAGAAAAAGAGATTGCCAAGTAAAAGTAACGAGCAGAGTGTATAAGCAGTCAAGGTTGCATTGGCAAAGCGAGTGAATGAAACTGAAGAGTCAATTCCTTTGAAGTCCTCATAGAAGGTCAAATCAAGAGCCAGTATGAGCAAGGGTGGTAGTAAGAAGGCAAGAAGCATCATCCTCCAGGTAAACATAAGCTTGGGTTGCTTCATTCCTCTTCACCCCCTAGATGTGTCGCAATGAGTGATGAGACTTGCTTAAGCTCAGACTCTGTAGGAGGATTGATGGTTTTGGGCGCTGGTAGATTTCGCTCGTAGAGGTAGATGACTAAAGCAAAAACGAGAATGGACAGGCTACTTCCAACTGCAATCCCGGACAGATCTGCAACCGCCAGCCAGAGATGCTGGCGGAATTCAACGCCCGTTACCAAAGGGCCATCGACATTTAATCCTAAAAGAAGAAGAGTAAAGCAGAGCCCTGATACAATGAACATGGTATTCGATTCGGTTTTACGCCGCTCACCAATCATCAACAAAGTCACTGCAGAACATGAAGCCAGGCAAGAAGTCAGTAGAATGAATGTAGGCCAAAAGACATACCAATAGGGGTTTACTTCATTCGGTGACAACTGAGGCGTGAGAACCCACCAATGCATTCCTGCCAACCAAATAAAACCGAAGCCAGTCATTACAACGCCTATGTTGCGATCGCTTCGTGGTAATTTCCCGACCGGGACATTACCTGAAAAAGAGATCAGATAAATCCCGAGTACAATGAGCATACATGGGCCAATAATTGCTCCAAGTAAATGACCGGCGGCGGACGACGGGGAAGAAGGGACGGTCCACGGGCTTAGACAAATCAAGATGAGTCCAATGAAAGCCAAGAAACGACCTTGGAGTGTAGAAGAACGAAGAGGGGAAGACATGGAGTACCAAAGCCCTAATGGCACCATGGAAACGGGAATCCAGAACAGCAAGAACGCTTGAAGCATCTCGTCCATACCCCTGCGAAACGCCCGAATGTTCATTACATCTCCCCTTGTTTCACACGCAGTCTCCCGAATTTCATCGGCGATTAAATGCGGCACTCCTAAATACCCGACTCTTGTGGGCCGAATGCTCAAGGTGCTAGTATGGTAAAAATGCCACGTCAAATCAAGCGATACAGTCCTACGGCTGGTAAGCATACAATGCATACTATTGAGCGAGTGAAGAAGAAGCGAGCTTCTGAACTTCGCTGGGGTCAACGACGTTTCCGCCGTGTTATGGCTGGATACCGTGGTTTCCCTCGTCCAAAGCCTGAAGGCCGTGAGAAGCCTACCAAGCGCGTCAACATTCTCTACCGTTGCACTGAAACTGGCAAAGCGCATTACGCACCTTGTCAACGTGCAAAGAAATTCGAACTAATAGACAAGTGAGTTGACAACTATGGCAAAAAATTTCCTAAATGTATCCTGCAAAGATTGCAGTAACGAAACAACCATCTTCTCTCGTGCAACTTCCGTGATTTCTTGCGGTGTTTGTGGAGCAACCCTTACCAGCCCATCCGGCGGAAAGGCCGAGTTAATCGGATGCACCGTTGTTGAAGCACTTGAATGAGGAGGCAGAGCCTCCATGTCTGAAAAAACAAATACGCCAAACGAAGGCGAACTTGTTGTTGTAAGTGTAACGACTGTTAAGCAAAACGGTTGTTATGTTAAACTCGATGAATTTGAAGGTGTTGAAGGCTTTATTTTCATTGGCGAAATTGCCAGTGGATGGGTAAAGAACATTCGAGTCTATGTCCGAGAGGGTCAACGACTCATCTGTAAAGTGATGCGAACCCGTAAAGACGGGACATCACTCGAACTTTCTCTCAAATCTGTTTCAGAAGAACGACGACGTGAGCGACTTCAAGAGTGGAAGAATGAACAACGTGCCCACCAATTACTCAAAGTCTTAGGTGAAAAGGTCGGTTGGACTGAAGATGAGGTCAAATCATCCGGTGAAGAACTGATCGAAGCCTATGGCGGACTTTACACTGCATTTGAAGAAGCGGCAATGAATGAAGGTTCTTTGGTCGATGCTGGTTTCGAAGGCGAATGGATGAAAGCATTCATTGAAATGGCCGTCGAAAACGTCATTCCAGCATTCGTTGAAATCCGAGGAGTCCTCACATTGAGCATCAACGGCACCAATGGTGTCGAAGTTATTCGAAATGCACTACTCGCTGCTGAATCCTTGTCTTCTCTTGAGGAAGAAATTGAAGTCACTTGCCACTATAATGGCGCCCCTGAATATCGAATCGAGTTGAAAGCCCCTGACTTCAAAACTGCAGAATCGATTTGGGAAAATGCAACACAAGCAACTTTGGACCACGTTCTGGCGGCTGGTGGAGAAGCCACTTCGCTCCGTGAATGAAGCGCTCGACTCATAAACGTGAATCTTACCGGTGATACTATGGCACGACAACTGTTACAACAATGTCTCGAATGTGCGGCATGGACTTTAGCTACAACTTGTCCTTCTTGCGGAGCAAAAGCACAGGCTGCTGCTCCTCTCAAATGGTCTCCTGAAGATCATCGTGCAGAAATCCGTAGAAAAATGTACAATGTTGAAGATCCTGCATGGGCAAAAGGCCTTGCAACCTTACCTCCACTCGAAGAGATGAAGGTAACACGCATCTCAGCCGAAGAAGAAGAGTGATGTGTTTCACCCGACCCTTCTCAATTCAACTTTTTTGCTTGATTTGAATGTCAAACATTATAGCGCGGCGGATGACGATATCCCCTATATGGGATTACATGTTGAGTGGAGAGGGTCGAATTCTAAGCTTGGTGAACATGACATTATGTTCTTCGCACTCCCTGGAGTCGGCAACGTTGGCAAGGTTGCGGTTGAAGGAATTAACGCATCTCATATCTGTCATGAAATCGCTCGTCTCCATCACACGGCATTACCTCCACTTGCTACACTCGATGAGGATGGACTTCTTGCACCACCACACCTCTCACTCTCCGCTATAGAATCAGTTACTGGGAAGAGAGTTCTCTCGTTGACTGGAACGTCACAACCATTGGAGCCTGATCATCAAGGTACGATGGCAAGAGAAGTTTTGGAATGGCTCGAGCAACAGGGCGTTCAATCGCTCTATGTCTTGGCTGGACTCATGGATGCTCCAACTCGAAAGGAAGTGTTCATCGTTGCCTCAAACGCCTCACACCGCATTGATTTGGAAGCGCTTGGCGTTGATGTCCGCCGAGATGAGCCGAAATCTGGCGCCATCGGATTAGCTGCACTTATCGCATCAAATGGCCCATTATTCAACATCAATTCTGCATGTGCCATTGCGACAACAGTTGGTTCAAGTGGAGATGTATTTGCTTCCCAACGCCTTCTTGAAGCACTCGATGGTTGGTTTGACCTTGGAATCGCATTACCAAGTGACATCCAATCGAAACTTACTGAGAAATTATCTGCCTTGGCACCAGGGAAAGTAGAGGAT
>Ga0308016_10000198_pt1 | contig 31990 bp, 29 predicted proteins | sample Neamet233_FD_203129 | JGI IMG/M metagenome (GOLD analysis project Ga0308016, IMG submission 203129) | Marine microbial communities from water near the shore, Antarctic Ocean - #233 | ecosystem: Environmental > Aquatic > Marine > Unclassified | place: Southern Ocean | collected 2014-07-28
ATGGATAAAATTAAGACTGGAATTGGTAGTTATAGTTCACTTAACGCTTGAACTCTACGTTAAGTTCATATAAACACAGCAAACCAGTCATACCGCCATTTCGAGTATCGCGAGTATCGCCTGAATTGCCAAAAAAATCAACCAGCGGGAGACGCTATGGATGGGGCTTTATATAATTAATTAATTGGCTACTTAATTTATAAGGTTTAATATCGCGGCCTTAATTAATCTAGAAGCCTAATTTCTATTAGATCTGATACATATTTTTTAGTTATATGGGACTATTTCACGTTGAGGGGGTATCCCTGCGGCATAGATTGAGGGCATTTTTTTGCACACTATAAGTTGCGCACCAAATTTAATTTTAATGAAAATGGTGCGCCCAACACGATTCGAACGTGTGACCCCCGCCTTCGGAGGGCGGTACTCTATCCAGCTGAGCTATGGGCGCTATTAACTTGATAGTGTGGCAGATATTATATTTGGCAGCAATAGCACTTTTTGCTCTATTTGCTGTCCTACATAGTAGATATGTTTTTCTTGTATTAAACAGGAAGTAATCATCTAATTTTATTTCATTATTAAATATAAATTTTATTGAAAGGAAGGGTACGTGGCGAGTAAAAATGAAGAAGAGATGTCGGGTATAAAAACACCAAAACAGTTAATTACAGTTGTTCTTTGTGCTTTTGTGTTTCCAATTACTATAATCGTGTTACTTACTCAGTATGCGACTGGAGGTATCTCCGTGGGTAACGTTGATCCGGTTCTGTATAAGGAGCTTGTAGCTAAGAGGCTTATGCCGGTGGGATCGCTTGTAATGGTAAATCCCTCGCAACAGGTTGAAAGTTCGCAAAATAAAAAAACCGGCCCAGCAAAGCCCATGGCACCCCCAGCTGTAGTTTCTGACGGATCAGGAAAAATCGAAGCAATTTATTCTTCCAGTTGTTCTGCCTGTCATGCTAGTGGGGCCGCAGGTGCTCCTAAATTAGGAGATAAAGAGGCATGGGCACCACGTATAAAGAGTGGAAGTGAAGTACTTTACATTAGTGCTATTCAAGGTAAGAAAGCAATGCCACCGAAAGGTGGTAATATTAGTTTGTCAAATGAAGATGTTAAGGCTGTAGTAGATTATATGGTGAATAAAGCTGAGTAAGCCCATTGGAATTTAGTATCCAAAAGAGGGGGTAGCTATGGCTACCCCCTCTTTTTAGTAGGGCACATTATTTATGGCCACTTATGCAATTGGAGATATTCAAGGTAGTTACAATGAGTTTAGGCGACTCCTTGATTTAATCAATTTTAATGCAAAAGATAAGCTGTGGTTGGTCGGGGACATTGTCAATCGAGGACCAGATTCTCTTCTTTTACTGCGCTTTCTCAGAGCAATGAATGATGCGGTCGTTGCCGTACTTGGAAATCATGATTTGCACCTCCTTATGGTTGCAGAAGGCTTTGCTAAGGCGCAACCCGGCGATACTTTACAGGGCATTCTCAATGCCCCCGACCGAGATGAATTATTGCATTGGTTAAGGCATCAGAGATTGCTGCATGTTTCCGGTGAGTATGTCATGGTACATGCTGGTTTATTGCCTTCATGGGACGTAACGCAAGCTGCCAAACTGGCCCAGGAAGTTGAATCTTTTTTACATGACGAAGATCACAAGGAATTTCGCAAGCTCTGCTCTCATATGTATGGCAATCAACCTGATCAATGGAACGCCAACCTAAAAGGCTATGAACGTATACGAGTAATTATCAATGCTATGACACGTATGCGTGTATGTACTTATGACGGGAGAATGGATTTTACTTTTAAAGGTCGGGCAGAGGATATTCCGATTGGTTACTTGCCATGGTTCGATGTGCCGGGCAGGGCAAGTAAACAAGCAACTGTTATCTGTGGCCATTGGTCTGCACTTTCTTTGCAGGTGAAAAGTAATTTGATTGCGCTAGATACAGGCTGTATGTGGGGCGGGAGCCTAACAGCTATTCGACTGGAAGACAGGAAGATTTTTCAGGTTCCTTGTGCGGCGACATTTGAGGGGATAACGCATTAGTAATAATCTGTTGAGTAGCCCGGGCAAGTTCCTGCCGATTCTTCCCACTACTATTAACAGGATCAGAGAATATCAATTCGACCTCAATCCATGGCTGCTGGAGTATTTTTCCTAATGATCCAAGTAATGAAACACCAACGTATACAGCCGCTTTGCTAATTTCTCCTGATGTATCATGGTAACGAATTGCTACTGGGTATAATGAGGCTTCAACTGCAACAGCAGATTGTAATAGTGACGCATGGAATTTTTTAACTGTAGTTCCGTCGCTTGTTGTACCCTCTGGAAATATTGCGACAAGGTCTCCGGTAGTTAGCGCATTACTAATATCCTGATTAATACGTACAATATCCGTAATTTTTTTACGTTCGATAAATAATGTTCCTACATTTCGGCTCAACCAGCCAAGGAATGGCCAGCCTCTAATTTCTGATTTGGCAACAAAACGAGAAGGACAAACGGTTATCAGAGAATATACGTCTAACCAGGATACGTGATTAGCTACCAGCATTACCGGTTGATCCTCGGCAACAGGTAGAGTACCGCTTAAGCGTAATCTAATAGAAAGAATAGCAAGCAGACCCGTGGACCAATTCTTAGACATGCGTTTTTGAGCCGGTTGACTGAGGCGTGGATAAACTGCAGATTGCGCCAATCCTGAAATGATATGAAGTATTAGACGAACGGCACGAAAAATTTGTGTCAATTTACTAGTAGTGGTATCGCTCATAACCTATTTTCGATAATGGTGAGAAGTTTTGAGAAGCCGTAATTTAGAGTTTTTATAATAGATGCTTTATATGTAGCTAACAGGACGAAAACACAACCACCTCTTTAAGAATATACTAGCTGTATCAATGCAAATGTAAATATAGTTAATAACAGGCGGAGTAAAATCTTTCCATAAGAAATAATTCTTATGGAATGCGGCTTCCAAATTCTTCAAAGTAACGCTGAGCAATTTCTTCGCTGCTGAAACTATGATTCTGTCCTCCGCGCTGAGAAATCTTTAACGCTCCCATAAGTGAGCCAAGTTGTCCGGTTGTCTGCCAGTCCATTTCATTAGCAATACCATATAATAATCCCGCACGGTAAGCGTCACCACATCCTGTTGGGTCAAGCTGTTCATCTGATTTTACACAGGGGATATCTATTTGTTTGCCATTGGAAAAAATAACAGATCCTTGTGCTCCCTTGGTTACAATTAATCCTTTAACAAGCTTTGCTAGCTCTTCTAGAGTGGATTCAGTTCGTTCTTGTAGTAACTGACTTTCATAGTCGTTAACAGTGACATAATCTGATTTCTTAATAAAATCATGTAATTCTGTACCACTAAACATTGGTAGTCCCTGACCCGGGTCAAATAAGAAAGGAATCCCAGATTCATGAAATTCTCGTGCATGTTGTAACATACCATCACGTCCATCCGGAGAAACGATACCAAGCTCAATATCTTTTGCATCTGCTACATGATTCTTATGTGAGAAATTCATCGCGCCGGGATGAAACGCTGTAATTTGATTATCTGCCAAATCAGTTGTTATAAATGCTTGTGCAGTAAAGGTATCTTTTACATGTTTGATATGAGTTTGAACCAGATTTAATTTTTCTAGCCGATTAGCATATGGCTGATAGTCGTCACCCACCGTTGCCATAATAAGTGGTGCCCCACCAATCATCTCTAGGTTATAGGCAATATTACCAGCACAACCACCAAATTCTCGTCGCATATCCGGGACCAGAAAAGCCACATTTAGAATATTTATTTTTTCAGGCAAGATATGATTCTTAAAATGATCATGGAACGCCATGATGGTATCGTAGGCAATGGATCCGCAAATGAGAGTACGCATAGTTTTTAGTTCTGCATCAGAAATTTATTAGTAAAGGCTTAAATAAATTCAGGTTCTAGGGAGAGAATTCTTTTAATAGAAATGAAGGTACGGCGACTTGTCTTCATCTCTATTAAAAGTTTATTGTTTCCAGGTTAAGTCCAACTCACGCGCAGCTTTAACATCATCTAATCTTTGCAAGCTGGTAGTGTGGGGCGCGGTCTTTAACATCTCCGGGTCTGTATATGCTTCTTCTAAGATTTCTTTCATAGAAAGAACAAAAGAATCAAGGGTTTCTTTAGATTCTGTTTCGGCCGGCTCTATTAGTAAGCACTCGGGGACCAGAAGCGGAAAATAAGTAGTAGGGGCATGGAATCCCTTGTCAATTAACCTTTTAGCTACGTCCATCGCGGTTACACCAGTTTTTTCTTTTAGATCTTTTAGTGTAACAATAAATTCATGACTGGCCCGGCGATTAGGATAGGCTATTTCAAAGCCTGCTTTACTCAATTCCTTCATTAAATAATTCGCATTGAGAGTGGCAAATTCAGCTACACGGTGCATGCCTTCAGCTCCTAGCAAGCGAGAATAAATATATGCCCGTAACAACACGCCTGAATTTCCCATATGCGCTGAAAATCTACCAATGGACTGAGGTATCTCTTTTTCAGTTACCCAGCGATATATTCCTTTATCCATGGTTACTACTGGGACAGGTATGAATGGAAGTAAACGATCTGCAACTCCGACTGGAGCTGAGCCAGGGCCACCTCCGCCATGGGGAGTAGAGAACGTTTTATGGAGGTTCATGTGAATTACATCAAACCCCATGTCACCAGGTTTTACCTTACCTAATATTGCATTGAGGTTTGCTCCGTCATAATATAACAATCCTCCTGCCTCATGGACTAGCCTACTCATTTCTACAATGTTTTTTTCGAACACACCAAGTGTGGATGGGTTGGTTAGCATCAATCCTGCCGTCTGAGGACCTACTGCTGCCCTCAAGGCATCCATGTCGACATCACCTTCTTTATCAGTGGAGATCTCTACTACCTTATAGCCGCACATTACTGCTGTTGCAGGATTGGTGCCATGAGCAGCATCAGGTATGATAATCTCAGTACGGGCATGATCTCCGCGAGATTCATGGTAAGCACGTATCATTGCCACACCAATAAGCTCGCCCTGGGCGCCGGCCATTGGAGTAAGACTGACACTTTTCATACCGGTGACATCCTTCAGAATTTCCTGCAACTCATACATGCAAGCAAGATATCCTTGTCCGGTATCTTCGGGGGCAAGCGGGTGTCGAGAAAGAAATTGAGGGAGCATGGCCAATGAATTACATACCCGTGGGTTATATTTCATTGTACAAGAGCCAAGTGGATAAAATTCCGTATCTATTGAAAAATTCTTTTGTGATAGTCGGGTGTAATGTCGCACTGCATCCATTTCAGAGACCTCTGGCAAAATAGGAGGCTTCTTACGCAGAAGATTCTGTGGGATGTTTTTAGTTCTTGTTTCAGCCGCAGGAGATTGAGAATAATTGTATCTTCCTGGGCGTGAGTGTTCAAATATCAGCATGGTTAAATTTCTTGTCTTATTTGGAGATTATTTTAAAGCAGCCAAAGCTGCATCATAGTTTGGTTCATCTTTTATTTCTGATACTAATTCAGCATGAATTACATTATCGGATTCATCCAATACGATAACAGCACGTGCCGTAAGGCCGGCTAAAGGACCATCACTAAGGGCAACGCCATAATTCTTCTTAAAATCTGCACCACGCATGGTAGATAAGGTTACTACTTTATCTAAGCCTTCAGTTGTGCAGAATCGGCTCATTGCAAAGGGCAGGTCAGCCGAAATTATCAATACAACAGTATTATTGAGAGCACTGGCTTTTTCGTTAAATTTTCGGGTAGAAATTGCACAGGTTGGCGTGTCCAGACTAGGCACTATGTTGAGTACTTTTTTCTTACCAGTAAAATTTTCCAGTGAAGTATCATTTAAATCTTTGTCGACCAATGAAAAAGCTGGGGCCTTAGTTCCTACTTGTGGAAAATTTCCTTCTATTCTGACGTTGTTATCTGCAAACGTGACCATAATTTTTCTCCTTAACTGAGAGTGAAATAGAATCAATCAAAATTACGCTGACTCAATAGTAGATGTGCTTTATTCAGATAATACATGGTTCAGACACTCTGTAAATTTAACCAGATCAGCCGGAATTTTTGTTTCAGTTGCGCACACTAATATTGTTTGCCCAAGTTCCGGGTAATATTCCTTTAGATCTAGTCCGCCCAATATTTTTTGTACCTTGAGTTTTTGTAATACGTTCTCTACCGGCATTGGTAACGTTATTGCTGCTTCATAAAACATAGATCCACTGAAAGTTCTTTTTACTCCCTTTATAGCTTCTAGTTGCTCTAAAAGAATCATTGTATTTGCATGAGATTTCTCGGCTATTCGCCGCAATCCTTCCGGCCCTACCAGAGCCATGTAAATGGTTGCAGCTGTAACCATTAGCCCCTGATTAGTACAGATATTGGAGGTTGCTTTAGAGCGTCTTATATGTTGTTCGCGTGCTTGAAGTGTCAAGACAAAGCCGGGCTTTCCATTTAAGTCTGTGGTTCGACCTATGATACGCCCAGGCATTTGTCTGACTAGTTTCTGTTTGCAGGCCATAAAGCCGAAATATGGTCCGCCGCTCGATAGTGGAATACCTAATGGCTGGCCTTCACCGACTGCTATATCTGCACCTTTGCTACCCCACTCACCAGGGGGAGTAAGCATTGCCAGAGCTAACGGGTTGACTACGCCAATAGCTAATGCGTTATTTGTGTGCGCCCAATCAGTTAGTGCATCAACTTGCTCGAGTACGCCAAAAAAATTCGGTTGAGGAATAACTAGCGCTGCAATGTCTTGACCAACAAAGGGAGTCAGGCTTTCTAAAAGTATATGGCCACATTCTGTGCAGTAAGGAATTTCTATAATTTCAATATTTTGATTTTTTACAATAGTACTTACTACCTTACGATAAACAGGATGAATCGTAGATGGCATTAATACTCGACGTGAGCTTTTGTGAGAACGTACAGCCATCAATACTGCTTCAGCTAGTGCAGAGGCACCATCGTACATACTTGCATTTGATACATCCATGCCGGTAAGAGATGCCATCATGGTCTGGTATTCGTAAAGTAGTTGCAGCGTTCCTTGGCTTGCTTCCGCCTGATATGGAGTATAAGAGGAATAAAATTCACCCCGAGTTGTAATTTGCCATACTGCAGCAGGGATGTGATGTTCATACGCACCTGCACCAATAAAGCTGAGATAGTGACCATCCGTTTCGGCTCGTTCCGACATTAGCCTAGAGATTTCCATTTCATTTAATCCTGACGGCACCTCTTTCAATTTCCCGTTTTTTAGATCAGGTGGAATCTCATCGAATAGGTCTTCAATTGAGTTTGCGCCTATGCTTGCAAGCATGGCAGTTACATCTTCTTTAGTATGTGGAATATATGGCATAGTTTGATTCAATAAATCGTATTTAATAGGTACTAAATATAAACGCTGGAATATAATTTATAGAGTGTTATTCGTTCAGTATTTATTTTTTTACAGCATTCTCAATGTGCTTCACTTTCTAGAACTTTTTGATACTCACTTGAGTCAAGTAGGTCATTTAGCTCCTCTATATTAGAGGGCTTTATTTTATACAGCCATGCTGAATGGGCATCTTCATTAATTCTTTCTGGTGCTGATTCGAGCTCAGGATTGATTGTAATTACTTCTCCTGATATTGGTGCATACACGTCAGCAGCAGCCTTAACCGACTCAACAACAGCACATTCTTCTCCCTGTTTTAGATGACGCCCTGCTTGAGGAATTTCTACAAATACCATGTCACCAAGTAATCCTTGGGCATGAATTGTAATTCCAGTCGTAACAGTACCGTCTTCTTCAAGTTTTACCCATTCGTGGGATTTTGTATATTTAAGATGGGTTGGAATATTCATGTCTATGCTCCAATATTAAATAATGTCACTTTATATTTCATTAAATTAGGCTCTTTCCATTCCGGACAAAAGGATATTTTACTACTCTTGCTCGTAGCGCTTTATCCCGTATTAATACCTGAACCTCATCGCCTATAGAGATCTCAGCTGATAGCCTCGCAAGTGCGATAGATGAATTTAGTGTAGGGGAAAAACCACCACTGGTAATTTCGCCCACACTACGTTCGGAATTTTGTTGAGCTGATACTTTCTGGTGGCTTCGCAATACACCACGATCCAATAGCAACAAACCGAATAATTGATATTTAGCTTGTGTTTTTATAAGTTCTTTTTTGCCGATGAAATTGCGTTCACTTTTTAAATCTACCGTCCAGGATAGACCTGACTCTAATGGATTAGTAGTTTCATCCATATCTTGCCCATAAAGATTCATACCAGCTTCAAGCCGTAACGTGTCACGTGCGCCTAGTCCCGCAGGTGCAACTCCTGTTGCATGGAGAGAATTCCATAAATGCTTGGCATCACCCTCAGGCAGGGTTATTTCAAACCCATCTTCACCAGTATATCCAGTACGTGCAATAAAATATTGCTCAAACATAATTGACTGGAATAACTTTAAATTTTCTGTGGCAGCTTGGGACCCTGGAATAACCTGCCAGACTTTAGCGCGAGCGTTCGGACCTTGTACTGCAATCATTGAAAGGTCCCTGCGTGAGGTAATTTTCAATTCTGGAGCAAGTTCATTGCGCTGGGCCTGTATCCAAGATATATCTTTTTCTGAGGTTCCTGCATTTACAACCATACGAAACCATGACTCAGATAGAAAATAAATGATGAGATCATCTATTACTCCACCTTCGGGATTGAGCATGCAGGTATATAGCGCTTTACCTGGCTGAATCAGCTTATCAACATTGTTGGCGACTAATTGGCGTAAAAAATCTCGTGACCCTGCACCTTTGATATCAACAGCAAGCATATGTGACACATCAAACATGCCTGCGTCTTTCCGTATACTATGGTGTTCGTCAAGTTGGGAGCCGTAGTGTAGGGGCATGTCCCAACCACCAAAATCTACCATTTTTGCATTCATGTCACGGTGGACTTGATTAAGCGATGTCGTTTTCATTGCAAATATTTTTTAAAAAAAAAAGGTGAGGCCATAATTTTATGACTTCACCCCTCTATCATTTTTACCTGAGAGATTACGGTAGTTTATCTCGTGTACGCCTTTGTCGGCACTGCTGCAACAGGCGCGCTCTTTTTTTGGTGCAAACGAATAATCAGTGATTATACTCTAGCGATAGTGATTAAAACAAGGTATGCATGTTGCGTTAGGCGTTATTTTTGATCCCCTAGCTTTTAAATATAGAGATCTTCTGGTCTCAGGAATTGGAAAATTATATAGCGCTAGCATACTTAAAATTTAGAGAAATTCTTTGCCATGCTTGGTAGCGCTGATTAAATAAAATTATCCCTGCAGTAATCTTATTTCAGCAGCAGCCAAATTTTCCTGTATTCCACGTAATACAAGTACATCGCCGGCTTCTAGCCTAGTTTCTTTATCAGGCAATAATTCCCGTACATTCCTTCTTCGTACAGCAGGAACCTCTACTAAGAAGCCCCCTAAATCTAATTCTCCTAATTTTTTTCCGACTGCGGCCGACCCAGGTACGATCATTACGTTGAGTAAGCGTAGTTGCATTTTCTCTCCGGAGTCTTTTACTTCGTCAGAGATGCCATGATAAAAGCCACGGAATAAACTGTAACGCTGCTCTCGTGTTTCACGCATACGACTTAGTACACGGGCAAGTGGCACGCCCAAGTGCATGAATGCATGGGATGCGAGCATGATGCTGCCTTCCATGATTTCTGCCACTACTTCTGCTGCACCAGCTTCTTTTAACAGATCAATATCTGAATCATCTAATGTACGTACAACAACAGGGAGTTCCGGGCGTATTGCCTGAACCTGTCTTAGAACCCTAAGGGTTGAAGTAGTGTCGGTATAACTTATTACAATCAATTTGGCACGCATCAATCCGGCAGCAATGAGTACTTCATATCTTGCCGCATCTCCATATACTACTGATTCACCAGCTGCGGCTGCATCATGAATACGTATTGGGTCGAGATCCAGGGCAATAAAGGGTACCGATTCTTTTTCAAGTAAGCGGGCAAGATTTTGCCCGCTACGTCCATAGCCACAAAGAATGACATGTTGTTCTTCAGTCATAGTTTGCGCAGCTATGTTGGTAAGTTGCGTAGCACGATTCATCCATTCAGTGGCCGAGAAACGCTGGGCCATATTTTCGCTATGCTCAATGAGGAAGGGCGCAATTAACATAGATAGAACTATCGCCGCCAATACGGGCTGCATGGTAGCGTTATCGACTATGTTTAGAGAATTAGCTTCAGCTAGGAGAACAAACCCAAACTCTCCGCCTTGGGCAAGGCTCAGGCCAGTGCGCATTGCAACACTCGAATCGGATTTAAATATGCGTGAAAGAGCCGCAATTAATAAAGCTTTTATTCCAATTAAGGCTATGAGTAGCAGCATTACCCATAAAAAATTATCTGATACTGATTGTATATCTAGAAGCATGCCTATTGTTACAAAGAAAAGGCCTAGTAATATATCTCTGAATGGTTTGATGTCATCTTCAACCTGATAACGATATTCAGTTTCAGAAATTAACATCCCTGCAAGAAATGCACCAAGGGCTAATGATAAACCTGCAATCCCAGTAAGCCAGGCTAGTCCCAAGGTGATAAGCAGCACATTTAGTACAAATAACTCAGAAGATTTCTGTCGGGCTACCAGATGAAACCAAGGGCGCATCAGTCGCTGTCCAAGGAATAGAATTAGCCCAAGCACCACTCCTGCTTTAAGCAGGGCCAGGGCAATCGTAACCCCAAGGTCTGCATTACTGCTATCTACGGTACTTGCAAGTACCGGAATTACAATCAGAAGTGGCACGACTGCCAAGTCTTGGAATAATAAAACACCTATAATTTGTCTGCCGTGGCCCGAATTAAGCTCTAGTCTTTCCGAAAGCATTTTACTGACGATGGCGGTAGAAGACATAGCTAAAACCCCACCCAATGCTAGCCCTACACGCCAGTCAATCCCTATCATCCAAGTTACAATCATAACAATGATCATGCTCGTGCAGACTTGGGCTGTACCAAAACCAAACACGACACTCTTCATGGTAACAAGCTTAGGTAGGCTAAATTCTAGGCCAATGCTAAACATTAAAAATACGACACCAAACTCAGCTAAATGATGAGTTTCTGTCGCTTCAGGTATCAGGCCTAATGCGTGTGGTCCAATAATAACGCCAGAAAGCAAATAGCCCAGCATGGGCGGCAGACGTAGAAGACGAAATACAACTACAGCCAGTACAGCGGTGGCAAGAAGAATAAGAACGAGTTGCAGCGTGTTATACATAGGTAAAATTTTGTGAAAAAGACATTATGTTTAGTCCGCCAATTATTCTAAGCTAGAAACATACTATAGTATCGAAAAGTCGCACATTCACAGTATCCATCAATACGTGGTGTTAAAATATAATTTTATTATGCGCTACCTTCATTTTTATGTCAGTACCCCATCTTACTACTGCCCTAAGCGGTGCAATTCTTGATCTTGAGAAACGTATACTTGATGCTATGCCAACAATCGAGTATTGGTTGCGAGGCCAATTACAGGATCACGTTGTACCATTTTACTGCTCTGTAGATTTACGTAATAGTGGCTTTAAATTGGCTCCTGTAGATACTAATCTATTTCCTGGCGGGTTCAATAACCTCAACCCAGACTTCATGCCATTATGTGTACAGGCGACGATGGCAGCGGTGGAAAAAATCTGTCCCGATACTCATAGTTTATTACTGATACCAGAGAACCATACACGTAACATTTTTTATTTACAAAATGTAGCAGTGTTACAAACTATTCTGCGTCATACAGGAATGGACGTCCGTATTGGTAGTTTGTTGCCAGAAATTTCTAAAGCTTCAACAATAGACCTCCCTAATGGCGACAGTCTTATATTAGAACCAGTTCAGCGAAAAGAAAATCGTCTGGTTTTAGAGAACTTTGATCCATGTGCTGTGTTACTTAATAATGATCTTTCTTCTGGTGTACCTGATATTCTTCAGAATCTGGAGCAGACAGTTATTCCACCTGTCCATGCAGGCTGGGCGACAAGAAGAAAATCAAGTTTTTTCACAGCATACGATTCTGTAGCAAAAGAATTCTCTAATTTGATTGGCATTGATCCGTGGCTTATTAATCCTTATTTTGGATCTTGTGGAAAAATTAATTTTAGTGAAAAAAAAGGTGAAGATTGTGTGGCGAAGAATGTAGATAAGATTTTGCTTCAGATTAGAGAGAAATATAAGCAATATGATGTTAAAGAAGATCCTTTTGTGATTGTTAAGGCTGATGCAGGCACATATGGAATGGGTGTTATGACCGTCAAGAGCGGCGAGGAAGTACGTAGACTTAACCGCAAGCAGAGGAACAAGATGTCAGTTGTAAAAGAAGGTCAGCCTGTGACCAAAGTATTGGTGCAGGAAGGAGTATATACTTTTGAAAGTATTAACACAGCAGTAGCTGAGCCTGTTATATACATGATTGACCGTTATGTTGTAGGTGGGTTTTATCGGGTGCACACTGGGCGCGGTAAGGATGAAAATCTTAATGCTCCTGGTATGCATTTTGTACCTTTATCTTTTGAATCATCATGTCTGTTACCAGCTAATAAAACCAGCCGAGATTATGCCACTAATAGATTTTACGCTTACAGTGTAATAGCGAGACTAGCTTTATTGACAGCAGCGTTAGAGTTAGAGAAAAGTGCAAATTCTCCTGTAGATTCGGTGTCCAAGACTAGTAGAGAAGAATAGCAATTACTAAAATTAATGATGAAATTTGCATTTATTCTTGACCAACTGAGTTCAATTAGAATTGATAAGGACTCGAGTTTTGCCATGATGCTTGAGGCAGCCTCGCGCGGCCATCAGTTGTTTGTAATCCAGCAGGGGGATTTGGCGTGGAAGAATGGTAAGACCGTTGGAATTTCATGTGCGCTGGAATTAACTGGACAGACAGCTCCTGGCAGTAACTGGTATAAGGATATGGGGACTTCGGAAGTACCGCTACAAGAATATGATGTTGTGTTAATGCGTAAAGATCCACCTTTCAATATGGAATATATATATAGCACGTATTTGTTGGAATTAGCTGAAAAACAAGGCGTGTGTATTATTAATAGTCCGCAGGGGTTACGTGATCATAACGAGAAATTCTCCATAGCGAAATTTCCACAGTTCACCGCCCCCACTCTTGTGACAAGGAAGGACCATCTGATAAGAGAATTTCTGAATGAACATGATGACATTATATTAAAGCCCCTTGATGGAATGGGCGGAGCCGGTGTGTTCCGTGTTAATGGTGCTGATTACAATACTAGTGTAATTATCGAGACTCTTACGCACTATGGTACTCAAACTATTATGGCACAGCGTTATATACCTGAAATTTCACAAGGTGATAAGCGTATTTTATTGGTAGGTGGAAAGCCAGCACCTTATGTACTGGCACGTATTCCCAGGAAAGGAGAGTCCCGCGGTAATTTAGCGGCCGGTGGTTTTGGTGTGGCCCAGCCATTAACTAGTCGGGATCATGAAATAGCTAAAGCTCTGGGACCATATTTGTATGATCAGGGCTTAATGTTAGTAGGGTTAGATGTGATAGGGGATTATTTGACTGAGATTAACGTCACAAGTCCTACCTGTATGCAAGAAATCAGAAATCTTACTGATTTTAATGTGGCTGGAATGATGATAGATTTAATTGAAAAAAATCATAGGTCTCTGGATAGAAATAGCTAATCATATCTATTTTTCCAGTACGTCAGTTAGTACTCCATTGAAGCTTTTTTATAAGGTATTCTTTTGCTTCAGTAGATAGATTTATAGTATGAGAATAATGCGTATTTGTAGGGTTACTAGAGATCTTGCCTGTGGTGGTAGAGATAGAAATATACATCTAATCAATCATGGAGTACCGGCAATGATAAAATGTAATGTATTGAAATTTATTATTTATTAGTAGGGTAGAAAATGATTGGAATTCTAATTATTTCTCATGGGGATCTAGGAAATAGTTTAATAAATTGCGCTAATCACGTTATGGGAGAAAGACCAGAAAATCTAATGCATCTTGGCGTTACTATCCAGGATGATCCAGACGTTATTACTCTTAATGCACTAGAATTATTAAAGCAATTGGATTGTGGTGACGGGGTGTTAATTTTAAGTGATATCTGTGGTGCTACACCATGTAATATTGCTAATCAATTAGTTAATCCAGGTAGAGTCGAGTGTCTGTCAGGAGTAAATTTATCAATGCTGATACGGGCGCTTACTTACCGTAATGAATCGCTTGAATTTTCAGTAGAAAAAGCATTATCTGGTGGAAAAGAAGGAGTGATGCGTATTTATTCGAGATCTGATAATGCAAACTAAAGAAGTTGAAATTATAAATAAATTGGGTCTCCATGCGCGTGCATCTGCAAAAATTACGCAGTTAGCTGGAAGCTTTCAAAGTGAAGTATGGTTGTCTAGAAATAAACTTAGGGTTAATGCAAAAAGTATCATGGGGGTAATGATGTTGGCTGCGAACAAAGGCTCTAAAATAAACATTGAGACTATTGGCCCAGATGAAACTGAGGCGATGCTCGGGCTTATTGCCCTAATTGAAAATTATTTCGGGGAAGATGAATGAGCTTTGTACTACATGGTATCGGTGTTTCAAGAGGTGTTGCCATAGGGCATGCACATCTAACATCGCATGCTGCGTTGGAGGTTGCGCATCACATATTGCCACGAAATAAGATCAGTAATGAAATATCCCGTCTTGATGCGGCATTTACAACAGTACGGAAAGAATTCGAAACGCTACATGCTTCTGTTGCCGGGGGCCCTGCATCAGCTGAATTCGGTGCCTTTCTTGATTTACACCGTATGATTCTTGACGACCCTACTCTTTCCTCTGCAGCTAAAACCTACATTTCTCAAAATCTGTGTAATGCTGAGTGGGCTGTTACCCAGCAGACAGATGTATTGCTTGCACAGTTTGAGGAAATTGAAGATGCTTATTTGAGGGAGCGCAAAGCTGATGTTATTCAGGTGGTTGAACGGGTACTGAAGGCATTATTAGGGCATCCTGGCTATATTCCACCCCCTATAAAGCGTACTGGCGATAGCATTCTGGTTGCCTATGATTTAAGTCCAGCTGATGTGCTTCAGTATAAGCAACATAGATTCACTGCATTTATTACTGATTTGGGAGGATCAACCTCTCATACAGCTATAGTTGCACGAAGTTTAAATATTCCATCTATCGTGGCGTTGCATAACGCACGCCAACTGATTCGTGACAATGATGTTTTGATTGTTGATGGGGATCAGGGGGTGGTAATTGTTAATCCAGGTAAGCAAGTATTTGCTGAGTACCGGTTACGTCAGAATCAACTGGAAATTGAAGAACAGAAATTAAAACGTATCAGAACTACAGTTGCTAAAACGCTTGACGGAGTAGCAGTAGAATTACACGCTAATATTGAATTACCTCAGGATATTGAGCAGGTAAAAGATAATGGTGCTACTGGGATTGGTTTGTTTCGTAGTGAGTTTCTTTTCCTTAATCGAGATAATTTGCCTAGCGAAGATGAGCAATTCGAAGCTTATTGTACCGTTGCGAAGAAAATGTGTGGTTTACCAGTGACAATTCGAACATTTGATTTGGGCGCTGACAAGAATATTGATAGTGATAAACGTGTTGCTGCTAATCCAGCACTTGGGTTACGTGCTATTCGTCTTAGCTTAGCTGAACCAAAAATGTTTCACACACAGCTTCGTGCAATTCTGCGAGCTTCATTTTATGGAAACGTACGTATTTTGGTGCCGATGCTTTCTAGTGTTTCTGAAATAAGCCAAACATTGCGGTCGATTGAGCGTGCTAAGGAGAGCCTTCAAGATGAGAAAACTCCCTTTGATACTGATATTCCGATTGGGGGGATGATAGAAGTTCCCGCTGCAGCACTAAGTCTAGATATCTTCATGGAGAAATTAGATTTCTTATCTATTGGGACCAATGATTTAATTCAGTATACATTAGCCATAGACCGAACAGATGATGCTGTTGCACACTTATATGATCCACTTCATCCAGCGGTATTACGGTTAGTAGCACATATTATACGTAGTGCAAATCACGCGGAGATTCCTGTAGAGGTTTGTGGGGAGATGGCTGGAGACCCATCCTTTACTCGCCTACTGTTAGGTTTTGGGTTGCGTGAATTTTCTATGTTTCCAACACAGCTGTTAACAGTAAAACGTCAAGTATTAAGAAGCAATTTGCCAGATATTATCCATGCTGCAGAAAAAATACTTAAATCTGATAGCCCAGAAAACATTCGTATATTGTTGACGAAACTGAATAGCTAATTCATTTGACGATATAATCTTTCTTTATATAATAAAGAAACAGATAGCTTTGATCTAACTTAAAGATAAAGAATAGATAATTATTGATTCTCTTTTTATTCAATTTGATTGGGTTTTATAAATATATTAATGCAAGATTTAACATCAGTTGGAATTGTCACTTCACAGAAAGTTAAATTTGACAATCCACTACATTTAAAGAGTGGCGCCATCCTTGATAGCTACGAGTTAGTATATGAAACTTATGGCGAGCTTAATGAGGATAAATCTAACGCCGTGCTGGTCTGTCATGCTCTTTCTAGTAATCATCATGTAGCCGGTTATTACGCTGATGATACTAAGAATATCGGTTGGTGGGACAATATGATTGGTCCTGGAAAGGCTATTGATACAGGCAAATTTTTTGTGGTGGCTGTAAATAATTTAGGGGGCTGCCATGGGTCAACTGGCCCTACCAGCATCAATGCAGAGACAGGTAAGCCTTATGGTGCTGATTTTCCCATGGTAACAGTACAAGACTGGACTGTTACTCAGGTTGAATTGGCAGATTATCTCGGTATCAAGCAGTTTGCAGCAATTGCTGGAGGTAGTTTAGGTGGAATGCAGGCTTTGCAATGGACGCTAGATTTTCCTGACAGGGTTCGGCATGCGTTAGTCATTGCTGCGGCTGCTAAGCTAACTGCACAGAATATTGCATTCAATGATGTTGCGCGCCAAGCGATTATTACAGATCCAGATTTTTATGGGGGAGACTATCATTCCCACAATACAGTACCTATGCGGGGCTTGAGGCTCGCGCGAATGTTAGGGCATATCACATATTTATCAGATCATTCGATGGCTGAGAAATTTGGACGAGAGTTGCGTAATGGGCCCCTTGGCTTTGGTTTCGATGTAGAGTTTGAGATTGAGTCATATCTGCGTTATCAGGGTGATAAATTTGCTGATCAGTTTGATGCTAATACCTATTTATTAATGACTAAGGCACTGGATTATTTTGATCCGGCACATGATTTTAATGGGAATCTTAGAGAGGCATTTAGTGCTGTAAAATCTGATTTTCTAGTGTTATCTTTTACTACAGACTGGCGTTTTTCTCCTGAGCGTTCACATGCGATTGTAAAAGCACTATTGGATAATGAACTAAATGTTAGTTACGCAGAGATTACTTCCAGCTATGGGCATGATTCTTTTTTAATGGGAGACCGCTATTATCATGAGTTGGTGAAAGCCTATATGAACAATATTATTGTTTAGAGTATAGGGTTAGTTCTGGAGATTTTTTTAATAGTGGATGCATGTGTCCTTGCAGAAATTATGTGGTTGGAAATACAGCAGCACTAATATATTTGCTAACCTTTAATTAACTTTTATAGTAATAAGATTATATTTTTAATTACCAAAGATAATGACAACTACAACTTCAATTATTTCATCCACTATGCCTAGGCCAGATTTTGCTGCTATTGCTAATTTAGTTAAAACTGGCTCAAAGGTGCTTGATCTAGGCTGTGGTGATGGATCATTATTACGTTATTTGAAAGATACCAGAGATATTCATGGTTATGGCGTAGAAATTAATGATGAGAATGTGCAAGCGTGCTTCAAAAATGGAATAAATGTGATTCAGAATGATTTGGAATCAGGGCTATCAAGTTTTGGGTCTGGATCTTTTGACTACGTTATTTTGTCGCAAACATTGCAGGCAATGAGACATACAGAGAATTTGATAAAAGAAATGATGCGGGTAAGTAAGGAAGGCATCGTATCATTTCCTAACTTTGGATATTGGAAAAATCGCCTGCAAATATTATCTGGTTCCATGCCTGTTTCAGAATTTCTACCGTATCAGTGGTTTGATACGCCAAATATTCATCTATGCACCCTCAGAGATTTTGAGAGATTTTGTCTCCAGCATGGTGCAAATATTCTTGAGCGTAGAATAATGAACGGAAATCATCAGGTCTCTTTCGCACCAAATTTATTTGGGGCGCTCGCATTTTACAGATTTGAACAGCAGAAATAATTGCACCTAAGTTTATTTGAGGGGGGGATTTATATCCTCTTTTTCTGGAGTATCAAATTTCTCTTTCCCAGCAAGCCATACTAATACTAGTACTGGTAAACCGAGTAGTGCGGTCCCGATAAAAAAATTAGCATAGCCATAAGTATCAACAAAATTTCCACTAAATCCAGCGACAAATTTTGGTAATAACAGCATAACCGAACTGAATAATGCATACTGTGTAGCAGAGTATGCTGAATTAGTAAGCCCAGAAAGATAAGCAATAAAGGCAGAAGTGGCAATACCAGCTGAAAGATTATCTGCGGAGATAGTAAAGATTAATCCGGTTACATCATGCCCACGTCCAGCTAACCAGGCAAATAGCAAGTTGGTAGCGGCAGATAATAATGCCCCTAGGAAAAGTGTTCGCATGATACCTACCTTCGCCGTTAGGACCCCGCCGATAGCTACACCTACTAATGTCATAATTACTCCATAGACTTTAGCTACAGTAGCCACCTCATCTTTGGTATAACCCATATCCACATAAAAAGAATTACTCATAATTCCCATAACTACGTCTGAGATACGATAAACAGCTATTAGTGCAAGAATTAATAATGCGCGTTGGCCATGACGAACAATGAAATCACGGAATGGTGCAATTATTGCGCCATAAAACCAGACCAGAATTTGCGTCAGTTGGTTACTTAGATTCCAGTTTGAAATCTTTTTTCTAGCATGATCTTCATTCTCAGAAATAAGGAAATTAACAGGAACCTCTGGTTCACGGATGATGAGAGTAGTGATTATTCCTACAGCCATACATGCAGCCATTACCAGATAAGCAATGCACCAGGGTGAATAGTCATAAGTGGTTTCTGATGGATCCATAGCTGCTGCTATCCAGAGTACTCCTGCAGAAGACAGGATCATGGCCATACGATAGCCCGCCTGATAGGTTGCTGCCATAGCTCCTTGTAGTCTTGGTGCGACAGCTTCAATTCGATATGCGTCAAGTGCAATATCTTGTGTTGCTGATGCAAAAGCTACTGCCAGGGCAAAAAATACCATTTGTGCGAGGTTATCTGCAGGATCTGTATTTGCCATCCCGACTAATGCGATGGTAATGGTTATTTGTGATAGCAGCATCCATGCGCGCCTTCTCCCTAGCAACCTAGTTAGTAGTGGCAAAGACAGACGATCAACTAGTGGTGACCATAGCCATTTAAATCCATATGCCAGCCCAATCCAACTAAAATAGCCTATTGTCGACCTGTCAATCCCTGCTTCTCTTAACCAGAATGAAAGAGTACCTAGTATTAGAAGTAGTGGGAGCCCAGCAGAAAAGCCTAATGTAAGCATTCCCAATACCCTCGGATGACTGTAAATGCGAAATGCATGTAGCCATTCTGAGAGGGCAGTAGGCATCATATTTTATAGTCGTAGTCGATAATAAGGGGAGAATGATCAGAGAATCTTTCTGATTTATAAATTGAAACTTCTGTGGCTTTTCTTGCGATACCAGGTGTACTTATTTGATAATCAATGCGCCAACCTACATTTTTGTCCCATGCATTTCCTCGATTGGACCAAAATGTATATTGGTCTGGCTCTTGATTAATTGTTCTAAATACATCAACAAATTTTAGTTTATCTAGGATCTTGGTGAGCCATGCACGTTCTTCTGGTAAAAATCCAGAATTCTTTTGGTTGGGTCGCCAGTTTCTTAGATCTATTTCTTTATGGGCAATATTCCAGTCGCCACATAAGATAATTTCTCTACCACTTTCAGTAAGTTTTTTGAGTAAGGGATAAAATCTTTTCAAGAAAAAGAATTTTGCTTCTTGACGATGCTCGCCACTAGAGCCAGAAGGAAAATAGACCGAGATTACGCTCAGATTATCAAAATCAGCACGGAGATATCGCCCCTCAGTATCGATCTTACTAATGCCAACGCCCTCAACAATTTTGTTAGGTTTGTGTTTGCAGTATATGCCTACCCCACTATACCCTTTTCGTTCAGCACAATGAAAATAGCCATGATAGCCTTCAGGTGAAAGTATCTCATTGTTGAGATCAGTAGTTTGTGCCTTAAGTTCTTGTACGCAGACAATATCAGCCTTCTGTTTTTGTAGCCAGAGGAAGAAACCTTTCTTTGAGGCAGAGCGTACGCCATTTAGGTTAAGCGTTATAATTCGCATATTTCCTTTTTTAACTAGCTATCGTTATGACAAATTTCAAACAAGAATTTATCGAATTTGCAATTAGCCGCGATATTCTACGTTTTGGTGAATTCAAGACCAAAGCAGGTAGGCTGTCGCCGTATTTTTTTAATGCCGGACTATTCAATGATGGCGATTCCCTACGTAAGATTGGACAATTTTACGCGAAAGCTATTCTTGCCGCACAGCTTCCTTTTGATATGCTATTTGGTCCGGCATATAAAGGCATTCCTTTGGTTAGTGCTATTTCTATCACTTTATCGGAGATTGGAAACAATTACCCATTCTGTTTCAATAGAAAAGAAGCAAAAGATCATGGTGAGGGGGGCAACTTAATTGGATCACCGCTCTCTGGGAAAGTTCTAATCATTGATGATGTAATTTCAGCGGGCACATCAGTATGTGAAGCTGTAGATTTTATCTCTGCAGCTGGGGCTAAACCCTGTGGTGTAATCATTGCTCTTGACCGTATGGAGAAGGGGAATAATGGTTTGTCAGCGATCCAAGAGATTAAAAAAATGTACGATATTCCAGTTATTAGTATTATTAATCTGGATGATGTGATGAATTATTTACGGGGTAGGGATGACCTAGTACTTAATTTGCGCGCTGTAGAGAATTACCGTGCACAATATGGAGTTGTCTAATTAAGAGGCGTAATAGGAAAAAGAAATATACTGAATTACTATAGTTTGTATTTTTTTATTCAATTAGGATCTACTACACACTAAGAGATGTATTGGCGAAAAGAAGAGAGTTAAATCCTAGGTAGGGTGATAACTTAAGAAGGATGATCTGAATAAATACCTATATAGTTAAAGAATAAATATAACATCACCAGTGTTTCTTAGAACAATTCCATCGGTATAGAAATTTAGCAAAGGAATTGTAAATCCAGTGTGAGAATTGATTGAGAATAGGAAGCTGAAAGAGTTTAGCAAGCCAACGCTGCCCTTTGGTCTGTGACCACAGGCATATGAATGCATCTAAACCAACATTAAGCTGGCCACTAGTATTTTCGACGTAAAGTTTTTCCCGAACTTGATTCAACGAGACATCAATTTTAGTCAGCGCCTCCGGGTTTGTGTGCACGTCAATCCATCTAATGTTATTAAGTCCACAGGCCTCCATGCGTTTACGTTGATCTGTAATGCCTGCATTACAGATAGGGCACGCGCTATTGTAGTAAACTTTATTGGGCATAATTTGATATAAATTTATACACATAAAGATACAATTTAGATATTCCTAATTTATGTGTTAATCCTAGGGAAGGGTGAAGATCTAATTTTTAAAACTAAAATACGAAACCAAAGTTAATCAAATGGATGTCGCAGTACAATGGTTTCCTCTCTGCCTGGTCCAGTCGAAATCATGTCCACTGGAACTTCACATATTGATTCGATACGTTTTAGATAATTTTGTGCTTTTTTCGGTAATTGATCAAAACTTTTAACGCCTACAGTACTTTCCGTCCAGCCCGGCATTTCTTCATAGACAGGGCTGCAATTAGCCAATTCATCTGCACCTATTGGTAAGACACCTCTTGATTCTTCTTCTTTACCATTCCTATTAAATTTGTAGTCTACGCTTATCTTTAAAGTTTCTATTCCATCTAAAACATCAAGCTTAGTTACGCATAATCCGGAGATTCCATTTATCTGAATTGATCGTTTCATAGCTACCGCATCAAACCAACCGCAACGGCGTGGTCTGCCGGTTGTTGCACCGAATTCATTTCCATTTTTAGCAAGATATTGCCCAATGTCATCATTTAGTTCTGTAGGAAAAGGTCCCGCACCGACTCTTGTAGTATAGGCTTTGGTAATGCCTAAAATATAATGTAATTCTTGCGGGCCAACCCCACTGCCTGTTGTGGCGGTACCTGCGATACAGTTACTAGAGGTAACATATGGATAGGTGCCATGGTCTATGTCAAGCATTGTTCCTTGAGCGCCTTCAAACAATAGACTATTACCTATTTTATTAGCCTCAAATAAAAGTTGCGAGACATCAGCAACCACTGGCTTAATGCGCTCTGATAAGGACAGCATGTCATCTAGAGTTTTCTGAAAATCTACAGTTGGAGCATGATAATAATTTTTTAGTAGAAAGTTATGATAATCTAAAACTTTTTCAAGTTTAGTAGCAAAATAATCTTGATTAAATAGGTCCTGTATACGTAATGCTCTTCGTGCAGCTTTATCCTCATAGGCTGGGCCAATTCCTCGTCCAGTAGTTCCAATTTTACTGGCTCCCATAGCTTGCTCTCTGGCTTTATCAAGTTCAATATGGCTAGGCAAGATTAGTGGACAGGCTTTACTGATGTACAGTCGTTCCATCACGTTAACTCCTGCCTGCTCTAACATATCTACTTCTTCAAACAATGCTCTTGGAGATATCACTACGCCATTTCCAATGTAGCAGGCTACATTGTTACGTAAGATTCCAGATGGTATCAGATGTAGAACAGTCTTTTCACCACCAATAACTAGCGTATGTCCAGCATTATGGCCACCCTGGAAGCGTACTACCCCCTGTGCATGATCTGTTAGCCAATCTACAATCTTTCCTTTTCCTTCGTCGCCCCATTGGGTGCCAACTACTACAACATTTTTAGTCATATTGATTACGCATTAAGATGTTTTCTATCAGGAGTCAACATTAGAGGTTTTAAGAAAATGATTATTTCTCTAGTAAATATTTCAAGATATAAAATTTATGGAATAAAACTAGATATTAATAATTTCCCAGGCATTATCTTTCAGTATTAATTTTTTGTCACAGTTATATGTATCTTTGCCTCTTCCATGCATTGGTAATTTTACTACTACAATTTTGCCATTCTTGCGTAGTCGTGCAATTTTCTTCTCAAGTGCCTTGTCATTTTTTCTGTAGGGCGCCAGAACTCCTTTAGGGCAAGGATCAACAGGCTGCTTTATTCTTGATAGCTCACGCAGATCTATACTAAATCCGGTAGCTGGACGGGCCCGTCCAAACACTTTTCCAATATCATCATAACGTCCACCTAGTGCAATTGCATTAGGGTGATTATTTGCATATGCCGAAAATACCATACCATTATGGTAATGATAGCCACGCAAGTCCGACAGATCAAATGCTAAAGTACCTGCTGGTACTTTCAACTCAGCTGCTACCACTTCTAACTCATCCAGTCCTTTTATGATTTCTGGATAATTAGGTAAGAATTTTCGTGCCTTTGCCAGTATATTTTTATCTCCGTATAGCTTTGGCAATAACATCAAAGCTTGGCCGATTTTCTTATTTATATTTTTATCAAATTCTGAGCAGAGATCTTGTATCGTCGGGATGTCCTTGGCTTGTATTGCACTAAATAACCCTGCTTCTATATTGGCTGGAATTTTCGCACCTCTAATAAGGCCGCGAAATACAGCCACATGACCAAGGTCTAAATGAACCTTATCTATTTCTGATATTGCTAGAATTTGTAACATAAGCCGTTGGATTTCTAGATCACTTTCAAGTCCAACGTGCCCATAAATTTCTGCTCCAATCTGCAGTGGCTCACGAGTACTAGTTAATCCTGTCGGCACAGTCTGCAGCACACTACCTGCATAGCATAAACGGGTGATACCCTCACAATTTAGCAAGTGGGCATCAATACGTGCAGTCTGAGGCGTTATGTCCGCACGCAACCCCATCATTTTTCCGCTCAACTGATCAACCACCTTGAACATGCGCAAGTTCATATCACTTCCGCTACCAGAAGTTAGTGATTCTACAAATTCTAGCATTGGAGGGGCTACTAGTTGATAACCATGTACTAATAGTAAATCCAGAATTTCTCTTCGCATTGATTCTATACGCTGCGCTTCTGCAGGCAGGATATCTTCAATGTATTCGGGAAGGACCCAATTACGCATATTTATTATTTGGAAAAATTTTGGTTAGAAGTGTGATGATATGTGTTTATTTAACAAGGTATAGCAACCCTATGCCTAGTAGCATAGATGTCAGTCCTATGAAACGCACCTGATTATCACTAGTCTCTGTCAATTTCTTGAAGGTATCACGCCAAATGCTAGGAAGCAAAAATGGTAATATTCCTTCCAGTACCAACATTAAAGCAAATGCTATTAGTAGGGTGTCCCACACTTTTTTAATAACTCCAATAGTACAATTTCATATATTGAAGCTTTTTAAAAAAATGTTGCTAATCGAAATCAATTATTTATTATCTACTTAGCCTTTGGATTTTTCAAGTATTTAAAAAATTCAGAATTTGGCTCAAGTACCATTATGTCACTCTTGTTTTGGAAGCTTTGTTTATAGGCCTCTAAGCTCCGATAGAAAGAGTAAAATTCAGGGTTTTTATTGAATGCCTCAGCATATATTTTTGTAGCTTTTGCATCCCCTTCACCTTTGTTTTTTTGCGCGTCCCGGTATGCTTTTGCCATAATTACTTCGCGTTGACGATCAGCATTGGAACGAATCTTTTCAGAGTCTGCAAAACCAGTTGATCGTAGTTCATTAGCTACGCGCTTTCTTTCTGCTTCCATTCTCCGATAGACCGATTCGCTTACCTCTGATGGTAAATCGACACGTTTTAGACGTACATCTACCACTTCTACCCCAATATTACGGGCATCCGCATCCGCCTTTTGGCGCATTATTTCCATAATTTTGTCACGCTCGCCAGAAATTACCTCATGAACCGTGCGATTACCAAATTCATCTCGTAAACTTGAATTTACAGTTTGTGCCAAGCGGACTCTAGCTAGGGCCTCGTCCCCCTGTACACTTATGTAGTACTGTTTTACATCAACGATGCGCCATTTAACAAACAAATCTACCAGTACATTCTTTTTCTCTGACGTGATAAAACGCTCTGGTTCTTCCGCGTCCATGGTCAATATACGTGAATCAAAAAAACGTACATTCTGTACCATTGGAATCTTAAAATATAATCCAGGAGAGGTCTTTACAGAAACAACTTCACCTAGTTGAAAGACGATCGCTCTTTGGCGCTGATCAACAATATATAGTGAAGAGCTGACAAGAAGAAATAATACGACAATGACAGCTAATAATGTTTGACTTTTCATTTATCTGGACTCCCGTTCGCGAATTCGGAATGCTTCACGAGAACGCTGTGTACGAGCAGCACTGTTGGTGGCCTCTGGCGAAATTGCCTGAGGAGGCGCTGCTGGCGCTACTGCAGCAGGTGTAGCAGTGTTACTTTTCTCTATCATCTTATCCAGCGGTAAATATAGTAAATTATTGCTGCTCTTTGAATCGACCAATATTTTATTGGTCTTCATTAGCACTTCTTGCATCATATCAAGGTAAAGACGGTCACGAGTTACATCAGGAGCTTTATCATATTCAACCAATATCTGTTTAAATCGGTTAGCATCACCAGAAGAGCTCTCTATCACTCGTTGTTTATACCCCTCAGATTCTTCCATCAGGCGCGCTGCATTACCTTTAGCTTTTGGGATAACATCATTAGCATAAGCTTCCCCTTCATTTTTCTGCCGCTGTTTATCCTGCCCTGCTTTAACCGCATCATCAAATGCTGCCTGAACCTGCTCCGGTGGCTGCGCATTCTGCATAGTAACCTTGCTGATAGCGATCCCTATTTTATAGCGATCAAGAAGACTCTGCATCAGTACAGTTGCTTTTGCTGCAACATCTTCTCGTCCCTCGTATAGGACGTAATCCATAGTACTTTTTCCAATAACTTCACGAATAGACGATTCTGCAGCCTGGAGCACTGCTTCATCTGGATCACGGTTATTAAATAGGTATTCTTGGGGACTTTTAAGTATGTATTGCACAGCAAATTGAATATCAATAATATTTTCATCATCAGTCAACATTAATGACTCTTTCAGTACCTTACTTGATACATTCTTACGGTATCCAATTTCAATTGTTCTTACTTGGCTTACGTTAACGAGTTCAACAGTCTCAGCTGGGTAGGGTAAGTGCCAGCTTAAACCTGCTGGGGTTGTTTCACTATATTGTCCAAAGCGAAGGACTACTCCTCGTTGACCTTCATTTACAATGTAGAATCCACTAGCCATCCATAACATTAATAGAATAACAAGGAGCACGCCAACACTTAAACCGCCACCAAGCCGTTTAAAGTTATCGCCCCCACCGCCACTATCGCCATCTCCAGAGTTATTGCTACTGGTACGCTTCTTATTTCCACCAAAAAGATCGTTAAGCTTCTTGTTCACGTTACGTAACATTTCATCCAGATCAGGTGGACCGGAGCCGTCTTTTTTTCGTCCCCACTGCGGGTCATTTGCCATAATGATATTTCTTCCAGTTATTGTGTTAATTAACTTCGACGAACAGAAAGCCTAGTAAGTTCCTTTGAAGTTTAGATTTGATATGAGTATTAATTATCAGATTATAATCTGATAAACCATTAATTGACTATAACGAGCTCATCGTCTAATGCTTCAGCCTCAGGAAATATTTTACACCATTGTGGAGCAGGCTGTTCAATTGTTTCAGCTAGAGCTGCCCTAATAAAATCGAGCCCTTCACCGGTTTTTGCACTTAAGCGAATTTGTACTATTCTACCATACTCATTACGTCGACATCCGGATGTTCCTAATGATGATTCTGCTAAATCAATTTTGTTTAATACCAGAATCTGTGGGACTGTATCGGCCCCAATTTCTTGTAGTACTTTGTTTACTTCTTCGATTTGTTCTTCTCGATTAGGGCTACTTGCATCTACCACATGCAATAGTACATCTGATTGCACAGTTTCTTCTAACGTAGCTCTGAATGCAGCAACTAGAGTGTGTGGTAATTCTCGGATAAAGCCAACAGTATCAGAGATAACTATCGGACCATGCTCCGGGATAAAGAGTTTACGAGTGGTTGCATCTAGCGTTGCAAAAAGTTTATTGGCGGTATAAGTGCGTGCGCGAGTGAGGCGATTAAATAAGGTAGATTTCCCCGCATTAGTGTAACCAATAATGGAAACTGATATAACTCGGGCACGTTTTCTCGTGCGCCTCTGAACATTTCGTCTAGATTGAAGCTTCTTAAGCTTCTCCTTAAGTAATTTGACCCGTTTTCCAAGTAATCTTCGGTCTGTTTCAAGTTGAGTTTCTCCGGGACCACGTAATCCTATGCCGCCTTTTTGGCGCTCCAAATGAGTCCATCCACGCACTAAACGAGTAGCAAGATGTTGAAGCTGGGCTAATTCCACTTGTAGCTTCCCTTCATGACTTTTAGCGCGTTGAGCAAATATATCTAAAATTAGACTGGTGCGATCGATTACTCGGCATTCTAGGCATCCTTCTAGATTGCGTTGTTGGGCAGGAGAGAGGTTATTATTAAAAATTACTAATTTGGCGCCAGTTTGTTTCAGTAGTTCCGCAATTTCATCTACTTTTCCCTGGCCTGCATAGGTAGCAGGATTAGGCTTATAGTGTTTGCTCTTGACCTCGGCAAAAATTGTAAGTTTAGCGCTTACGGCTAATTGTCGTAATTCTTCTAAATCTTCTGAGCGCCTATTGTTGCCAATATTTAAATTGACGAGTATGGCTGTATTTGCATCATCTGTAGTGGCAGTACTATCGAAAGAGTTATCAAGCATCTGGTATGTCTGATGCCTCAAATGGGATAGAGAAAGTTTTAGTTGGGACGACGGTAGAAATAGCGTGCTTATAAACCATCTGCGTAACTGTATTCTTTAAAAGAATTACGTATTGATCAAAAGAGTCAATTTGTCCTTGCAGTTTAATGCCATTTACCAAATAAATTGATACTGGAATATGTTCTGTCCGTAAGGCATTTAAAAACGGATCTTGTAAGAGTTGTCCTTTAGCTGTCATAAGTGTCTTGTTATTTTAATTATTCGAAAGTTCACTTTACTTGATTTTTTGTAGTAAATCCATATTCCTCAAAGTATGAATAAATAAATTCACACTTTAGGCCTAGTCATGTTTTTAGAAAAATATTGTTCAATATCCATCTTATATAAGATGAGTTTTATATATAAAATATACAACAGTTACTGTAATTAGCTAATTAGAAGAGGGAGCAGGTCCAGCCTGGTATTATTCGGGCCTATTTATTAGCAGGTAAGGCCGCGCCTAAATTCATTTTTTGTACATAAATTCGGTTATATTTTCCATATTTATTGATTTCATGAGACTCGTGATTCAGTAAGCGCGCTAGCTCAGTAAGAGCCTGATAGTAGACTTGGCGCTTAAACTCAACCACCGATTCGAGTTTGATCCAGTACTGGTTCCAGCGCCAGGCATCGAACTCCGGACGAACATTTGTACGTAGTGATACATCAGAGTCGCGTCCCACCAAACGTAACAAATACCAAATTTGCTTTTGACCTTTATAGTTTCCACGGCATTCACGTTTTATCCACTGATCTGGCACTTCATAGCGCAACCAATCACGTGTGCGGCCAACAATCTCGATATGACGGGGGTGAAGTCCGGTTTCCTCTGTTAATTCTCTGTACATGGCCTGTTTTGGACTTTCGCCAGGATTGATTCCGCCTTGAGGAAATTGCCAGGAATTTTGTTTAATGCGTTTCCCCCAGAAGACCTCATTCTTTTTATTCAAAAGAATAATACCAACATTGGAGCGATATCCGTTACGGTCGATCATATGGTTCACCCGTTTGATCTATTTTGATAAGATTAATAATGATTTTTTCATACTTTGTACTAGAATGAAAGTAATCGTTAAATTAATAAATATCTTTAGCTTAAATTATTATATTTATATCTAAATCTTTTAGTAATTCTGACATTTAATTTTCCATCTAAGTTTGAAATGGATTTTCATGACATCATCATATTAAATAACCCTCTTAAAGATTATTTAAAGGTGCAGCGTGTATAAAATTCGATATGAGGCTCTCATGCCTAAATTCATAGGTATGAATGTTGCGTGTAAATAATACATATCGAATCCTTTCAAGGTAGAATTCTTAGACTTAACTTTTCTAATGGAGCCAAGTGATGCGTGTATCACAATTTTTTATTTCAACCTATAAAGAGGCCCCTGCTGAAGCAGAATTGGCGAGTCACAGGCTAATGATGCGAGCTGGCCTCATAAAAAAACTTGGAAGTGGGTTATATACATGGATGCCATTGGGCTTGAGAGTCTTACGTAAAGTTGAGCGTATTATTCGGGAAGAAATGGACAGGTGCGGTGCAATAGAGCTACTTATGCCTGTAGTTCAACCGGCAGAATTATGGAAAGAGACAGCGCGCTGGGATAAATTTGGGTCACTGATGATTCGAATGAAAGACAGGTATGAACGAGATTTTTGTTTTGGACCTACGCATGAAGAAGTAATTACTGACATTGTACGTAGAGAAATAAAGAGCTACCGCCAGCTGCCACTTACTCTATATCAGATTCAAACTAAGTTTCGTGATGAGATTCGTCCCCGTTTCGGGGTGATGCGTGCGCGTGAATTTCTAATGAAAGATGCATATTCATTCCATGCTGATAATGCTAGCTTGGAGGAAACATATAATGCTATGCATAATACCTATACTAAAATATTTAGCCGATTAGGGTTAAATTTTCGTGCTGTAGAAGCTGATTCAGGAGCAATAGGTGGCAGTAGTTCGCACGAGTTTCATGTATTGGCTGATTCGGGCGAAGATAGAATTGCTTTCTGTCCAGATTCAACTTATGCAGCCAATATTGAATTTGCTGAGGCGTTACAGCCGGATAAATTACGAGAAGGAGCTAATAGTCCCATACAAAAGATTGCAATACCGAACAGAGAAACTTGTGAAGAGGTGGCGGAATTTTTGAATGTGCCAATTAAGAAGATCGTTAAAACTGTAGCGGTGGTGGTGAACGATAAAATGGTTTTGTTGCTGCTACGTGGCGACCATAATTTAAATGAATTAAAAGCAAAAAAAATCCCAATATTAAAAGATTTTCGGCTGGCAAATGAGAAAGAAGTTTTTAATAAAATAAATTGTCGTACGGGATGTATAGGCCCAATTGGTACAGAGCTAACCATTATTTCAGACGTATCGGTAATGGAAATGAGCGATTTCACTTGTGGCTCAAATGAGGAAGGTTACCATTACACTGGCGTTAATTTTGGTCGGGATATGAAAGAGCCTGATCATGTATTCGATATTCGCAATGTAATTTCAGGCGACTTATCTCCTGACGGGAAGGGTAAGCTTGAGATCTGCAGAGGAATTGAAGTTGGGCATATTTTTAAGTTACATGCTGAGTATTCCAAAGAAATGAAAGCTTGCTATTTAGATGAATCTGGAAAGTCTGTTCCCGTGGAAATGGGGTGCTACGGTATTGGCGTATCACGTATCGTAGCGGCAGCTATTGAACAGAAGAATGATAAGCATGGGATTGTTTTTCCAGTTGAAATGGCTCCTTTCCAAGTGGTAATTATACCTATTGGAATGAACAAGAGCACATTGATAAGAGCTGAAGCGGAGGAGCTATATGAGAAACTTTCTGCTATTGGCATTGAAGTGTTACTTGATGATCGTAACGAGCGTCCGGGCGTAATGTTTGCTGATATGGAATTAATTGGAATCCCTCACCGTATTGTCATTGGTGAGCGTGGTTTGAAAGAAGGAAATGTTGAGTACAAAGGTAGGTGCGATGATAAACATAAGGTTATACCCCTACAGGGGACTGTTGATTTTATGAAATCAATAATATATCCAGAATAGCTGGACCTATTCATCATGAGCCATGATAGCTATATGAATAATAGAGTGCTCTATCTTATTAGAATATTGCGGCGGACATCACTAAAGAGTTTACTATACTTGGGGATGTGCTCTTTCCAACTTACTATGTAGTTTATTGAGCGCACTGAGATAAGCTTTTGCAGAGGCTGTCACAATATCAATATCTGACCCATTGCCATTGACGATGCGTCCTGATTTTTGTAATCGCACGGTTACTTCACCCTGCGAGTCAGTGCCACTAGTAATATTATTTACTGAGTACAATTGTAGTTCTGTACCACTGGAAATTATTTTCTCAATCGCACGGAAAGTAGCATCCACCGGTCCGCTGCCATCTGATTCTGCTCGTAATTCCTTACTCCCTTCAGCAATTACTATTTTTGCATATGGTGTTTCACCAGTCTCACTGTGTGCAGTCAGCGATAGAAGCTTGTAATGCTCCTGTAGGCTCATGGTCTCGTCCGAAACTAGCGCATGTAAATCTTCATCGAAAATATCATGCTTCTTATCAGCTAGTTCTTTGAAACGGATAAATGTGGCATTAAGTATTTCTTCCGACTCCAATTCGATACCAAGTTCTTTCAAAC
>Ga0308016_10000207_pt1 | contig 30924 bp, 28 predicted proteins | sample Neamet233_FD_203129 | JGI IMG/M metagenome (GOLD analysis project Ga0308016, IMG submission 203129) | Marine microbial communities from water near the shore, Antarctic Ocean - #233 | ecosystem: Environmental > Aquatic > Marine > Unclassified | place: Southern Ocean | collected 2014-07-28
CAGGTAGAATGGCAGTTCCAATCGAAACTCTTCCGCTTTCGTTCAAGAACTCAATGCCATCTCTTGTCGAGACACTGAATCAATCATGAGTGCGACTTCGAACAAAATCACGACCGGCATCGCTACCAAAAAGAGTGAAAGTGGGTCTGGGGGAGAGAGAAATGCACCCAGTAAAAATGCACCAAACCAGATATGTCTTCGATACGAACGTACTGTTGTCCGTCCAACAATTTCCATTCTCAATACCAGCAAAGTAACCAGTGGTGCTTGAAATCCGATGGCAGATGCAATGGCAAGATTCGCAACAAATCCGATGTAACTTGTAAGCCTCCATTCTGTTGACAAACCTGCTGCCTGCGCATCCGTAGTCAGATATTCAAGAAGCATAGGAATCAACCAATTCCAAGCATAATAGATCCCGCCTGTCAACAGTAGAATTGCAAAAAACAAGGTGGTAAGTAAGGTTTTATTTGGCCGAGGTGATTGAACTTTCAATTCTGCTAACCGCTGACGAAATGCCAAGTTCTTACTTGCTTGGAAACTCCCTTCCAATAAGAATACAATCGCCATACAGAGCAAGCCAACATGTGCTGCAAGTTTGACTTGTAGCAAGATAAACTCGACTGGGGTGATGACAATAATATTGACATCAGTAGGTAATCGGCTTGGGTCGATAAGCCATGCAATGAAATTTTTAGTTAGGGGAAATGTCGCCATAAAGCCAAGAGCAAAAACGACCGCAAGCATTTTGATTCTCTTTCGGAGATACAACTGGACTGAAGCGAGTATTTCTCCTCCGGGTGAATCAAGCAGTTCATCAACTGCATTGACCAATCCTTCCGCTTCTGCCATTGATGTATGCACGGGGCTGACCCTCATAACACACACTCATTGGACATGTCATTCTTGTTCCCACAGGTGGGAAGGTGTAGAATCGTAGAACTTACGATTGTGCTTTTTCATTCGACGAATTCGATTGAGGACAAAGGCAGTCATCCACAATGATGCCAATGACAGGAATATTGCTTGGCCCATTTTGTCTTCATGGTAATCATTTAGTACCCTCACTTGTATGACATCACCTGAATCAGCCTCACTTGGATTGTGCATCATGATGTAGTGGAATACCCCTGGTGCATCGATGACCAGCTGGCGAGTCTCTCCAGGCCCGATGGTGTATGTCTCACCAAGTGATTGTACAATCGACCAATCAATAGAACCATTTTCCATTGTGCTGGGGGCAATCTTGACCATGAGTACCACCACTTCCATAGTCAAAGAATCATCGAGATTTGATACATTGGAATGGACTTGAGTTCCAGGATTAAACTCTTGGATAATCTCAAAACGAGAATCCTCCGGTCCAAGTTGAAACGATACGCGTTCATCAATCGATTCAGTTTGCACTTGAACAGCCATAAGAATGGTTGTCAGCATGAGTAAGGTGACTATTCCTTCAACAAGCAGGTGTCGCCATACTTTCTTGGATGTAAATCCCTTGAAAAAGCTGCCATGGTCGTTACGTAATCGCGGTTGGAGATGGTGAATAAACAGGGCACCAACCCCTCCGATAAGCATTCCCAATGGTATGTCAATGAACCAATGAATTCCTAGATACAAGATGGTGAACATGAATAAGAGTGTATTGATTAATACAAATAGGTGATATCGATAGTGACGCCATTCTTTCATGGTTCCGCCGCTTTCCTTGACATGCAAGTAGTTCAGGAGAAGAATACCAAAGGGAATCGCAACATGCAGTGAGGGGACTGCATTATCCAAAGGGTCGTGGGTTGCATAAAATACACTGTACCAGCCTTCGTGGTAAAGTAAGGATTCCATTCCTGGAATCCATGACGAGGTGACTTCAACATTGAAAAACAGGTAATAAGGAACTGCAAGTGCGTAAATCAGTAAATAATTCAAAGTGACTTTATCGGTCATATCCCGGTCGCCAGAGTAGGCAAAGTATACTGTAGTGACATAAATCAAAAACAGGTAAATAAACAGATAATGGAAATTCAGGAAAGTCGTGAGTGTATCATTGAGAAAGAACTCTTGAATGTGTAATGTAAGATTGCCTTCAAGTGAATATACCGCCTCTGTCCAATGGCCTGTTTTGAGTTTGATGGGTTCATTCAATGCGTCAGTTATTGCCTTCCATTTGATAATGACAATATAACCCATTGCATGCAAGTAATAGCGCTGGTCATGAATGACCTGGGCCCATTTTCTAAACGGCGTACGCATCGATCGGTCATGAGAGGTAAAAAACCAGCAAATTATCGGCGTGAGGAGTAAAATGAGACCCATCATGATTTGGTAGGGGGTCATATTCAAGGGGGCAATGCCAGTTCATATAAGACAATATGACCAGAAAGTAAAGTCAAGGACACTTCCACCTCCCCTCAAGTATAACACAGGAGATGGTAGACCTTAGAAAGGAGTTCTCTGTGGAGTTGATTGGTGAAGTTGATGTGGCAACAGGCACCTGAGAATACGCTTGAAAGTCTTAGGCATGGTATTCAATCCAATGATGGAATTGAATTCGATGTACGCATGACTCGAGATGGAGAATTAATCATTCATCACGATGCGAAAGTATCTGTACCTACAGAGAAAATCCCGCGTGGTGATTCATGGGTTGAAAATCATACTCTCGAGGAATTAACATCACTCGGATTTCTTTCTTTTCGCTCGATGTTAGAGGATACGGAACTCCAAACGGAATGGAGGGATAAAGGGAAAATGGGCTGCGTTGAATTCAAACGCCCACACCCACGCGCATTGTATGGTGGCGGTATTTTTGGTAAAAAAAAGCATACTTCACATGTAGCAGAGATGATGAAACAAACCGAATCACTTCTCAATGAGTTTGAGATACCATCTGAAAATACGGTGTATTATTCCTTTCACACGGGTATGAAATCTTCGGTTCAATCATCAGGTACTGAACGCCCTTGGGCTACGTTATCCCCTTATGTGCCACCTTTCGGGACCCATCAAACCAAACGTATGCGGGGTCTGACCCAGTTCTTTACCACTTCAATTGCCCGATTAATTGAAACAAATCGCCGAGCAGGTGCGTCAATGACTCCTTGTGCAATCGAGTATTTCATACCTCCAATGAGTCGGATTCCACTTGGCTATGCCGGTGGATTATATGGTGCTAAAGCGGATCGATTAAGTTCGAGGCAACGTGGTTCTCCAATTTATGTTTGGCCGACAGCATTGAATCTCGAACATGATGTACTTGCTGCAGGCTTGACTGGTTTGACTGATTGTTCTGATCCTGAAGTATCTTGGCTCCCTTCAGGTCATTTGCGCTGGACTCACCCCGCGACTCGACCGTTAGATGCAACTCAACAACAAACCTTAGAGAAAGCAACCCAAGAAAACCACAAAGAAATTTTACGAGAACTCCAAAGTGAAACGATTCCATGGTCTGAATGTGATCAACAACGACGCAGCGAGTTGGTAGAGATGTGGCGCACGAAATGGAAGTGGGAACAATCTACTTCAAGCATTCTTGAACGCTCTCAAAAAACCTCTCCACCATGGGAGGCAATTCGGCTCATAGGTCATCGTGGCTCAGGTAAGACTTCAAGACCAGTATTCGAGTGATGTTCACTCGATATGGCGCAAAGTTTGTGCTTCAGCGATATATTTCGGCCGGTAAATTGGTGTACCCTTGCCATTGCGGAATACACTGCGTTCATCGACAATCTGAGCGCCGATTCCTGCAACCCGTGCCCATCCGAAGAAAGTGGTGTAATAGGTAGGGTCAGTCAAACCGGCGTGGTGCAATAAAGCACCACTGGCGATGTCGACGTTAGCGTTTGGATTGCGAATTTTTGGATTTTCTGACAAGACACGAGGTACGACCTCACGAAGGGTTGTGATGATTTTGAAATTTTCATCTTCAGGACAGATTTCTGAACCCAATTTGAACTGGACAGTAGCGCGAGGGTCTTCAGTGCGAAGGACTGCATGACCAAAGCCAAAAATCGGTCGATTTGCCTTCAATTCAGCTCGAACAAATGCTTCAACTTCAACTGGGTCACTTGTTCCAACTTTTAGAACGAACTCCAAGCAAGATTGATTTGCTCGACCATGAAGTGGTCCAGACAGGGCATTCATTGCTCCTGCCATTGAAGAATATACAGTGGCTTTACTCGATGCAGTCGCCTTGCCTACAAAGGTCGATAGGTTACCGCCGCCATGGTCCATATGAAGGACGAGGTAGGTCGAAATTATTTGGCTCATTTTGACCGGGTCTGTATCATGCAAATCGAGTGTTCGGACAAAACGCTCAACCATAGAAAGAGATGCATCATCGGCTGGGATATCTTGTTCTCTGCCTTCTCTGATTCGAAATATAAGGCCCATTAATCGTGGCATTCGAGCGATGAGGTTGAGTGCATCTTCTTTCCAATCATTGGTTGTTTCAAGCATCCCGAGTGTGTGGATGCCAACACTCAGCCAATCCATTGGGTGGCCGAATTTAGGAAGAGCTTTCAGTACCGATTCAAGATCGCCAGGTATTGCAGCACGAGAGGCGAGGTCTTGGCGAATTGCAACAGACTGTTCTGCGGTTGGTAGTTCCTTATTGAACAGAAGATAAACGATATCTTCCGGCTCAAAAGTAGCCAATTCAGTGATTGGATAGCCGCAATAATGAACACCTTCAGTCGGGGTGACGAAAGAGGTGCGACAAGTGCCGACAGGAACTCCACGAAGACCAGTGTTTAGGTGCTTCTCCGTGACTTCCAAAAGCACCTTATTCTCGACCATAATGTCCCCTCCGGAACTATCCACTTACCTCTTTCGTATAAAGACGGCTCTTCTTTATGTAAACCATAAAGCCTCAAAGAAGACCTTTTTGAATGAAGAGTGGTTCTATCTTTTGTTCTGAGGTGGCCACGAACGAAACCCTTTGGTAGATTCCCGGTCAGCGAAAATATGAATCCGAACTGTTTCACCATCGATGATAATTGCATCATCTGCAGTGAGCCCAGGGCATGCATCCTTGACTTTTTTCCATGCTCGGTCGGTGGCCAAGTTTTCACCCCACCATGGGAATGCTGCACATTGCTGAGGACGAACTTCATAAATCATACATTGCTTATTTTCGTCTAAATTAATACAAACACCATCCTCAGGTCTGCTTTTCAAAACATAACGCCCATCGAGCGTTTGCCGACAATCGCGTTCAAGCCAGTCCTCGACTTCCATTTCATTTGCTGAAGAGATTCGCTCAGCATCTGTCACTGAAAGGTAAACAATGCCACCCGGTTCATCGCAACACTTACCACAACTTGCTTGGCATGAGAAGGCTACACCCTTCATCCACCATGGTGCTCTCATTTTTCTTCACCCGAGACGAGTCTATCGATTGAATGGATTCGACCGAGCCGAATTGTTCGAGTTTGTTCTTCATCATCAAGTGAGTCTGAGTCGACGAGGTTTCCTGCATCAAGGTCGATTTCAGAGTCCTGATGTTTCACAGGCTTTACGGTGGAAGTCGGTTTTCTGCGGCCAACTTTATTCCTCTTCTGAGGATTGACGTCATCCCCCTCCATTTCAGGCCAAGGGTCTCGTTCAGAGTCCAATTCAATAAGATCCCCTTCCATTGCTCTCAATTCATCAGCGATTGAAATCAATTCATCCATCGATGCTTCAGAGGTTCGTTCAGACAGATCCAATAACTGTGCCTCTATCTGTGTGAGTTGTACTGAACTCTGGCGTAAATCGCTTTCAAAAGCGTTTATTCGTGAATCAAATGCTTCATCTAACTCGGTAAGTAAGTCAGCAGCAAGCCCATAATCACGCTCTTCAATTCGGCCTTTGCGTGCGATAAGGTGCTCCTCTCGTTCATGCAACGACAGTACCGAAGGTGAAGCAGGCGTTGTATCTTCGAGTGCTACTTTGAGATAAGCCTCATGGCGGGCATCTGCTTCTTGTACCAACGCCTTAGCATCTATTTCAGGAGGATGATACGTATCATCTCCTATCTCGGGAAGTTCAGAATACAACTCAATACCACCATGAACGGTGTCGCTGTAGACGGTATCGACGGCAGAAGTGATCAATCGTGTTGCGATATCCTCGACCTTTTCACGTTCAATCGGCGCCGTATCCGGTTCGTCTTCCATTTGGTTTGAAAGTAGTGCAGTTACATCATCGCCATCAAGAACATCTTGACCGGAATGAAGGGCAAGAGCGACCAAATCGAAGTTTGCTTTCGTTGCACGCCAGCCAATAGAATCTTGCAAAACCATACTTGAGAGTTGGCCATCATTCATGATGAGTCCTTTCTTTTGAGCCAAACTTCGAGCATACAGCATCATACTGGCCGATTTTGGAGTATTGAGATGAACCGAAGCAGCATTGCGAGTTAATTCCCATAAACGCGATGCCGGCCAATCTTCAGGCTCAGAATTCGAAGAGAGGAGGATGTGGACGCCCATATTGAGCGCATAATCAAGCATGGTTCCAAGTTCATGCGCCAGTTCAGGGTTTTTGGCATGCTCGTGAAGGTCATCTATGGCAAGTAATCGAGCATTCACAAGAGTATCTTGCCAACCTTCGGGTAAACGCTGAAGACCAGATAAATCCGCAGCAGAGAGGAGATATACGTTCCCTTCTTGACGGCGAAGAACAGCTTGTGCAGTCGCATGAAGAAGATGCGAGCGGCCAGTTTCGGCCGGTCCAATAAAGAGCAATGGATTCAGTGAATTCCCGGGGGAATCAATAATGGCTTCAGCAGCTTGTGTGGCGCGATAATTTTCGTTAGTAGTGAACCACTGCTTGAAACTCATGTGAATCTCAGGACGTAAACGTTGAGGCCATCCCCCTTCAGATGGGACGATCATCTCATGGTGAAAGGGCGAATCTGAATCGACAGGTGCTAACTCTGGTGGTAAGGCCAGAGTCACACGCCCTCGTTGTTCATCGAGAATACGCTCCCATACTGGACGGCCGTCCTCTTCCATTCCAACATAACCGTTTTCAGTTTCTTCGGTATCTTCCGCATTTTGTTCAATCTGCTCGTAAGTTCGCTGTCGCAAAGAACGTATGCGGCGTGCAGCAATATCAGCCAATGAGTCTCCATTTGATGTGAGTTCAAGAGCAGGCCTTCTGAGTTTGCTTTCTTTACCTAATATCTTGTCAGCGACGACATCAAATGTCGGCCGCTCGACAATACCAGTTCTCTGGAGCAATGTTCCTTGGCGTTGATCTTGGATGTCATGTTTTCCGAGTAATCGGTTCATTTTCGATTGAGATGGTTTTGAATCGCTTTTTGCTTGATTTTTGATTCGGTCAATTCCGGTTCCGGATTTATTGAGTTGTTGTTTCGCTAACTCCAATGCAAGGGCTAGATTTTCTCGGCGAGCGCTCATTTCTTAGCACCTTCCAATTCTTTTTTCAATCGCTCACGGTCTTCAATTTCCCAAATACTGAGTTTCATCTCAATCGATGATTCTGTTTGCTGTCGAGAAGCTGATTCACGGATTGCTTCTTTCGGTTGCATTGAACTCGACACGCCAGGTCGAGCCAGTAAAGGCGTGAGTTTTGTGGGGGTATTAATTGGTTGGCGGCCTTTTATTCCCTCAAGTGGTCGTTTTGGAAGTGGTGTATCTGGTAACTTTAACTCTCGGCGGTTGACCTGTTGGCGTGTCGCATTGTAGAGTGATGAATCACTCTTTATTGATGATTTAACCCTCATACTTTCGACCGCTTTGTTCTGGCGATTCTCGTAGGATTCAAGTGAATAAGAGAATGTGCTTCGAGGAGTTGTGTGTGAACCTTCAATGTCCAAAAATCCCTTCGCAGTGAGCGCATTTTCGACAGCGGCTTGGATACCTTGCTGATTCCGAGGGGATGTGCGAGTCACGGTTGATTTCTTTCGTCGAAGAATCCGTTGCGGTTTTCGTGGGCGGTTGATGTGAACACGCTCATTGACAATGACCTCAGGTGCGGTATCGGTGAATTCAAAAGATTGTTCGATTGGAGTGAGTTCATTGTTTTGTTCGAATTGTTCTTGCAAGTCTTGACTTTCTTCGGAGGTGTTCAATTCGACTCTCGCTTCGACAGGATGAATTCGATTTGACGTATCTTCGCGATTGATTTCGCTTTGTTCAGTTATCTGTTCAGAAGGTGCAACTTCAGGTTGTGCCCATTCACGAACAACAGTATCTAGAGATTCCGTTGCGGCTTGTATGTCTTCCGAATCAGGAGATTCAAGTCCTCCCTCCATCGTCCCAAAGACGGTTGTCTGAGGAGAATGGTCATCTGAGTAAGTGGGTGAAATCGCCTGTTGTAATTGCTGCTCAATCCATTGCCTTTCTTCTTCACTTGCTGGCGCACAGAGTGGGTGGTCGAGTATGAGGTCCGGCTCGAGATTCCAATGCTCAAGAACCGATGGTTCAAGGTCGGTCATATAGCGTGACAAATGTTGACGAGTTGTCATTGAAAATGCATTGAAGTCACCGGTGGCCAAAAACACATGGTCCTCGAGACGTACACCGTCAACAATATCGCGCAAGAAGTCGACGACACGATTGTCACCGTGGAGGCTTGAGAGATATTCAACACCTTCAAGAACGACAACAGCGCGAAGATTTTCCCAAAGGAACGCATCAATTTTTCTGCGGATGTTTTCCAATGTCGGCTCGGTCGAACGTGCATCTCCATTTTGAGACAACCATGAACTGGATGCAATTGGAATGTTATGCTCTACATTGAGCGCTTCAATATCATGCCTCGCCAATACCAGCAATGGACGCCCATGAACGGCTAAATGTCCTGCGAGATCAAATAATGGTGCAGGATTAATTGAGTCGAAAAAGTATGCATCACCGGGGCGTAACATCTTTTCAATCCCATTAAAGCGTTGCATGAGTGCCTTACTGCGCTGGCGAATTGCTTCTGGTGCTTCCACTATAGTCTCGAGTTCAGGTAAACGTTCTTTTCGATTCCAAGTACTTGATCTCAATTTTGATTTTGACCACCATTGATGACCTCCATCGGTTTGTTCCGTTTGCTCATCGATTTGGAAGTGCGCTTCTTGGTGAAGGTTGAGGATGTGGTTGAGGTCGGGTAAAGGAAGTTCGTGAATTGCGAGTAAAGCATCAACGAGTGCAGCATCACTTTCAATATCCAGCAAGGCAACGAGAGACATTGTGATTGCATCTGCTTCATGCAACGCTAACATCGGCTTACCTTCTCGAAACGCAATGATGCCGATCCGAGGCATTTGCTCTTTTGGTCTGCGTTCGATTCTGATGTAGCCCGAGGTGCCCAATCGTGCCATATCGATTGACAGTAAGCGCAATGATTCGGGTCCGCCACGGCGAACTTCTGTCACATCTCCTTGCGGCAGTTCTACCATCATCTCTCACCTCTACGGGGTGATGCTTACGAGACACTTCTTGAAGGGTGCGGCTCGATTGAACATAGAATGGACTTTTCTCCGACCTGCACATCGAGCCGAGAGCATTTTTGCTTCATCCTTTTGTGGGATACCGTGAAGTTGAAGGACAGCGGAGTGATGGTCAAATATGGGCGAGGTACGAGGCCAATTGTCGGTTGAAATGCGACGCTTCAGTTCCTTGGAAATCGCACGGCCATTTATGTATCGATTTCTAGGTGTTCTTGTCATCTATGAAGTTCTCATCGCTGGGATTCTACTGTTGCTCTCATCCCTTGAAAACAGCCACTTTCTCTCCATTTTTGTTTTGTTGATTGGTGGGGTTGGTGCCTTTTTCATCTATCAGAAATCACCCTTACTTCGAGTCCCTTTGGCAGTGAATCTAAATCATCCATTTATGGGTGACCTAGAACTTGGGTCAGCGATTGTCATGGTAAAATTTTCAGATGGAACATGGAGTGATGTTGGGATGGGAAGGGTTCGACTGACCACTGATGAATTGTTCGGAGGCTCCTTACTTATTCGAGATGATGACACTTATGCAGTTCTTGGCCATTTTAGTCCATTGCGCCAGACGCATTCATCACTCAAGCGTTATGTGATTCTTATCAATCAAGCCATCGCATTACGTGATGCGGTAAATGGCACTGAAGATTCAATTGAATCTGCCCGAGAACGGGAACAACTTGAATCTGGTTTACTCGAACGTTCATGGCTTGAAGAACAGGATTCGATTGAACTTGAACCTGAAGGGTTGTTTTCTAAATTCCGCAAGGAATAAGTGATGTTTACATTAAATTATAGGCTTTACATTGAAAACCCCTACCTCTACCGCATAACGTGGAATCTTCAGCGAAATGGCAAGGGCGCCTTGCGACTCTTGGTGTGAAAGAGCGTGAAACTATCTTAGGGACTTCACTCTCACGACGCTTCACAAAATTGCCACTATGGCTCTCACACCCGTCGAACATCTCTGGCTTTTACGGTCTCTTAGTATCGCTTGCTTTGCTTATGCCCTATCGGTTTGCCCAAGAATCAAACGGTTGGTTTACCAATTGGATCTTCCATTCAGCATTGATTATGGTCGCTTGTCTCCTGTTGGGGATGTTGTCTTTGGTGATAGTGAGCTTTTCAAAGCGCTTTCCAGTAGCCCCCCCTCGCTACATACTCTACCCAATGCCCTTTGTTGGATTTGCCTTGCTGGCGATTTCTCTTACGGGAATGTTGACTTTACCAGTAAGTTTCATCTGGCTCTTATTGTTGCTTCCAGGTCCGATGTATGTCCACCTTTCATGGGCTCCTCGCTGGCGCTTATTGTGTCAATTGGAAGATGGAATAAATCCCTTCGAAAATCTTGATATTGACCACAGAAATGACTCAAATGAGATTGAAGATATCACCGATGGCGACGAAGAATTACTCTCAGTCATCAATGCACTTGAAGATGAATGAGTTCAGATCAAGTCGAGAGTTGGTCCAACTTTTTCGAATAAACGAAGCACTTCATCCAAATCTTCTCGAGTTAGTCCGGCAGACATTTGCGTTCGGATTCGGGCTTTGTCACGAGCAACCATTGGGAAGACAATCGCACCAGCCATTACACCTTCTTCACCAAGTGCTTTGGTCATGGCCTTTGCAACGCTTGATTCTCCACACATCACGGGAATGATTGGGGTGACTGAATTGCCAGTATCAAATCCGAGAGATTGTAATTCTTTGCGGAAGTAGTTCGTATTGTCCCAAAGTCTGGCGTGATGTTCAGGTTCATCCATCAAGACTTCGATGGCTGCTTTTTGAGCCGCAGCTACACCTGGTGGTTGCGAGCCCGAAAGGAGCCATGAGCGTGAATGATTCAATGCATGCGTACGTGTCATTTCGGTACCAGCAAGAATTCCGCCTTGGACACCGAGTGCTTTCGAAAAAGAACCGGTCTCAAAGTCAACCTTGCCTTGGAGATTGAAGTGCGCCACAATTCCAGCTCCTTTGTCACCAAGAACACCTTCTCCATGACAATCGTCAACATAGACCATTGCTCCGTATTCTTCTGCTAATTGCGTAACTTCATCGAGTGGCGCAATGTCCCCATCCATCGAAAAGACACCATCTGTGATGATGAGTTTCCGTTCAGAATTCTCATGGGCTTTGAGGACTGCCTCCAACTCGCCCATGTCATTATGGGCATAGACTCCCCTACTCGCCTTGGTTAAACGAACGCCATCAATAATCGAGCCATGATTGAGTGAATCACTGATAATGACATCTTGAGGTCCAGTGACTAGGGTTGGTATGAATCCAACATTGACTGTATAACCTGCAGAATAAATGAGAGATGCTTCTACACCTTTGAATTCAGCTACTTTCTTTTCTGCTTCCAAATGAATATCCATCGTCCCAGCAATGGCGCGAACACTTCCACTTCCAGCGCCGTATTTCATGGTCGCATCAAGCATGGCCTGTTTGACTTTTGGATGAGTCGTAAGGTTGAGGTAATTATTTGCTGAAAGCATGATAGTCGGCTTACCATTCATCTGGCATCGAGGTTGATTTGGACTTTCGAGAGTAGGAGGTTCCCAAAGGAGGGAGTTCTCTGATAATTCATCAAATCGAGTTTTCATCCATGTCATGTCACCCGGCATATGCTCTCCCCAACTGAACGCATTGGTTCACCGTTCAAGTTCTTTCGGGCTTGCGGGGATGAAATCACATCGATGCAACCATGCACTCAAAAAGGGGTGGGCATTGGCCATGATATGCGTCTGACTGGAACGGTGAGCAGTGGCTTAGGCCGCGCGCATATCTTCATGGCTCAGGCTCATTATCAAGAGCAATTCAAACATCTTCTTGGCGGCACTGCATGGCCGGGAACATTGAATCTTACCATTCAAGGTCTGGATTTAGTACACTCTATTGCCTTGCGAAGAAAATCTGGTATTGATACATTGGATGCTTCTGATGCTGATCGTTCCGCTGCATCAAACGTCGATGTTTCGATGTACGATGCTCACCGAATTCGTGGATTTTTACGCGATGGCGTTTCCTTTGGTGGCGCTACTGCATTTTTAGCAGTGTTAGAATCAGGCGATGCGACGGTTGAGTGTGCCATCTTAATACCAGACCTGACACGGCATACCGATGTTGTCGAAGTCATTGCCTGTGCTTTCTTGCGTGAAAAACTTTCACTTGAAGATGGCAATATCGTCCAGATTTCAGTTAAATAACCTTAGTGTGTTTGACAATTGGTAATTCACCAATGTCCGCCCATTCCTGATATAAGAGATTCTTGAGTTCGTGTCGGGCCCCTTCTCGCCATCGTTTTCTCATTGTACGCTCAGCAGCCGGTCCCATTGGTGGTGGAGTGAGAGATGTGTTCCCTTGCTTTGTCGCGGGCAAGGGGAGTTCATTCCAATCAACACCCCAGAGTATGAGCCAATCAGGTGGAGCAACTCCAAAATCGACTTCAATTTCGGGATGCTGAATCGCTTGAATAATTTGGGATGGCTCAAGGTCGCCGATACACATTCGATGCAAGGCCATGGCAGTTCTTCGTACTTGATTCCAAAGAAATGCTTCACCTATGATTTCAAAGCCAATAGTACGTCCATCGACAATCCATGGTGTGCATGAAAGGATTGTTCGCATTGGATTTTTACCTTCCTCAAGACGAGCAAAATTGGTCGCGTCATAGGTTCCTTCAAACATCTTCAACCAAGTAGCAAATTGTTCACCAGGGTATTTCCAAAACTCAATACCCTCGAGTCGATAACGATATACTCTGTAATTTGCCATACGTGGGTTCCATTGTTCATCGACTTCGCGAACATCAAGGAAGGCGATATCTTTGGGTAATCGGTCATCCAATGCTCGAATCATTTTACGAGGTGTTAATGCATTCCACAGTTCACGATCAATTCGAACGACTCCTCCATTGAGTCGCACATGGACCCCAGCATCTGTTCGACTGGAGAGAACTAAGTTATGTTCAGTTGTCGAGTTATCTAGCCATTTTAGACTTCGGAACACTCGAATTAATTCACCTTGAACAGTTTTGACATCCGGTTGGATTTGGCTTCCGTGATATGCATCACCAAGGTAGCCAATACGAAAGGCGAGGCGAACGCTCTGGTCCGCCATGTGCTCACCTCAATCTTCGCGTTGGAGCATCTCTATTGCTTCTGCAGGTGAAAATCCTAATCCACCAACTGACCAGATGAGCGCTTGCTTCAACCAAGGTTGAACCATTGGATTTTGCTTGCTTGGGTCCATCACTTCGATTGCATCGACGATGTTTCGGCTTGCAGTAAACAGTATTTCATCAACTGGAATGTCTTCAAGTTCTAGGCATCGAGCGTAGCGTTGGAATTCTTTCACAGCTACAGGTATACGGCGGCATTCAAGAGCAAAAGTTGCGAAGTCACCGATATATTCTGTGTTTTCTTCATCCATTTGCATGGCTTTTTTGTAAGCCATCATGATTTTACCACCTGGGATGACATCCTCTTGTGCTTCAGCATTTTTCATGTTGGCAAATTCTGCAAACATGTGATGTACTTCGGCATTGGTTTTGTGAATGCCCATCAGTTCATCAAGGTCAGCAATTGCACCGTCTATGTCGCCACTGCGTAGTTTTTCGATTGGTCCTTGGAGTATTTCTTCGTTGCTCATATCATCGCCTCTCTCTCTATGTGGTTGCATTCAGTTTTTGAAGCACACGGCGAACCAATTAGGAATCAGTCCTCATCGCCTGAGGCAACGATTGTGTCTTTCAAGTCCTTAAGGAGGTTTGATTGACTGTGTTCCTTGTGCTTTTCATTGAGAAGTGCCTTGGCCTTTTCCCAATGTCGAATGTTATACATGCAGTGTTTTGGATCTGGCCGGACGACTCGAATTGTCCGTTGATAGGTGAGCAAGCCAATGACCGAACGTAGAATCCCTTTACCTGCTTTTTCTACAGTGGAGTCTCCTGCTTTTTCGGTGGTGCCTGGTATAGCGCCTGCAATTCCAGACCCCGTGTTTTCCTCAACAATACCGACACCTGAATCGGTCATTATGGTGACGGTAGCAAAACCAAAGATTGTGCCAACTGGTGAACGCTCCACCATCACTTCAGAAATACGATCGAAGAGAATCCGGCGATGTGAACGTGAAAGTAAGAAACTGTGTTCAAAAATGACTGCATCCGAGGTGACAGCGTAGTTGAAACTTCGCTGGTAATAGAATGTCATAGCCATATAGATTCCAACAAAGCCCAACCCGAATACCATGTAGTTGTATTCATCAAGTGGAATAAAATCCCCAATTGGTTCAGCCATGAACATGTCTGTGGCCCAAAACAAGATATCATCCAGTTGAATTACCAATGGTGTCAATGTGATGATGAGGAGTCCAATGGTGACCCAGCGTCCAGATGTCGACCCATTCACCAAGCGATTCATCCAAGTGACAAACATCATCACAAAGATAAAACCAAAAGGCCATTTTTCGCCACCGCTGATATCGATTATAGTGAGTGTAATTTTCATAAATCCTGTTGAATCTTCAGAGGAGAGCGAATTTGCGTTATCGAATATAAAGTGAATTGCTAAGACTAAAATTCCAAGTAAATACATTCCGAGGAAGGCAAAGGTACTTGGGCGCTTTGTCAATAGGACTTCTTCACCAGAAATCAAACGGAACTTTTTTGCTAAGCGTGCTTGTTCTGCTACCTGCTTCGCTTCATCAGTTGTTTGCACATCTGCTTTCGGTTCTTCATCGGCATCGGATTCTTCGCTCATAGCAATCTCTCCTCCTCCTTGTCTCGCACTCCTCGCACATAATACCTTGCACGATGAATTATCCAAATGTAGAGAACTTTTGGGCTTTCCATTGAGCCTAATGCAATAATCCCCATGAATGCTCGGCATTTCCTCTCGCCCATTCATAATCAGATTCTTTACGCTTCCCGAATTCATCTTGAATTCTTAGATACTTCAACTCAAGGGGATATTCATTGTAAGTGAGATGAGATTTCAGACCACCGCGAGTTGGTTGGTTAAAGGTCCAGTGCGCTCGTTCAATTGCCTGAACACGAAGTTCAATCTTTGTTCTTCCATTCCACATCTTGATCTCAAAAATTGGCAACGGGGCGCCAGGTGTGTGACCATGCTCACCTTCTGTTAATTCAGATGAAAGTTTTCGCACTAGTACTTTGGTAAAACGTTCGGTCCGCTTATTGATTGGGTCATGGAATAAGCCACCCTGTGAAAGTCCGAGGTGTCCAGTGTCTCGACGCTTCCAAGGGCGATTGTCACGGGCACTGACCGTAAAGGAGAGATGTGGAAGAAACCAATCGATGTACGAGCCATCGTTGAGATGGAGCATGCCCCAATACCAAGGGACCGATGGAGCTTGAACACAAACTTTCTGAAAATAAGCAGTACCTGATACTTCTTCATCATCCAAAGTCCCTTGAACACGAGTTCCATGCAATCGGAGAATATCGTAGCCCATATTTGCGGCATAGTTCGCACTTGCTTGTCGTGCAGTCGATAATGCCGAATTCCAAGGGGTGAGTTGAAGGTCAAAGATTTTCGGAACCTTTGGATGTGCAGCCTCTTCGTCCGTAGCCAATCGAATCCAAAATGAACTCAAATCACTTTTTAATCCCATCGAGAGGTCCTTTTCTAACAGAGGTACGACAGCCCCACCGCCTTTGCCTAACTGTGTCGAATTACCAGGCCAATTTGGGTGGGTGTCGGGGAGTGAAATGATGCGGCATATTTGTTGAATAACAGGCTCATGCATTTGTTTTCCATCGAACCACCATGCACAAACCATTCCATCCAATGCCATTGCTTTTTGATCATCAATCCCGGGTCTCCCCGCTGGCATCCAAGGCACGCCGTTCACTTCAACCAGAGCGTTGTCTTTGGTCGACCAGAGCACCATCAGTTGCCGACCACTCGGACGCCCATCCGGGTCGTCGAGCATGACCAGCCACCACCACCAATCCCAAGTGAGGTGGTTCAGAGGTGGGCGTTCTTGTAAGGACCACAGTTTGGAAAGGTCTCCCGAAAATGCAGTCATCTCAGTCATTATTGAATCTCCTTACCCTTGAAAATAGCGCCACCGATAAACCAGAGTATCGCTGCTTGAAACAGCATCACGAGCGTGGCTACAATCATGGCGGAGAAAGCTGAAAGTCCGAGTCCGGGCTTAGATGAGAAGAAATTTAGAGGTCCAGCCCCTTGTAAGGATTGTCCGTTCCAGCTACTGCCTCCTCCTCCACCGCCCCAATTGCCCATGATGATGAATAAATCGAGGTTTGGCCAGACCATCATAGCAGCAGCATCAACAATCATCATTGCCCAACCGATCACCGAAAACCGCAGTAACATAGCATCTGGTGCGCCCATTGAAAGCAATGCCATTCCAAGTTCCCATGCAGCAAATGGTATGGCAAGAATAATTCCGTATTTCCATAAGACGCCGAGTGCATTGAATAACATCCCATACACGAGAGTCGCCATCATGGTGGCGAAAATTATTGACAACCACACTCCAAGGTCCGCAAATCTAAAGAAAGCATCACCTGAACCAGCAAAGCCGGAAACCAGAGCACCAAGTATTCCAAGAACAATGACATAGGGCCAAACTATTCCGAGATATCCCAAAGTACGATAGAGAAATACTTCTGAACGTGCGATTGGTTTTGCGAGCATAAAGTGCATTGTTCCAGATGACATTTCATCTCGAATAAGTCCCGTTGCCATGAACAGAGGCAAGAATATTCCCAGCAAGAGAACAAAGCCTAATTTCCCGATTGCGAGGACGAATGCCATGTGGATCGCTTCACGTGAATACGCATCTTCATCCGGGTCTTCGTCGACACCTGAATCTGCAATAACATTGGAGTAAATCCGGCCATCTGATAGCCTGTAGAACTCGACGATAATATCGCAAGGCACCCCATTGTTATTGGTGTCCTTCTGAGAATTCGTTTTGTTCGAACTCAAACAATCTCCATCGTCATCAACGCCGGTTGTTTGAGATCCAAGTTCTGAAGAAATGTCCCAATCAAAACCGTCCTCATTGATGTACATCGAAATTGGGTCCGGTTCAATCGGAGGGTCAAACAATCCAGGGTGTGATTCACCGTCCCAAGGGTCAGTTCCCAATCGAAGTTCTTGTCCTCTTGGATATCCATCGGAGTCATAATCAGAAGAATCTCCATCGTTATCAATCGATTCAAATTCAGTACCCATTACGTCGATATAGATTAAGAAAACCAAAGCCAGTGCTGCGAAGCCAACGCCGAGAACGACCCAAGTGGATGTCTTTGTTCGGTATTGTCGGAGGGTAAATTCGACAATAGCCGAAGCCTTCCGGTCAAATGCGCGATAAATGGTATCCGGCTTGGTAGACATCACATTCGACCTCCAGAAGTAAGGTAACCCAAAATTGATGCTAAATCATCATCGGGATTGTCAATGGTCGAAACTTTGTGATTGTTATCAACGATTATACGGGGGAGTTGGGAATGAATCGCACCGAGATTATGAGTTTGAATCGAGATGTTTTTTCCATCCGGGAACGAGACGCCGAACACTTCATCAATGTCGATAACATCTTTTGCCAGTTCCTTGGGGTTTTCTGCCTGAATTGAAATTCTGTGAGGGATTTGGTCAAGGCGTTCTCGAATTGAATGGAGATTTCCTAAAGCAAGTAATCGTCCTTGGTGTAGAATCACTATCTGTTCAGTAATCCGTTCGATTTCTTGCAAGATATGGCTGCTGACGAGTACTGTTCGCCCCATTCGTCCAAGTTCTCGAATGACATTCATGATGCTTGTTCGGGCAAGAGGGTCACAACCTTGGAGTGGTTCGTCAAGAATGATCAAATCAGGGTCATTAACCAATGCATGAGCGATTTTTGTTCGTTGGCGCATACCCTTGGAATACTGTCCGATTTTTTTATGCGCTACGTCGGACAATCCGACGAAATCCAAAACTCGATTTGCCTCAACATTCGCTTCATCACGAGTCAATCCATTGAGTCTTGCAAACGTCGAAACAAAACCATGTCCAGTCATCCAATCATACATATTTTCATGTTCAGGGACAAATCCAACTCGTGCATATGGTGCAGGGTTTTTCCAAGGGTCAGTGCCAAACAACTTGATGCTCCCTTGACTTACTTTGAGTTTCCCCATCAGTAAATTGAACAAGGTAGACTTTCCTGCTCCATTCATCCCCAATACACCAGTGACGCCGCCATTCAAAGCCAAAGTGATGTTGGATAATGCGAAAATTCTGCCATAACTCTTGGATACATTTTCCAAAAGTATCGCAGGTGCTGTTACTTCGGGTGTCCATTCCTTGGTTTCGGCCTTTCCTTGCTGGTCAAAATCTGGAATCATTCACGTGTCACCTCCATTGATGAAACTCGTGTGGTTAAGACATACAATGCCAAGGCATTCATGGCAACAAGTGACGCCAACGACCAAGTCCATGAGTATTGGTCATAGGTTGGTTGTGTTCCGATAATTGCTTGTCCAACATGGGCAAGACAATCGTAAGGTGAGATGAGATAAAGAATTTCTCGGTCAAAGAGATTTGAGACGATGAATGCCAACACTTTGGTGCCGAGAATAATCGACAACAAAGCAATACCCGGGAAAAATTTACCTTTGGAAACACTCGACAAAGAAAGTCCAATGCTGGTATAGGTGAAAATGAGTAAAATCGCACTGAATACCGTGGCAAGGAACATCGGGAATGTGTCAATAATCCAAGCCCAGCCACGCCCCATTGTTGCGATTTCCGCAAAATAGTAGAGCGCTAATGTGACTAAGATGAGTAATGCTTGGATGAGGGCGACAGAAATAAACTTCATTGCAACGTAATCAAATCGGGTGATTGGACGAGAAAAATATAGCGCAGAAGTTCCATGTTGTCGGTCTTCTGAGATGACACCTCCTACCAATAAGGCAGCAACAACCGGGTAGTAGAGCATATTTCGCGGGAAAAATCCAAGAACATGACCATAGAGATTATCACGACTTACTCCCCATATTGAATGGAGGCCTGAGTCACCAATTAATGCTGACACCAACGTCAAACCGACATCAGACATTGATGCAATGAACACTACCAAGAGGTATAATCGGATCGGCATTCCCCAAGGTCGGTGACCTTTCCTGAATATTCCGAGTAAGTGGTGGCGTAGGATAGCCCAATTCCGCATCCAGCGAGGGTTGAGTTGGCCGTTCCACTGCTTATATTGCTGTTTGAATATCTGTCCTTCGGGCTTTGGTGCCGGAGATGCTTTTGTTGTAAGGTCTTCATCGCCTTCAGTCGACCCCCAGGCGGCTTCAAGTCGTACCTTTCCGGTGACGGGTGTTTCGGCAGCATATTCTACCGGTAATGATGTGACAGGTGCAACAGGAGCCACAGGTGCAACATGTGCAACTGGAGCAACAGGTGAAACAGGTGAAACATGTGCAACAGGAGTCACGGGAGTCACAGGTGAAACATGAGCAACAGGAGCAACAGGGGGAACAGGAGCAACAGGTGAAACATGTGCAACAGGAGTAACAGGTGAAACAGGAGTCACAGGTGAAACAGGTGCAACAGGAGCAACAGGTGAAACATGTGCAACAGGAGTCACAGGTGGAGTAATTGATGGAGTAGCCTCAGGAATCGTCATGCTGCACCGCCCCCCATATGTTCGGGCGCATCTACCTTACGTGCTTGTGCAGGAGACGACAACAAGTCTTCACTGGTCTTTACTTCATAGCCGAGGTTTTCCATAATCGAGAGAAACAAATCCTCCAACGATGCCTCGTATTCATGCATCCGGCGGATTTGTGCTCCGACATCAGCTGCGCATCGCAAGATCAACGAAGTCGTATCTTCTTGTTCGTGGAGGATGCGCATAACCCTGCCCTCTCTTCGAACGCTCATGCCTCGTGCAATCATCGCCTCTTCCAAGCGTGATGCTCCGCCCCAAACGTGAATTTCAATTTCACGGTCAAAGGCTTTGAGGTCTTCAATTCGACCTTGGGCGGCTAGTTTTCCTTTGTGTAGGAGGATAAAGTTCTCACAGACTCGTTCGACATCATCCATTAAATGCGAAGCCATGAGCACTGAGCGATTTCCAGTCTTGACCGTATTTGTGAGCGTTTCAATCATATAATTACGCGCAGCCATATCAAGGCCATTTGAAGGTTCATCGGCAATAATCAATTCCGGGTCATGAATAAGGGCACATGCGAGTTTCGTCGCTTGTTTCATTCCTGTCGAATAGGTACCAATATTACGATAGCGTTGTTCTCCCAATCCCACATACTGCAAAGTTTCGTGTGCACGGGCAAGAGCAATTGTCGGGTTCATGCCGAGTAATTCGCCCGAATATCGTACTTGTTGGATTGCCTCCATATCTGGATTCAAACAATCGTATTCGGGCATGTACCCAATACGGGAGCGGATTTCATCGCCTTGAGTGCGAATGTCAAGGCCGAGAACAGTGCCTTCACCTTCGGTAGTTTGGATTAACCCAAGGATAGTTTTCAAGAATGTAGATTTCCCTGCACCGTTCGGTCCGAGCAAGCCCGTTGCACCTTTTGGGACCGAAAGATTGAGTTTATTCAACGCTACATGAGGACCATATGACTTGGTCAAGTTTGTAGTTTTGATGATGAGGTTGTCTTGCATAGCACTCTCCCCCAAGAACAAGAGAGTCGAGGCGCTTTTTGAAGTATACCTCGGTTTGTTGAGGGTGAAGTGAAACTTATTGCTCTATTCCGCCTCGAGTTTTTACGGCCACACCTTTTTGGAAATGTTGCATATCTGCTGGAGTGCATTGGGAAATGCCATGCCCAATGAGTTCACCTTTTTGGTTGACAAGTAGACAGGTGTCGCCGGGTGAGATCCAAGAATCACATGCAAGAATGAAGCCATGAAACACATTCCTACCTTGGCGAACAAAAGGTTCTGCATCGTCACTGACGACAACCCAAGCAGGACCTTTTGAGAGATGACTTTCACCTTCAATCTTTTCAAATCCAATCGGAAGTGGTAGTTCTCGATGTTGATGAATTTCAATTGCTCCACCGGTGGTGAGGGATAAGCCCCCGTCGGTCAATCGCGGACTGACAATATGCGTCCCGTTAGAAAGCATTGCGTTTTTCACACGACCCAATCGATTTACCACGAAGGTGGAATCAGTTAACATCGTCTGAACTAAATCTTGTTTCAAATTGAGTAAGAGAACCATTTTATCGGTGACATGCCGGCGCTGAAGGCGTAATTTTGCTTCATCACGTTGTTCTTTTTCCATTGGCTGAGGACTGGCGTCGCTATCGGTGACTCCATCGACAACACCTGCTTCATGCAATGCGTTGAACGCTCGAGATTGAATCCCATCTCCAAGTAAATCGACGAGGATGATTCGACGTTCTCCCAAGCCATAGTGCCCGAGTTCCTCTCGGATTACGGCAGGGTTTGGACGTCGGCGCCAGAGCCATTGAGGCCCGTCGATGTGAGTGAATGGATTGAGGTCTTCGAGTGAATAGGGGAGTAAGCCAATGGGGGTTTGAATCATCACTTCCAATCCCGGGCAATGATGCTCCAGGCGAGCCATGAGGTCACTCAATCGTTCACGCCAAGGACCTGAAGAGCCGTAGGCAATCAGCACTTCGCCCGACCCTTTACCGTCCTTATTTTGAGGTCTCCAATGTGTCTTTAATGCCTTCTTTGCAGCATTGATGTGAGGTCTGACTTGGGTGTCTTCACCTCCCCAAGGCTCACCGCCTTTACGGGGGGATTCTTGCGACTCAACAATCCAGTTCCAAGCATGTTCCCATTCACCTGCATTTTGCCCGATATCACGAGCAGCATCACGGTCATCAATAACGAGGTCTTCCAAAAATTGTAAGTTGAGTTTCTTATTATGAGGGCTTGTAGAGAGCCACAAAAAAGCCTCGCGTAGGGCAGGGTGCTGGTGGCTTCTTCGCTCAGCCAATCGCCAAATGGTTCCATCTCGGATGGCCTGTTTGCAACGGTCGAGTTCGGATAGTGTCACTTCGAGATTGTATCGTGCTAAGAGCGCCGTCATCTCTTTCTTGCCCAATGCTCGAACGTCAGCAGGTGTGCAAGCAACAACACAAGGCATTCGTTCAGGCCATTCTACCAATGTCTCGATTTTTTGTGTACCCCAAGGCGTCAACAAACGCCCATCACGTGCAAAGAGTGCATAGGCGGCAGAATCGAATAAATCAGCACCCAAAGCAATTGACATTGGGAACAGCATTGGATGGCCACAGCCGAACATGTGAACGGGCCGGTTTGGGGGGATGTATGGCAGAGATGCCAACATAATTTTAGCATAATCTTTGTAGAGATGACGTTCCATTACGGGGACGATTCCACCGATCGGATGTATGGCGAAATCGAATTCAGCCATGCCTTGGGCTGATTCGGTTCGAAGATGCTTGAATATACCACCTTGAATCGGGCCATTGAGCATTGTTGTTCCGGATGCTGCAACGCTTGCTGGTGCGCGTTCAATTGTTTCCTGAACACATTTTGCCACTTGAGCCTCAGTCATGTCTGGGCGTGAGAACACATCGAGCATAGTTGCAATATCGACTCCAATACTTCGCTGGAACTCAACGATTTCTTCCACGCCGACTTCGACATCTCCGTAGATGTATGCCTGAAATGTACCTGAATCGGTCATGATCACACCTGGGTAGTCCAAGAGTTTGTGAACGCCTTCAGTGGTTGCAGTTTCTTTGAGTCCTTCGTGCTTCCAAATGATGTACGAATTTGTAATGAGGGCGCCAATTCCATATCGGTCCCACATTTCACGGGGTTCAATGGTTCTGATGTTTGGATTGATGACCGGTAACAAGGCAGGCGTTTCCAGAATTCCGTGTTCAGTATGCAGGCGTCCTAAACGTCCACGGCCATCGCGGGTTGTGATTTCAAACAACCCTCTGTCGGCTTCACGACATGGTGTGGGGTCTTCTCGACGGCCGTCAGTCCATGCTCCCATACAATCGACCCTTTCCTTCGTATCTTTCAACCCATCCATTCAAGTCGGCTTGAATCATTCAAACAAACTCGACTGCACCGTGGGCAAGAATGAATTCTCTCCCTAATTCATCAAAGGAGTCGAGGAGGACTGAAGAAAACCGAATGCGGCATATTTCTTCATCTGCTTCCAAGTCGTTTTTCACGCCTTCAAGTGTTCCTGGGGCAGCACCACATGAGAGACATGCACCAGTCAAATCCAAAACAAGGTCGAGTAATGATGCCTCGCTTTCACCCCAGTCAAGTGCCGAGACTGCAATGCCGCCTCCATGGCCGTCGAGAGCTGCACGAACATCACCCAAACGTGAAAGTAAAGCCGGAACAAAATCACCCGTTCCGATGAACGGAAGCAATGAAGATGAACGAAGGCGTTCTTCTTCAACAGGGTCGGTCATCTCTTCGATTCGTCGGGTTGCCTCATTGGACATTGCTGCCTTTGCTTCGGCCGCGTATTTTGCCACGAGGTCATCGTCGGTCATACCTCTCGCTCACCGCTCTTCTTCTTCAAGTGTATTATTGGCGAGGCTACCTCGTAGTGACCGGTATTGAGGAAGATTGCACTACTTGATAAAGGAGTTCTGCATGCGATAATTAGGTGAGAGTGATGGCAGAAGAAATCCTACGGATTGAAAATCTCCATGTCAGTGTAGAAGGTACGCTCATTCTCAAAGGTGTCAACCTCACAATTCACCACGGTGAAATCCATGCTATTATGGGTCGGAACGGTGCAGGTAAGTCTACTTTGGCGAATGTAGTCATGGGCCATCCAGCCTATGTGATTACCGAAGGCAGCATCTTTTACAAAGGCCAGGCGTTGGAGGAACTTGCCGTGTTTGAACGGGCTCGTGCTGGTATGTTCCTTTCGTTCCAATATCCAGCAGTTATCCCCGGCGTCCAAGTGGGGACATTTCTCAAGAAGTCCGTCACCTCGGTACGTGATGTGCCACCAAAGGGTCGAGAATTCCGCAAAGAATTAAATGCAGCAATGGAACAATTATCCATGGACAAAAGTTTCCTCTCACGTTATGTCAATGATGGTTTTAGCGGTGGTGAAAAGAAGCGACTCGAAATTTTGCAGATGCTTTTACTGAAACCACAACTTGCCTTACTCGATGAAACCGATTCAGGATTGGATATCGATGCATTACGAATCGTTGCCAAAGGAATCAATGAAGTTGCCGCTGATTCGGCATGTTTGATTATCACTCACTATCAACGCCTACTGGATTTAGTGAAACCACACTTCGTTCACGCTATGATCGATGGGGCAATTGTTCAAACCGGCGGTCCAGAATTGGCGCTTGAACTTGAAGAACGGGGCTATGAATGGCTCAATGTAACTGCTTGAGGTATTGAGATGACGGATGAAGCACAAGATGTAATTGGCGATTATCGCTATGGTTTCCATGACCCTGAGAATTCAACGATTCGTTTTGATAAGGGTCTTTCAGAGCAAGTGGTACGGGATATATCCGAACTCAAAAATGAACCTCAATGGATGACGGATATACGTGTCAAAGCCTACCGTCATTTCGTTGAACGCGTGATGCCAGATTGGGGGAATTGTTCACTCTTGGAGCAGATTGATTTTGAAAGTATTATCTATTTCTTGCGCTCCTCAACAAAAACTGAGAAATCATGGGATGACGTTCCTGATGATATCAAGAACACCTTCGACCGACTTGGTATTCCAGATGCTGAGCAAAAGTGGCTCGGTGGCGTGACTGCACAATACGAATCCGAAGCAGTTTACCACTCCATCCGGGAAGATTTGGAAGAACAGGGCGTCATTTTCCTTGACATGGACTCAGGTCTCAAGCAATATCCAGAACTTATCAAAAAGTATTTTGGAACGGTTATCCCTCACAGCGACAACAAGTTCTCTGCACTCAATACTGCAGTTTGGTCAGGTGGCTCATTCCTCTACATCCCCAAAGGCGTCAGTGTTGAAATGCCAGTTCAAGCCTATTTCCGTATCAATGCAAAGAATATGGGTCAATTTGAGCGAACCCTCATCATTGCTGATGAGGGGAGTTCGGTCCATTATGTGGAAGGCTGTACTGCTCCGACATATTCAACTGATTCCTTGCATTCTGCAGTTGTTGAACTCATTGCAATGGAAGGTGCAAAAATTCGTTATTCCACCGTACAGAACTGGTCGAGTAACGTCTACAATTTGGTTACAAAGCGTGCCGTTGCTCATAAAAATGCGACCATCGAATGGGTTGATGGAAACATTGGCTCTAAATTAACCATGAAGTATCCCTCGGTCCTACTCAAGGGCGAAGGTGCACACGCAGAAGTGATTTCGGTTGCTTATGCTGGAGAAGGACAACACCAAGACACCGGTGCGAAAGTTCATCACCTTGCCTCAAACACAACATCGAATATTCTTTCAAAATCAATTTCAAAGAAAGGTGGACGTTCCTCTTACCGTGGATTACTGCAAGTCAGTCCAAAATCAACAGGTTGCCGCTCAAAGATTGTCTGTGATGCGCTTATTTTTGATGGCAGTTCACGTTCCGACACCTACCCAACTATGGAAATCGGTAATTCAACCGCTGACTTGGAACACGAAGCAAGTGTTTCTAAGGTTTCAAGCGACCAACTGTTCTATCTCATGAGCCGAGGATTCACTGAAGATGCAGCAATGGGCTTGATTGTCAATGGATTCTTTGAACCCTTTACCAGAGAACTCCCTATGGAATATGCAGTGGAGTTAAACAAGCTACTCGAATTGGAGATGGAGGGTTCCATTGGATGATCTACCAAGAGATGGCAATCCCACCTCGTTCAGAACATTTGTGGCGCTATACTCCTTGGCATCGAATCCATCCTAGTGTTACCGATGAAGTGCCAATTGCTGACGATGTGATTTTTTCAATCGAAGGCAGAAAGGTAATCGAAAAAATACCACAGCCCGAGGATAGTTTTGATGATATTGCCCGAGCCTTTTTACAGGCTGCTGGCGGTTCATACAATCGTTTAGTCATCAATGAAGAGTCTGAACCTATTCACATTAATGCTCGAGCATCAGGGCATGTGGCTGTTGGGCATTTGGACCTTGAAGTCAAAGGTTCAGCAGTCGTTTTCATCCATATTTCTGGCGAACCTGAATGGGTCGGACTCCACATCACTGGCAAGATTCACCCAAACGCTCAACTCTCGTTTGGATTCATCAATGAACTCGACTCGAATACCAAATTCCTTCGCTGCGAAGATTGGACGATTGAACGCGATAGTGAACTTGAACATGCAACTCTTTCTGTAGGCGGATTCCGATGCAAATCTGACCTTCGCAGCACATTGAATGGAACAGGCGCTTCAATTCGCCAATCGGTCACAGTCAATGCAGTAGGTGCTCGTCATGAAGATCAACATGTCGAAATACACCATCTCCACGGTCATACAAACTCCGATTTAGTGATGAATTCAGCATGTGCTGGAAGTAGCCACTTCATTGGCACTGGCTTGCTCACGATTGCCGAAGGCGCCAATAAATCTGATGCATCTCAAGTATTTCGTAATCTTCTTCTTTCTGAAAAAGCAAGGGCAGAAGCAATACCTGAACTCGAAGTTCATGCAGATGATGTATCCGCCGCTCATGGTGCTGCCAGTGCGCCGGTCGATAAGGAACAAATGCATTATTTGATGTCAAGAGGTTTGAGTCCCGAAGAATCACAAGCAATGATTGTCAATGGTTTTCTTCTCAATGCTTTTTCGAATCTGACAAACAAACATCTCATCGAAGAAATGCGAACACGACTAACTGTTCATCTTGAATGCGAATTGAAACGGTGATTACATGGCTTTACGAGATGACTTTCCAATCCTTAAGCGTAAAGTCAACGGTTTCCCATTAATTTACCTCGATAATGCAGCAACGACTCAGAAACCACAAGTTGTTTTGGATGCGATGAACAACTATTACACCTCTTCTAACGCCAATGTTCACAGAGCAGTACACACTTTGGCTGGTGAAGCAACAGAAGGGTATGAAGCATGCAGACTCAAGTTGAAGGAGTGGTTCAATGCTGAGCGTGCTGTCCTGACCAGTGGTACCACTGAAGCAATCAACCTTGTCGCCCATTCATGGGGTCGAGCAAATCTAAGTGAAGGCGATGTGATTGTCTTGACTGAAATGGAACATCATTCTGATATTGTCCCTTGGCAAATGCTTGCTGAAGAGCGGAATATTGAGTTGAGGTATGTTCCCGTCATGGAGGATTTCACCCTTGATATGGATGCATATGCTGCCTCCTTAGAAGGTGCTAAACTCGTTTGCGTTGTTCATACTTCAAATGTACTGGGCGTTCGTAATCCAATGGAAGAAATCATCGAACTTGCCCATTTAGAGGGTGCTTTGGTGTTGGTTGATGCAGCCCAGGGCGTTCCACATGAACGAATCAATTTCAAAGAGTTCGGTGCTGACTTCATGGCGTTTTCTGCTCACAAAATGTGTGGCCCGACTGGTATTGGAGCTCTTCTTATCGATGCAGAGGTGTTTGAAACGATGCAACCATTCATGGGTGGAGGCGATATGATTGAAACCGTCACAATCACAGGTTCGACCTATCAAACCGATGAACACAAATTCGAAGCAGGAACGCCAAAAATTGCTGAAGCCGTCGGTTGGAATGCTGCATTAGATTGGATGTCAACACTTGATTTAGAAAAGGAACATCAACGCTTGGTTGAGATCGGCAGTTGGGTTGCTGAGCAATTACGTTCAATGGGTATGTCCGTCTATGGACGTCATGAGAAACACGACAGTGCCGTAGTCTCATTCAATCATCCAAGTATCCACAGTGAGGATTTGGCTCATCTCTTTGATTCACGAGGTTTTGCAGTCCGTACTGGTCATCATTGCGCTCAACCATTACTCAATAGATTAGGTATCTCGAGTACGGTTAGAGCCTCATTTTATTTGTATAATACGATGGATGAAGCGATACTCTTCATCGAACAACTCAAAATAATCACGGAGAGATTTGGATGACCTATCCGGAAGTCTTGGCCGAATTGATCGAAGAATTCCAGGATGTTGATGACAAGATGGAACGCCTTGAAATGGTGTTTGATATGGCAGATGAAGTGGTTCCTTACCCCACTGATAGATGGGATGACGAGTCAAGGGTTCTTGGTTGTCAATCTGAAGCCCATGTACATGTTGAATTAGAAGACGGTAAGGTTCTCTTATTTGCCGGTGCAGATGCAAAACTTGTTTTAGGCCTCATGGGTATTCTGAGTATTGCTGTCAACGGATACGCCCCTGCTCAGGTCTTACTTCTATCACCAGATTTCGCAGAAGAAATGGGAATCCTTAGCACACTCTCTCCAAGTCGTTCAAACGGATTCCGAAATATGTTTGATAAAGTGATGAAAGATATTCGGAGACTTCAATGAGGAATTATTATGGTTGAAAAGCAAGATGTTATGACGCAATTAGATGAAGTGGAAGACCCAGAATTGGAATTATCCATTGTCGAATTAGGGCTTGTTTATGATGTGCGTTTTGAAGAAAAAGAAGGAGTACCCCATGCAGAAATCGATTTGACCCTCACTTCACCTGGTTGCCCAGCAGCACCAGAGATAATGGCTGCTGCCCATCGAGCAGCATTACAAACTGTAGGATTGGAAAGCGTTCATATCAACCTTGTTTGGACTCCTCGTTGGGACCCAAAAATCCACGCAACAGAAGATGCCCGAATGGACATGGGCATATGGGATTGAATCAACGACGAACAACAATCGTTACCAAATCGCCATCTTTGAGTAGATGATCTAATCCGACGCGTTGCCAGTCGAATTTTGCACTTGGTCCCTTTACACGAGCATAGCGGAATTTCCGAACAAAATCTCTGTGCAATTTGTTGCAAATGTGCTCAACAGTTGTATCGTCTTTGACAATGAGTGGTTCTTCCATGTCTGCATCTTGGCCTTGAGGTTTGAGATAGACTCTCATAAATCCGAGGTTATCGTAAATGAAATCCTTTAATTCATCGAGCCCAATATCCTTGAATGCCGAGATTCGCATGACTGGCCAGTCATCCGGTAAGGATTTCCGTGAGCGAACTAAATCTTCCTCGGTAGCAATGTCAATTTTATTGATTGCAATAACTGCTTTTTCATAAATTCTATTTTCCGCTAAACAATCGACAATTTGTTCTGCAGTGGTGTTATTACGCAACGTCACAATGGCAGAAGTAAATCCGAATGACCGAATGATTTCACTCATTTCTTCATTGGTAAGGTGGGTTTGTTCAACGGTTGTTCGAACATCAATTCCACCTCGGTCTGTGCGCTTGATGAAGACGGGTGGTTTTGTTTCATTGAGTCGAAGGCCAGCATTGTGCAATTCACGATGTAAGACGTTGAAGTGAGCATCTTGGAAAGGGTCAACGATGTAGAGCACCATGTCAGCACTTCTGATGACATTGAGAATTTCTCGCCCTCGCCCTTTTCCTTCTGCTGCCCCTTTGATAAGTCCAGGTAAATCGAGAATCTGGATTTTTGCACCTCGGTGTTCCATTACACCAGGAATACATGTAAGCGTTGTAAAGGCATAACCTGCCACTTCCGAGTGTGCATCGGTCACTTTAGAGATCAATGTTGACTTCCCCACTGATGGAAAACCAACCAAGGCTACAGTAGCATCGCCTGATTTTTTAATTTCAAACCCTTTTCCGCCACCGCTTGCTTTAGAGTGGGCATGCGCCTTTTCTTCCTTGATTTTTAATTGAGCGATTTTGGCTTTGAGTTTGCCGATGTGAGCGTTTGTAGCCTTGTTTTTTTGGGTCTTGTCAATCTCAACGCGGATCAAATCGATCTGCTCCTTAATTGTCGCCATAACAAAGCCTCCAATTGTCTCGGACCAACCGTTCTTCTTCAATGCTCTTCTCTTGAACCCGTGGATATACTGCTTTCATTTCCTCCTCACTTCGCCGATGACATCAAACCACCAAACACTTTCGATTCGGTTATGGGCATAGAACTGGTTCTCTTGCTCGTCAATGAACCGAGTTTGAAGTTCCTTCTCAATCAATCATGGGTGGAACTTTATCAAGGGATGGAGAAAGGTCAATTTCGGGAACAAAGACCTGTCTTTGATGCACGATTAAAACGTGCCTTCGATATCGATTGTGAAGCCGAAATCCTCGATTGGATGGATTCTATTGGAGTTGAACACACAGGTAGTGTATTGGAAGTCCTCCGAAGTTCAAGTGATGGTTCCCAAGGTTTGCTACACCTCATGAAATGGGCCAGCCCCGGTGCATGGGAAGTATGGGAGGGCCGAGCGTTCCTCTATCTGGATGTGGCATTGGAACGAACAATTGCTGACAGTCAAGAACTGTATGCAGAATCGACCTGGCAAGAACTTACTCAACGCCTCAACGGAATTCCAGAAAGTGAATTCGC
>Ga0308016_10000212_pt1 | contig 30454 bp, 30 predicted proteins | sample Neamet233_FD_203129 | JGI IMG/M metagenome (GOLD analysis project Ga0308016, IMG submission 203129) | Marine microbial communities from water near the shore, Antarctic Ocean - #233 | ecosystem: Environmental > Aquatic > Marine > Unclassified | place: Southern Ocean | collected 2014-07-28
CCATCGGTGCATTGAAGAACGGGAGGAGGTCAGCCAAGGGCATAACGAGGTGGGGTAGTCTGGATATCCCGTCGGGCTCATAACCCGGAGATCGATGGTTCAAATCCATCTCTCGTTACCAAGCTCAATACTTGTAGTAGTCGTGTTGTGGTTTTAACAGATCCATCGCTGCTTGCAGTCGAGCGTTTGCCGCTGCTTCACCACGCTCAATTGCCCCAATTTCTTCCGCTATTCGAGTGATTTGTTGCTGACAAGTATCGCTTGAAACGACTCCAGCATCTACTGCAGATTGCAAGATTGTTTGTGCCTCACGAGCGTCGGCTTCTGGTAGACCTGGTGGCTGCAATACAAAGCGCCCATTCGACAAAATTACAGGTCCAGCAGCGTCGACTGTTGAAACGAATCGGTTGACCAACTTCTTATCGAATCCAAGCAGTTGACACGCTTCCATTGCACTGGCTACGTGACCAGATGAGAGTTTTTCACATTTGGAAAAAGCTTTCATGGAAGCTGATTTTTTACCTGCAGTTGCATAAATTTTACCAGCACGCCGATAGTCTTCGGCTGGCGCAGTCATTTTCTCAAGCAAATGAGGAGCACCAGTGGTGAGGGTCCGAATCAGTTTTTTCCGTTCACGATGAAGAATCTTCACGCTTGCGACCGCTCGTTGAATTTTACCCCGGGTCAAAAAAACATCACAAAGAATACGTAAACCTTTGACCAACATAATTTGTGCATCAGGCGTTCTTTTTTTCTGCGAGAGAAACATCTCTGTGAATTGGGTTGCCATGACCTCTGACATTTCCATTCGCCCGTCTTCGATATACCGCTCCAATTGAAGCAGAGTTTGAGCGGGGTCATTCATTCCAAACATGGCGACAATCACTGCTGTGAGTGATGACCTATCATGCCTTTGCTTGTTCGCCTCGGCCAAGACAAAACCCTTTCAGAACCATTCACTCGTTCGAAATTCAAACCTTGGCGTTTATTTGGCTGAGGCGATGGGGAAACATGGACGGAAGAGTCAGCATCGCAATTACAGGTACGCCGGGCACAGGTAAAACTACGCTTTGCGAAGTATTGAGCAAGTCCTTTTCGGTGCTTTCTCTGCAAGAATTAGCAGAACAGCATGGATGCTTGGAGGAAGTCGACGCCACTGACGATTCAGCACCACTCGACATCCATCTTTTGGCTGAAAAATGGCAGAATGAAGAAGATGGAGTCACCTTCATCGATGGCCACCTTTCTCATCTCCTCGAAGTCGATGCCATCGTCGTGTTACGCTGTAATCCCGTACACTTGCAGAAGCGATTGGAAGAGAGAGCATATACTCCATCGAAAATAGCGGCAAATGTAGAATGGGAAATGCTTTCTGGAACCTGGTCTGAACTTTTGGAATTTGAAATCGAAGCACCTATTTTGGAACTTGACAGCACTTCATCAACGGTTGAAGAAATGCAATCACAGATTGTTGAATGGGTAGAGAACCAATGCCCATCTCTACCACTTGAAGAATTGAGTTCGCAAGCGATTGGATGGATGTAAGTCCCCATTTTTGCTCACGGTTAACCGCAACAACAAACACCCCTCGATTCACGCAGGAGAATGAGAATCATGGCTTTAGAAAAACTCCGAGATGCTTGGGAAGGGATATTGAATCCGATTTTAGAGTCACTTTCAGGTGTGAAACCATCAACGGTCACATGGGTTGCACTCCCTATCGGTATACTGGGTGGACTCGCAGTTTTGACAGCTGACGACTCTTCTCTTGGCGCGAACATGTTATTTGGCGGTGGTCTGTTGATCATTCTGGCCATGGTAATGGATGGTTTAGACGGTCCACTCGCTCGTAAATACGGCAATGTGAGTCGTTGGGGCGATTATCTTGACCACACCTTTGACCGTTTACTGGATGCAGTTTGGATTCTGTGCATTGCAGGCTCCGTTTTCGTGGGCGACTTTACGCTTGGTTTAATTGCTGCTTGGCTTACTTTACTCGGCTCATATATGGGTACACAAGCGCAAGCAGTTGCCGGTTCACGAAACTATCGTGGATTTTCGAGAGCCGACCGAACCATTCTTTCGATTGTGGCCATTTTCCTCACTGGAATATTCATCCATGCAGGGGTTGAAGATTTCGGAATGTTCCCAGGTATTCTTGACCACATCCCAATCAATCCGTTGAGCTTGATTGTTTTGATTTCTGCTTTTGGTGGATTGTGGACTTTCCTCGTCCGTTTCCAACAAGCCAAATTCGAGATTTGCCGCATCGATTCTGAAGACCCATTACCGCAACCAAATCAGTCTTCTGAAGACGAATAATTTCTACCTCGCGGTCACCCCGTAGGGGTGTGTTGAAACCCTTGTTTAACAGGTGAATATGCGACATGCTCATAACCGTTGCATGTGACAAGAGGGATGATGACAGACAAATTGCTCAATTTTGAAGGCAAGAGAAAAGCGATTTTCCTTGTATTTTGCATGCTTCTTGCATTGGCACCACTCAGTCATGCATCGGCTGAAGACTTCGGTGCGCCTGCTAATTTACAGGCCCAAGATATCAGTGCTTTTTTCGACCCAATATCCGAGACGACTTCGGTGACTTGGAGGAACATCGATCTCGATAGTTCAGTCCTTCAAGGACTCTTTTCCGCCACCTATAACGTCTATCGATCAAATGAAGTCATCACAGCTGAAAACATTACCAGTTTGACTCCTTTCGAAACCGGAATCACTGCCTGCTCCTCTCCTGAAGTTCTCAATGACGCCTTCAAATGCCGAGGAATTAACGGAACGGTTGCCCCACATTCAACTTCTTTCCTCGTATCCCCTGGTGAGAATGACAGTTTCTATTATGCTGTAACCACGACGCTTGGCGATGGAACTGAATTGTTTGATCTCGACCCCGATGCCTCTGTGATCACCACTCCAGTGCTTGAACAGACAACACCGATTCGTACACCTTACAACATCATTGGCTCATTCGACCCCGAAACCAGTGAGACAACATTGCAATGGGTCAATTATAACGATTTGTTCCCAATTCTGCCCGAAACCGGAGCCAATGCATACCAAATTCACATCTACAGGACATCATATGCAGCCACTCGAGCAAATGGAGCGAACATGATGCTTGTTGAAACACCGGTTGCAGAACTCTCTGCAGGGACATCTTCTCTGGTCATTACGGTACCAGACAACATCGATCGAGATGCCTATTATTCAGTCACCTATCTGCTTCCAAATTGGATTGCACCAGGAATCGACTACAAAGATGTCCGCTTCCTTTCAAATAACGCCATGACATCTCCAATTTTGGAAGATAACATGCCTCCAGCACAAGTCTCTACGATGAATGCTCAATTTGTTGCAGAAGCGACATCTGGTGGTGGAACCACTACAGTTACGTGGAGTGATGTGGCTGGCGAAAACGGAGAATCATACCGAATCTACATGTCCGGTACAGCGTTTAGTACCATTCTTCGTTCGGATGTTCAATTCCTTGCAACTATTTCCGAAGGTGTCCAATCTTTTTCTTATGATGTCCCTACAGGCCGTTTAGGTTACGCATACTATTGCGTAGCTACGGTTGATTTGTACGACGTCTTCAACACAAACCTATCTGGGAACGCTTGTTCTGATGCTGTGCTTGAAGATGCGTGGACTCCATGGATTGCTGAACCGGCAAATGTTTATGCTGAATTTATTGGCAACCAAACCACGCGAGTTTCTTGGACCGATCAACTCGGTGTCGAAGGAGAGCGCTATCACATTTGGTCTGCTGGATGGCGAGTTACTGGAGAAGAATGGGCGAGTTTCAACGGTTCTCTCAATTGGCTTGGTTCTGTGAGCGATGGTATCGGCTTTTTCGATGTTGAACTTCAACAAGGCCTCACTGGCAATCGTCCGTTCTACTTTGTAACAACCGAGGCACTCTATGGCCATATTACGGGAACTTACATGGATAAGCGTTTGAATCAAAATGTGTATCAACTGGATGAAGATAACAAAGAAGACACCAGTTCGCCACTTCCAGCACGTATGAAAGTCGTTGAATCGATTGGCCATCTTAACAAAGTCAGTTTAGAATGGTTCAACGCCGATACGGAAACTGAAGAAATCTATGAGGTTTGGCGCCACTATGGCGACCCATTCGGTGTAGATGAAAGCGAAATTAGTTCCATTCATGAAGAAGGCTGGGAACTTGCTATTGGCAACATTAACGCTGGAACTTCAGAGCAAAACACGTTTTTCCGTCAAATTGACATTCCTGAAGACGTCGACCGAGATGTTTGGTATGCAGTTATCATCACCGATAAGTGGAGTAACAGCAATCCTGAAACTTATTCGGGAATCAACTCGAATGCAATTAAAGTGACAGAGGATACCAAAGCGCCTCAAGCATCTCTTCTTCTCATCAATGAGGATAATGAAGCCTTTACCAGCCCGTCTTTGATCGCTGGAGATTATAAGGTTCAAATTGAGTTTGATGAGTACCTCGACATAAGCCCAACCATCAACATTACGACCGTGAATGGTGGCGATATTTCAAGTGGTTTCAAGGAGATGGCTTTGATTCAAGAGAATGCTGGCAACCCAAACCGGGGGCCTGTGTATCAACTTGATTTCTTCATTACCGCTTCAACCATTGCTGGTGATATGGTCTTTGAAGTACAGATGGAAGATTTGGCGAATAACCAAGCCACACAATTTTGGACGGATAGAGCAGTTGACGCAGTTCCTCCACAAGTGTTCATTTATTCCCCTTCATCGGGTTCTGACAGCGGTTCAAAATATCTCTATGGTAATGTCATTCAAGTTCTTGCCGGTGCACAGGATGACGTTCGAATCGATTCATTCCAATACAAGTTCACCTACAATTATGCCTCGAGTCAATCGATTTCAACACCATGGACCGAAGCGACTTCCGTTACCAACCTCAACGGCGATAACAGTTCAGTTGTGATGGACCTTGAGTTCTCAGCTGGTAACTTCCTACCTGGCCAACACGCAGTCTTTGTTCGAGCAATCGATTCTGCAGGAAACGAACGTTCAGTTAGCGTGATTTTTACGGTCGATGAATGTCGGAATCGACTCGATGGAACCACCTCTTGTAACTATGTAGAGTCGCTCGAGCCTAAAGCAGAACCAATTGTCGTTAACCCTTCAATGACGGACCCACCTTACATTCTTGTCTGGATTCTTTCTGGAATCTTTGTCTTTTCCTTAATTGTAATGCTGATGGTTATCCAAACCAGCATGAGCGGTCCAAAGAAGAAGAAGAGCAGCGGCGATGATGACGATGAAGATGAAGATTGGATGTCAGAATTCATCGGCACTTCTCAAGACCTTGATATGAATGCTGTAACAGATACCAGTGGCAAGTCCGATGAAAAATCTGCTGCACCCGAAGAGAAGGAAGAGAAAGCAGAGACAATAGAGGTCGAAGAAGAAGAAGATCCATTTGCAGTGAACATTGTTGCACGTAAAACACGTCGAAAGAAGGATGCTCCAGAAGTCGTTGACGAAAAAGATGACGATGAGGATGGTATCGATTGGGGCGAATACGATGACGATGACGATGACGAAGAGGAAGAGGAGGCAAAGCCAGTCGCCAAGAAGCGCGCAGTCGGCCGTCGCGCAGCACCTCGAAAGGCACCAAAACGGCGCACAGTGGGCCGAAAAAAGAGTGAAGATTGATTCACTTTCAAGCGGTGAAGTCAAGGGCTGACTCTTCTTCGACCAAAACATGTCGGAGCCCAATACAGTGGATACTTCCAATGATTTATCGGATGAGATCGAAGAAGCCATGGATCATTTATTGGCATCTTTCGACCCAAGAAAGAACAAATTAAATCTTCTTCTTTTGGCGATACCAATCGCTCTTTATGCGAATTATTCTCATATGGGTGGTCTTGCATTTGTGTTCTCCATGATTGCGATTATGCCGCTTGCTTTCCTTATGGGTAAAGCTACTGAAGAAATTGCTTTGCGAACTGGAGAGGCTGTTGGCGGTCTTCTCAATGCCACGTTTGGCAATTCTGTTGAGATGATTATCGCAGGATTGGCTTTGTACACCGCTTCAAAGAATCCTGAAATTGCTGAAACAATGATTACAGTCACTCAGGCATCTCTCATCGGCTCGATTTTGGGCAACCTCTTGTTAGTGCTTGGACTTGCAATGGTTTGGGGCGGAATAAATCACAAGGTTCAGCTTTTCAGCCAAGATGCTGGACAAATGAACGGCTCTCTTCTGTTACTTGCGATTGTTGCTCTTATCATTCCAAGTGCGGTCCATCATGCTGGTGGTTCGATGGGAGATGTAGCCAAATTATCTCACTATGCAGCGATTGTTCTGCTTATTGTCTATGGTTTGGCCCTGTTGTTCCAACTCAAAACCCACGTTGATGTATTTGCCGTAGAAGCCGGCCACGGGGACCATGAAGATCCACATATGACCAATAAGGATGCATGGATTCTCCTTATTCTTTCAACTCTCCTCGTTGCTTGGATGGCACATATATTGGTTCATAATCTTGAAGATGCGGTTGTCAAGTGGCAGTTGCCAGAACTCTTCATCGGTGTGATTCTGCTGCCTTTCTTTGGTAATGCTGCTGAACATTTCACAGCCGTCTTGGTTGCTGGAAAAGACAAGATGGACCTTTCTATTGCTATTGCCATTGGCAGCAGTGTTCAAATCGCCCTGTTTGTCGCTCCTGTGATGGTTCTGTTTGCTTGGTTCCTTGACGTCAACCTCACCTTAGAATTCGGTCTACTTGAAACAGCAGCGACCTTCATTGCCGTTCTTGTAGCCAACTCGATTATGAGTGATGGTAAATCAAATTGGCTTGAAGGCTCGATGTTATTGGCAAGTTATGTCATTCTCGCCTTAGCCTTCTATCAAATGTGAGGTGGATTGGATTGGTTCAAAGTAAAATTATTGGCTATGGAATAGCAAGTTTTGCCGTCTTCATCATGGTCATCGGTACGGTAGGCTATACGATCGAAGGGCAGATTGAAGAAATCCCTACACCAAACATCGAAGGTTTCGTATTCTTTTCTGAAGAAGCGTTACCAAGTAACCCAGCAGGACTGTTCATTGATGCAGATACATCCATCACCTGGGATCGAGAAGATATCTTTTTGGTGATTGCTGACCAATCAAAGAAAGACCAATGCGATGGTATTCGGGCCAGTGGTGGAGCCTTCCTCCAATCTATTTCAGACACCCAAACGTGTCAATACGGTGATACAGAATTTGAGACCGCTTCTTCAGATGGAAGCACAGGAGCCCAGTGGCATGTCACCTCTGGGGATTATTACGCAGGTATCGGAACCAAATCAGGGACTCTGCCAGCTGGAAGTGATTTGAACATCGATTATGAAGTCAAATTGTCTGCTTCATTCCCGACCTACTTGTTCAGTTTCTTGTTGGGTATTGGCGGATTTGGTTTATCTCGAATGGACTGATCTTATTCGACGCCCTCGTAATAGGTCTCAACCGCCTTGTCTAATTCATTCCAAGCTGTTGCTTCATCGATGGTTTGCGTAACACCATTCATTCGAAGTGCCTGACCATCGACCCACAAATCCATGCAATCTGCACCGTTGAAGATGAGATTTGCCAGATGTCGGTTTCCAGAACGCCCTAAAGGTCTCATCCGAATATCATCAAGGTTCCAGGCCGCCCAATCCGAACTACCTTTGGTGGCCATCGAAAAGACATCAACTGCTGGGAGCAGCGTTGCATCCCAGTGGTCATGACGCTGAACCAATGCTGCAAGACGCGCTTCAGCCAGCATATCCAAGCCACTCCCTGAGGAAGCAGCCCCATCGGTGCCAATTCGGACATCGACACCAGCGTCATTGTATGCAGGCAGAGACATGGTACCTCCGCAAGCAATTTTCATGTTCGATGAGGGGCAATGAACCGCAGTCACTTCATGTTCTGCTAACATTCGAATCTCATTCTTCTTGACCCAAGAAGCGTGAGCACATACAGTTCCTGGTTTGAAGAAGTCGAGGCTGTTGAGATATTCAACCGGGTAAAGGCCAGTCTTTTCATGGCAATCAGCGATTTCTTTTCGAGTTTCGCTGACATGAATGTGAAGGCGTGCGTTTCTCTTTTCAGCAAGTTCAGATGCTCTGCGAAGAGTATCTTCATTGCAAAGATAGACTGAATGGGTTGCAATGGCATATTGAATTTTATTCTCAGATTTCTGTTGCTTGAGCATTGTATCAAGTTCATCCAGGGCAGACGCTGCATCAGGGTGGGATGGCAGTGCAGCATCGCTAACTGGACCACCAACTAAGCCACGTAATCCAGCATCTCCGAGCACTTTTCCAGTAACGGCGGGATAGAAGTACATGTCTGCAGCAAATGAGGAGCCTGTCCGAATCATTTCTGCTGCTGCTGCTTGAGCACCAACACGAACGTATTCAGGATTCAGTTTTGCTTCAGTTGGAAACACCGCTTCGTTTAACCAACGGTGAAGTGGAAAACCATCGCTAAAATCTCGAGCATTCAACTGCATGGCTAAATGCGTGTGCCAATTCTGTAAACTTCGCGTAATGAGTTTCCCTGACCCATCGAGGTCATGCTGAACATCCTCGTCGCCCTTTGATTCAGACCAGTGTCCTTCGTCGTGTAGGAGTACATCGCCTACGTGTTTGCGGCCGCTTTCATCATACAGGACCGCGTTGCGGTACCGGACACTTGAATCATCGGCCATGAACTTGGGTTAGGCTCAACCCTCATGAACACTTTCAACCGTTTGCCTTATGTCCATTCGATGCTGCGGATGGATTGCGCCACTGTGGCTTAGCTGGTATAGCACCTGATTCGTAATCAGGAGGTCGGGAGTTCGAATCTCCCCAGTGGCTCTTCACTGATCGACACTTCGAGCAATGGTAAGGGTAAATGCTTCCGCACTTGCTTCAAGACTTGCAACAGCCGGGAGCGTTTTTCCAGCGAGGTAATCCAAGCAAGCGCCACCGCCGGTAGAGAGGTGGCCCATTTTCTTGCTCAGTCCATGCTTGACAACGAGTGTAGCGGTGTGGCCTCCGCCAACAACGACATATCCTTTGGTTTCAGCACAAGCATTCAACATTTCAATGGTTCCAAAAGCAAAATCAGGCAACTCAAATACACCTGCAGGGCCATTGAGATGGATGGTACCCGCTGATTTAATTGCAGCAGAGAGATTCCGGATCGATTGAATTCCAATGTCAAAAATAGGCGCATCAATTGGAAGTTCAGAGATGGCAAGGTCGACACGATTATCTTCGACATTTGCAGCAACATCAACAGGGAGGCGTATTTTTTCACTAAAATCACTTAACAGTGACTTGGCGGTTTCTACAGTTTGGTGCCACATCTTGCCCAATTCATTGACTAAGAAGTCGTGGTTCGCCGGTCCGATTTCGATACCTGAAAGTTCCAAAAGTAAGTTTGCAACACCACCAGTTGGCCAGAATTCGTCACAGATGTTGTTCCGAAGCATGTTGTCGGCTACGAGAATCGAATCATCAACCTTGATCCCACCCAGCACAGCAATGCAAGGGCGAGCAGGATTCTCTAATGCTCGGTCAAGTTGATTCATCTCGTTCTTCATCAACTCACCAGCAACACATGGAATCAAGTGAGTAAATCCAACGCCAGAAGGAGTGCTTCGATGGGCACATGCGAAAGCATCGTAGACAAATACATCAGCAACACTTGCTAAATTCTGAACCATTGTTGTTTCTGAATGGGTGTTGAAATCACCTTTGGTTTCGATCTCTTCACTATACATTCGAACATTGTTCAACATGAGGACCTCTCCACACTCTAAGGCTTCAATCGCTTTCATCGCTTTCTCGCCAGCCAGGTCGTCCACCCATTGTACTGGCCGTCCGAGAAGACGTCCAAGTTCACGAGAATGACCGAGAGTGGAAGTAAAATCATTTTTACCGGGCCGAGATTGATGGGCAAGAAGCACAACTTTAGCACGTGTTAAACGATTCAATGTAGGCACAATAGCCCGAATACGTGTGATGTCAAGGAACGATTTGGTGTCCGGGCGAAGTGGACAATTGATGTCGACACGAACCAAGACAGTTTTATTGTCAACATTGACATTGTCGAGGGTGAAGACACTCGCCATTGAACATTCCAGACGCTTTCGGTTTTTCATTGCAACGGGTGAAAAGACCCCACGGTTCTTTTTCTAAACTGCACAATCGCGCGTCTCACACCTGCTCATTGCGCGAAAGGTGATAAAGCCGTAAAGTTCGCTCTCAAAGGATGGCGCAAGAAGAACCCGCAGAGGATGAATCCCTCAAAGGGCCACGCCGTCGTGCTAGCACCAGCACTTCTTCATTCGGCGTCTCAAAGCGAGAAGGCCATGATGCATCGATATACTACGGTAGTCGCCTCTACGATGGCATCGTTTCAAGCCGAGAAGTAGGGGAACAACAGGAACTCCCTCCGACGCTAGAAAACACCCTCATCGTTGGTGATTCACGAAACTTAGATTTACCCAATAATTGCGTTCAATTGGTTGTTACATCACCACCTTACAACGCCAGTAAGGCCTATGACGAAGATCTTTCTCTCAGCGAGTATCTTGAATTATTGTATGACGTTTTTGCAGAGTGTTACCGTGTCCTCGCTCCAGGTGGGCGTATGGTCATCAATGTGGCCAACCTTGGTCGTAAACCATACATCCCACTTTCCAGTCACATCAACATCATGATGAATCAACTCGGGTTTTTGATGCGAGGCGAAATCATTTGGGATAAATCAGCAAGTGCAGGTTCCTCATGCGCTTGGGGTTCATTCCAAAGTGCAAGTAACCCTTGTCTTCGAGATGTGCATGAATACCTGCTTGTGTTCTCGAAAGGAAATTACAAACTCATGCGTGAGAAATCAGAACGCACAGAAGGTCGAATCGACACCATTCCACGTGACGATTTCATACACCACACCAAATCAATTTGGTCGTTTCCTACTGAACGAGCCTCTCGTGTCAATCACCCAGCACCGTTCCCTGTTGAATTGCCAAAACGCTGCATAGAGATGTATTCCTTTGCCGGAGATATCGTACTCGATCCCTTCAATGGTTCAGGTTCAACCTGTGTAGCTGCCAAGATGACAGGTCGAACCTACATCGGTGTTGATCTTTCTGAAGAGTATTGCGACATTGCTCAAAACCGCCTTGACCAAACTGAGGCCTGGACACCACCGGTCGTCGAAGTTTAAGCGGAGCCGTTTTGAACGGTCGCCATTACCCTTCATCCATGAGCGGTTGGAATGAGGCTGACCTCACCGGCCCCGACGGAGCAGACTGGAGGGTTCCAGTTTCTGAATTGGCTGCACGGCAACATCGTTTGGGTGAATGCTTGGCCGAGGCCGGAATTTCAGGTGCTTTCATTCAACATCCAGTCGACCTGTACTACTATGCAGGTGGCCGACAAAATGCATCGATGTATATTCCTGCCCACGGTGCTGAAAACAGCCAAGCCGTGTTATTTGTCCGTCGGTCACTTCAACGTGCACATTTCGAAGGTGGAGGCGATGATGCTCCTCACGAAATACTTGCATTCCCTCGTATGGCGCAAATGGTTGAAACACTCCGTCAGCGGGGAGCGACCTCGGCACCAGGACTTCAATTCGGAGAGATACCAGCCACTTATTCAGAACGTTTCGTCAATGTATTCAGTGAATTAGGAACGTGTCCAGATGTCACTGCTGTCATTCATCGACAACGGGAGATAAAATCTCATTGGGAAATGGAGCAAATGGACGCTGCAGCCGAAGTTCAAATTCGAATGTTTGAAGCAGTCGAAGCAGTCGGTGGTGAAGGCATCAGTGAACTCGAATTAGTTGCAGCAGCCGAAGCAATTAGTCGTTCAGAAGGTTTTGGCGGAAATGTACACATGCGCCGATTCCCCCTCCAATGTGACCGGGGCGTCATTGTATCCGGTCGTGCAGGAGGAATACCGTCTTTCTTCGATTCCGCAGTCGGTGGGACTGGCGCTCACCCACTTTCGGGTATGGGCTCCGGCTTTCGCCGAATCAAATTCAATGAACCGGTTCTGGTCGACCTCGTCCATGCACATCGTGGCTACATTGTTGACATGACGCGAATGTTTGTCGCAGGAACATTGTCTGAACAATGGCATCAACGCCTTGAAGACATGTTGGCCGTCAAGGATACTGTTGTTGATGTGCTCGACCGAGGCGATACCTGTGAAGATGCTTGGAATGAAGCCTATGCGCTTGCAGTAGAACTTGGCTATCAAGACAATCTCATGGGGATGAATCCAGATCAAAGTCGATTCCTCGGCCATTCAGTCGGCCTTCAATTGGATGAATCTCCAGTTGTTGCAGCAGGGTTCGATCGACCTTTGCCCGTTGGAGGCACGATGGCAATTGAACCAAAAGTTGTCTATCAAGAAGGTAGTATCGGCAGTGAAGATACTTGGATTCGAGACGAGAATGGAATGCGCCCAGTGACTGCTGATGGCGCTTGGCCTTGGCTAACGGAGTGGTGAAGATGAAACAAGAACAAACAGAAGATGGTATTTGTGAAAAGATGGAAGGCTGGACTCATGAAGATGTTGGGAAGAGAATCCCAGAAAGGAAAACACCGAATGGAACGTATTTCAACGAGCCAATCGTCTGTGTCTTCTGCCAATTTTGTGGATCAGAATTCATTGGTCCAAGTCGAGAAGCAGGCGGGTTTTTAGGCGGGCATGAGTGTCTGCATGCATGGGAAATTTCCCAAGCCATGGGCCGAGACGACGGTATGGTCGAATGAGCAAAAATTTCAACCATAGTGTTCAAGTTACGTCCGCGATGTGTTGTTTGTATGGCAAAGCCTTACTCCACCGGCCACATTGGTGCCGTAGCAGCAAACTACACTGAAATGCGCCTCGCAGGGGCTGTAAAAGAGCAATTAGTAGACTTGGTCTGCAAAGAACTTGCTCGTTACGTTCCTGAGATGGAAGCAGCCACACTCTCGCAAGACCCCGAGCGAAAAACACTCGATGACCCCTATCGCACTCGACTGAATTATAATCGCACTCGTGAATTGATGATCGATCAAATCGAGGCCGTTGAATCGGTCGGCTCTGCGGCGGTTCAAGCTGGTATATCGCACATTGAAAAACATCTTTCAACAGTGATTAAACACGCTGAAGTCGCTGCTGAAAAAGACCGAGTAGCGACGATAAAACCTCGCCATTTAGAGATTGCAATCACCGGGATGAATATTGCGGTGGACAGTGAAGATGAAGGGCATCAAGAAGTTGCACAAACCGAAGACTTTGTCGTGAGTCAAGGAGGCGGTATTTTGACTGAATCCTCACTTCTTTCTCTGGCAAAAACGCATGCCAAAATGCCTGTTACGAAGGATGCGATTGATGAATTACTCGAAACCTATTACATGGTGGTTGAACAATTGGAATCCGATATTCGAAGCAATGCACAATTCGGAGGCAACCCAGTTCACTTTATTGAATCGATTAGCAAAATGAAAACGTTGATGTCGTTGGGATGGATGAGGTCTATGCTTAGCAAAGCAGCAGAAACAGCCCGAGAGCGAGGCTACAAGCGCATTGATGTCGAACAAATTGTTCATCTGGACCCGTTTGATACGGCATGAACTCTTGTCAAAGAACCGTTCTTTAGAGATGCAGCCATGCTAGAATCACAAAAAATGGAGGTTGAACCATGCTCGCATCCTCAGTGATTGTTTCAGGACTTATGGCTGGTATCATCGCCATATTGGTGACCCTGGCAATCGAACGCTGGGGTGGACTTACCGGCGGTTTACTTGGCACCATGCCCTCAACCATTGTTCCTGCAGCAGCAGGCATCTCTCTTGTAGGCGACCAAGCCCTGTTGAATCAGAGTTTAGCCATCATCCCTTTGGGAATGCTCATCAATGGAATATTTCTCGCCGTGTGGATCTATCTCCCCCCTAAATTAGAAGACAAAAAATCCCCCCTTCTTTACACAACGCTTGCTGCTTTGCTGGTTTGGTTCTTATTCGGAATGATGATGCTACAAGGTGCCGACTTCGCTCTTAACAACGGTGTGACGACATGGCAAATTGGGTTCTTTGGTCTTCTACTTCTGATTGCACTTGCTCTGGCAATGAATTGGAAAGTTCAACCGACGCCAAAGGGGAAACAACCCGTGGCCAACATTGTGTTAATCCTACGAGGCAGTGCTGCTGCTTGTGCCATTGGTGCTGCGGTATGGCTTTCGGCTCAAGGCCAACCGTTTGTAGCGGGCCTGGCAGCGGTCTTTCCTGCTATTTTTCTGACCAGCATGGTTGCCTTGTGGCTTGCGCAAGGTCCAACTGTACCTCGAGGTGCAGCAGGACCGATGGCAATGGGTGGAGTCAGTGTAGCAATTTATGCTCTTGTCGCCATGTATTCTCTACCTGCATGGGGAGTTGTATTTGGCTCACTCGCCGCATGGCTTATTGCGGTACTTGGCTGGTCATTACCAGCCTTTCTTTTGTTACGAAAACGGGTTACGACGGATTGAGTACGCGTGTCCATCGTTCTGAAGCAGGAACTCCACTGATGAGAAGTTCCACCGCAGTTACACCTTTGGTAGCAGAAATCTTTTCTCGTAAATCTTTCAAATCGAATAAACAACAGGGGCAATGGGGGCGTTGCGGAGTGATGGCCAGTTGAACGACCCCCTCCGATGAAATATCAACCCCTTGAATCTGTTCAGAATCAGTCAATACAACATCGGTATGCGGGTCTTTCCAAGACTTAAGAATCCGGAAAATACGGCGTTGGAGGGATTGAACTTGCTTTGGATTCATTCTCGCACCTCATGTGGCTTAGGTTGGTTTGCTTTACTGTTCTTCTGCTTGAAGTTCAGCCTCGATTTCGCCTAATTGTAATTCATTGAGCCGGCCTTCGGCAGCGGTCAATTCCGTTTTACAAAGGCGAAGTAAATCCGCCCCTTCTTCGTAGAGCTTTAGTGTTTCATCAAGCCCCATGCCACCGCGTTCAAGCGTCGCTACAATGGCTTCTAATCGTTGTATTGCTTCGGTATAGGTTTGTTTTTTATCGGTCATTTCTCTCCCTCATCAGTATGGGTTTTTTTAATTTCAGCATCAGCGGAACCATCCGCGAAATTGAGTATGATCTTTTGCCCGACTTGCAATCCTTTGCTGCTACTGAGTACATCTCCATCAGCATTCTGAGTCATCGAATAGCCTCGTTCTAAGACCCGCTGCGGATGTATGGCGGAAAGTGAAGCCTCAAAATGTGCTAAACGGGTTGCTTGAAGTCCAAGGCTTTGATTGGTTGAGATTTGGATGCGTGATGAAAGTGCCAATACCTTTGCCTTGGCACGGTTCAATCCTGCCATCGGTGCAACCCGTAAACGGGCGTGAAGGATACTCAAAAGTTGCTTACTGTCATGTATTTGGCGGCGAGATGCGACACTCAATCGTTCTTCGAACTCATCGAGCAAATAATACAACTCAGGTAGAACAGGAACCACCCGCTCAATGGCATCTGATGGCGTCGAAGCACGTAAGTCAGCAACTAAATCGGAGACTAAAATATCTGATTCATGGCCTACAGCAGATACGACTGGTACGGGGCTGGCGATGATTGCGCGAACCACAGGTTCGAGGTTGAATGCCCACAAATCTTCTGGAGACCCACCACCCCTGCCAACGATGACTAAGTCGACGGGAGGCTCTCCCCGCTTCTTTGCTACGCTTGGATTCGAAAGCCGCCGAGCAGCAGCAAGGCCTCGTACAATTTCTTCTGTTGCCCGAGGGCCTTGGACCAATACACCGATGACCGTTCGACGTAATCCTGGCCACCGATTTTCAATCAACCTCTGCATATCGGAAAGAGCGGCTGAACCGGCTCCAGTAATGATGGCAATGTGCTGCGGAAGGGTTGGAATCATATGCCGAGGGCGATCAAGCTCACCTTCTTTTCTTAATTGCTCAACAAGGAGCCGCTTCTTTTTCTCAAGTTCACCGAGTACACTCACTGGCTCGATACGCTCAACGTTGAGTTGAATTTCGCCCCGCTGGATATAGAGGTCGAGACTTGCTAAGACGATCACTTCACTGCCTTCCTTGATACTCGGGTCAATAGCGCAACGACCTTTCCAAATGATTGCACGCATTTGCCCATCTTTGTCCCGCAGAGAGAAGTAGGTGTGCCCGCTTGCATATTGCTTCCATTGCGTGACTTCACCCCGTAAAGCTTGGTTCTTGAACAAAGGGTCTCGAACGACGGTCTGCTTGACCAGTTGCACGAATTGGCCGATCGGTAGAGGCCCTGTTGTGACTTCACCTCGACCGGTCATGCATCAAAAGGAGAGTCCACGGTTCTTGAACACTGTGCGCTTACTCTTCATAGGTCTTTAACCAGCCACGGCGCCAAAAGAACACGAGCATCGAGCAAGCAAATGCAAGCATGATGATGATGATTCCCCAGAAACCGCCCACTTCTTCGAGCGGTAAATCCTCATTATTCATCCCAAAGATTCCAGCGATGAGCGTTAATGGAAGCATGATTGCACCAATAATGGTCAAAGTCGTCATGACTTCAGTGAGTTGTGCATTGGATTCAGCTAATTGCATACTGATGTGACTGAGGTATGAGGCACGAGCAGAAGTTGCACCAGAAGAATAGCTGTTGGCGCGTTTCACCAGAGCAACGGAAAGTTGATTCAAATCTGAGAAATAGCGTTCCGCACCCGAGCCAATCAATCGTTCATTGGGCTTGAGTAAGCGCATTGTTACCGTGTTCAATGACTCAATCGATTTACTCGCTTCACGAAGATAGCGCTTCAAATCGTGTATACTTTCGAGGACATTATCGTATCTTTTACTCGGGTCAAATACTTGGAACTCCAGTTGATCCAATTGACGTGAATACGAATTCAAAATCGGCGTCCAATCGTCAGCGATTGAGTCAAGTAACTCGTAGAGTAGGAAATCAATTCCCAAGGCGAGGTCTTCTTCATCGGCTTTCTTGAAACGGAAACGGAATTTCTTCAAAGCAGGAATACTGTAATGACGGACTGTGATGATCAAATTTTCTTTGATGAAAATTGCAACAGGTTCGGTATCCAGTTGGTTATCAGCATCACGTGCATTGATAACGATAAAGCGATGGTTTTGGAATTTCTGAGCAGTTGTATCTGCAGGGCCAAATACGTCTTCAACAGCCAATTCGTCGAAGTCCATATTTTCAAGTAAGAATTGGCGGACTTCATCATCTGGGCGAAGAATGTCCAGCCATGCCAAACCTTCGTCCTTAACAGCAGCCTGTACACTGTTTAACTCGTAATCCTCTCGATCGATTAAGCCGGATGTAGCAGTTTGTAAACGCAATTCGGCCATGACTCGCCGTGCCGCTCTTCTTTGATGATGTTTTCATTCCTCTTCAGAGGTAAAAGGCAGGTTTGCACGGTTAAGTTTCTTTTGCCGAATCTCGAACTTTTGCCGCTGTTCGACTTCATCTAACTTAACGTTCACTTTCCAAGAAAGAAATCGAATGACAATCAAGACAGCAACGGTATCAACGAAAAAAACAAGCCAATCAATGGCTTCCAAATTGAACATCATGATTTTCCATCCTTACAACGGTGGTCGAATATCAATATCAACATCGCCGTTGGGGACGCCGATGCATGCAAGACGCGCACATTCCTCGACCAAGTAATCATCAAGTCCAGGTGGGAGGATTTCAGGCAACGGGACCTCACCATAGAGCAGCGTAACCATGCAAGTCCCACAGGTGCCTGAAGTGCAATTGGTTGGAAGTTTAACATCGGCATCTTCTGCGTGTTCTACCAAAGTATTGCCAGCGACGTATGGAGCCTGACCAAGGAGATTTGCCCCTTGTAAAAATCGAACAACCGGACGGACCACTTCGGTCTTTGGAGTTTCTTCGGCAGTAGCCGCGTGTGCGGACATGACACAACCTCAGCGCATATCCTTGTGGCGTGTCCAGCGGCCGGTTTGTTTGTTGAAGTACAATCCAGCCTTCTTCATCCACTTGTTGAATTTCGTTGCTCCAGCACCGGTTCGGAGGATGAAGTCTTCTCGGTCTTCTTGAGCTTGGATGTATTCCTTTGCACCAAGGACTTGGTCAATCCAATCATTGATGTCCATGAGACCACCTGTCAGTCCACCTTCTTCGACGGCTTTCACCATTTCATCAGCAGTTGCGCCAGTGACTTCCAAATCCTTGCGGATAAGTTCGTTCACACTTGAAAAGTCCATGGAAGCAGGCTTTGGAGGAACAGGGTTTCGAGGTCGCTTGTCTTCATCAATGCTGATCCGGGTGCCGTTGGATAATCGGTCTTCGACCAGTTCGGAAAGCATAGGTGTGAAACTGTTTTCACATTCCCAGCAGATGAACGCCCAATCTTCTGGTCGGTCTTTGTCTCGTGATGAACGTGGATCTAATTCGTCGCCACATGTAGGGCATGCATGGAAAATGAGCGCAGGAACGTGGTTACGGCGGAAATCAACGATGTCTTGAGGTGTTCCTTCAAGTTCTAACATTTCGTGGTCACGTGCCGCTTCAAGACCGCGTGTCTCAAGTTGGTCTCGGATTTTCACTTTCTGGTCGTCTTTGCCTTCATCGTGAAGGTTGTTTTCGAGTTTGACAATCAATTCAACTGTTTTACCAAGTCGGTTCATGATGAGTTTCTTGGCTCGGAAGGATTCAACCTTTGCAATCTTAAGTCGTTCCTTTTGTTCAGCAAGTTCGGAAAGAACATCCTTCTGCTTGCGTTGGAATTTAATTTCTTCAATTTTGGATTCTTGCTTCTTTTCAGGTGCAAGAATCTTGGAAAGATAACGTTCTTTTCCGTGACTTTGAGGTCCGGCAGAGATGATTGAAATAACACCGTCAGCGATATCTGCTTTCAGGCCATAGTTTTCAATCAGCATTGCTTTGTCGATTTTCTTCAAATCGCCAATTTTCAGGCCGGAATCGGCTAACTGCTGGGCAGTTGTTTCGTCGATTCCCCGACGTAGTAAAGCAAGATATGTGTCCTTCTTAGCCATAGCATCCCCTCCGACGATTCTAGGCGAGGCGACCCTCCTAAGAAAAGGCTCTCCTCGCCCGGTGTAGGAATATATCTGTATTTGACCCCTTATGAACTTAGGATTCGAATACAAAATCGCTGAATGAGGAACATAATTCCATCCAGTCATCAAGTTCAAGTTCGTCTGGGCGGAGGTCCATGCGCTCATCCTCAAGGTGTGCAGCAAAGGCTTGTTTCCAGCGTGCACCATGCCACCCATTCACTCGACCTAAACGTCGAGGTACATTTTTGAGTGTTGAGCGTAATTTCTTTCTGCGTTGGCCAAAGGCAAGATGAATCATTTGGCGAACCAATCGAACATCACAAGCCCATTCTTCACCATGGGGTTCCATCGATATGTAGCATGAATTGACTTTCGGCATTGGGCTGAAGTGATGAGGTGGGATCTTTTCTTCAATTTCACTCACCCAATCCAAGGCGACCGTCATGCCAAGTGAACCGACATCGCCTTCGTATTCCATAACCAGGCGCTCGGCAAACTCTTCTTGAACCAACAAAACCACTCGTTCTAATTCACTGGTTCTTGGATTTCGGAGATAGCGAGTGAGTACTTCGATAAGTGGTGATGAGATTTGGTAGGGGATATTAGCAACAACTTTGGTAATTGAATCAGGCCACTTCACAATCAGCCCATCCCCTTCGAGTAAGGTGAATTGTTCAGTCTGTTGTTCAGGGCCAAAGGCTTCGTTCAAGTGTGTGACAGCAACACTATCGATTTCAATCGCAGTCACTTTACATCCAGTGGCCAATAAGACCTCAGTAAGTACACCTGGCCCAGGGCCAATTTCCAATACATGGTCATCTTTTGAGACATTGCCCAATTCAACTGCTCGAGCGATAAGCTCATCATTCACTAAGAAATGTTGGCCCAATGATTTGTCAAAAGGCAGCTTATCACGTAGGCTATCAATCAACCAACGTGCGCCCCTCATGCCTTCACCGGCAAGAGCAGGTCAAGCAATCGTGGTTGGATATTTCGGTCATCCAACTCTGCTAAGAATCGTTTTGCTAGTAATTCACCAGCATCGATGTTACATGCTTCATTGAGTGCGGCAAGGGATTCAAACCCACTGGAACCACGAGTTTCTACCATTTGCATTGCCTTTTTGTTTCCAACGCCTTGAAGCAGTTCGAAGGCATGTTGCTTGAGCGACATGTTCCCAGCGACGTTAAAGAAAGCAGCAATGAAATGCTTTTCGTTCTCTTCAATAAAAATTTGAACAACTAAAGGAAGATCCGCTTTGATGTGGTTTGCCAATCGTCCAAGGTTGGTCATACCAAGCACTTGTTCAATGTGTTCCCGCTTTGAAGACTCGGCGCCGATGTAAACACGAGCAGTTGCCAACAATTGGTCAAGGCCTGCCTTTGGTTGTAAGCGGCACAACAACAACTTCGATTCACTGATGGCGATAACTACGTTGCTGGCCAGGTCATGGTCAATAACTCGGGCCCACAACTCTTCATCCAAAGGAGATTTTTGTTGTGGTCGTGATGATGAGTTGCCTTGGCGTCCACCTTGGCGGTTGGTATTGCCTCGGCGATTGTCATTGTTCCGTCGAGGTTCATTCCGGCGGGGGGAAGCGTTCTGAGGTGGTGAAGCCTTCTTTGCAGGGGTATTTTCCCGGCGTCCTTCAGCAGGTCTCGACCAGCCGGTAGAATCTGAAGAAGATGTAGATTTTTTCTTTCCAGAACCAATTTTAATGTTACGGTCACGTTGAGCACCGGTCATATCAATTCACCTCAGGGGGGGGTGGAGTTTCATTCGAAGCCAATATGTTGTCGAACAAGTTCCAAAACGGTTGTAATTTCATCATCACTGATGGTCATTCGACTTGAAGCGAGAACCGCTTTCACGTCGTTTGGATAGAGTGGCATTAATTCAGCCAACTTAGCGGCCAAATGAGGAACAGCTGAAAGAGTCTTAACTTCGCCAAGAGCGTCTTTCAAAGCTTGGAAGACCACAGGATCAGTCTTGTAGCCGTTACGAGCATCACTTGCAGCCCATTCAGCGTGTTGGAGAGCAGCCTTCTGCTCATAGGTGAGATTCTTACGTCGCTTCTCAGCATCCAACAATAGGGTTCGAACAGTAGCAAAGTCTACGAAACGCTCTTCTTCAGTCATAGTAATTCCTCATTCAAGTGGTCGAAGGTGCTCTGGTCGAGCAATGACCGTTTTTGCCATGTTACCGTCATTGACAGCAACAACCCAAGCAACACCTTGTCGCTTTTCGATGAATCCGGTTCGGCCGTTGAAACGGCGGTGAGGCATACCCATTTGTTGTCCACCGTCTAAAACGATAGCAACACGGTCGCCTTCTTGATACTCATGCATTACGCGGCTGATGTTAATACGGCTACGTTCGTTCTTACGGCGTCGTAGAATGCTTCGTGTTCCGACTCGCAGTCCCTTGGATCGTTTCATGTTGGTCGCCTCCTCTTTGCCCGAGTGTGCAGATATGCAACTTCCGAGCGTTTTGGCGACCTACCCTCTCCATATAAGCACCGCGACGGAGTTAGGAGCAGAAAAAGTCACGAAAAAGCCGAGTGAAGAGTCCAAATCTACCCTCAATCAGCATGAATATCGCCAACATCGAGCCAGAGAACATCGCATTTGGCCTTGATGAGTGAAGACAAACTTGGTTGAGTCCGTCCTCCATCGCCATGAACTGTCTCTTTGACATATGTCCCCGATTCACATCGGAGTGTAAACTCGATTTCACGGACACCGTCTTCCATAGTTTCGATGATCGGCTTCGAAGTTTCAAAGACGGTTCTTCGGCGAATCAAATCCGCTCGGCGGTGGGCGACTCGTTCAGGAGTTCGCTGAGCTAATTTTACACCGGCGAGTTTAGCAATGATTTCTAAAATTGAATCATTTTCTGGTAAATCAAGATAGGCCGGAGCAGGTGGTCCAGCAGCCAGAATCCGTTCGATTAGTACAGGCTTCGTTCCTGTTTTGGAGAGTTTCAAATCAACTGCCATCGCGACTAACTCCGGCTTCTTCAACGCCTTCAGTGTTGTTTCATCAGGCCCTTCTGGGATGTCGATGACGGTTGGAAGAGGTTTGGTGTGGTCGTTCTTTTTGTCACCTCGTCGCTTTCGTTTTGAAGATTGCTTCTTCCCCTTGCCTCCACGTTCTTGGACATCGATATGCGTCAAGTCAACAGGAGCAGTAAGTACAGCCAATTCTGCTTCGCTCAATGGAAGAAGGCGGAAACGAATGGTGTAGGATTTTTCTGCTGGTGTATCCTTCACTCGAACGACTTCACTTCGATTCGAATCTCTCAAGCCAGTAATCTCGATGCTCCCTCCGGCCGCATCGTTAATCGTTTTCATTGCTTCAATCACATCGACAGAACGAATCTTAGGTTCCTTCATTTCAATGACAAAAGGTCGTCCTCGACCCATACAACGGACATCGATATCTTCACGACCCATGCCGTGAAACGAATGTTCTTTTGATTGGAAAACGGCGAGTAAAGGATTGCCGATGAGGTCTTGCACACTCTTTTTGTATTGAAGTCCAGTTTGATCACAGCGGTCACAGCCGCGTCCTTTGCACGCTCGACACGGCCAGCGAGTTTGTGGAATTCCACGTTCGAGTTTGATGTAGCGCCCATAGAGATAATGCGCACGAATATCGAGTTCAACTGTCAGTGTCAACACATCGATGAGTGCCAATACTTGCGGTTTGTCGTTGACCAATTTGACGCCCTCTAATCGCTTGTTGAGATGTTGAGCAATGGCCGTGACCAGCCCACTTTTGAGTGCATCAGCACCACCAGCTCCGAAGCGCTTTCTCATCTCTTCTTCTTTCTCAATCTGGTCTTTAGGAATACGTGCGCCAAGTTGTAGGCGAGAAAGTTCGTACGGGAAAATTGAATCATAGATGATTTCAGCGAGTAATTCCGATTCTTCGTATAGGTTTTCACAGAAAGGACAGAGGGGTTCCTCTTCACGTGCATTTCCTAAGTGAGAATCACGTTCGATAACCGCTGAACGAATTTCAATTCCAGATTGTTCGATGCTTTGTTCGAATCGCTTCTTTCCACCCAAGCGCCCAATACAATGATCGCATGTCCCCATTCGAACCAAGTGCTTGTGCCCTGCAGGCGATGGTGCTCGTGGAATCTCTTCCATATGGGTGCCGAGTTGGTCAGGCGAATCCAGTGAGCCATCATCTTCAACATCCTCTTGAGGTTGTTCAGTGGCACTTTGTTCATCCCAGAGAGAATAATCAGTTTGCCCAAAACCAGCATTAGCGTACTTCGTCCAATCCTCTTCATTCTCGTTGTCATCGGGAGTTTCATTCGACATTAAATCACCACTTTCTCGGGGTCAACCCCTAAGACTGCAGTTGCTCCGGATGCTCGCTCATTGATGAATACGCCGGTGCTCAGAAAGTTGTTTATCATCAGAAGTTTGATACGAATATCATCCATATTATGAAACAAATGATTGCAATGCAGAATAACAATCCAGCGGCAATCTGCGAAAAAGCCGCAGAGCCATTGCGCCCTGATGCCTTCTCCCAAGTACCGTATTTCGAACTGTACACGCCGAGAAGCAAGAGGCCAATGCCGTTGCCGTTGCAGAAAAGGCAACACATTAATTCGTAATCGTCAGAGCCCGAATCGAAGCCAAAGAAAGACCAGGCTGTAGAAATGGTAATCATGAGCAATGCTACTCCGAAGAGTAGGGCGTCAGGTTTTTCTTCAATTGGAACGATGATTTTGTTGTTGTTATAATTTCCTTCAGCACCCGGGAAAGTTGGTGATGTACTGGTATCGTTTACATTGCCAGAGTTCGATGCTTGAATGATGATTAGAGGGGGAGGCGTTTGCTCATTGCCTACTTTCTCATCCATGGCGTTAACTCAAGGCCTTGGGTCTTAAACAATACTCCGTTTCTTTCTAAAGGTCCTCATTTCAATGGACGTAACATCATCGTCACAGATTTTACCCCTTGGTGAAAGGCACCGACCTCGGTGAAACTGTGCCGTTCATGAAATCGAATTGAACCGGGGTTTGGAGGCGTGAGGTTGACTTCAGCAGTAACGGGAAACTGGAGGCTTTCTGCATGTTCAATCACTCGCTTATACAGCAGTGAACCAATGCCTCTGCCTCTATGTTCCACAGCTATTGCGATACGGTCGACGTAGAGAAATTCTTGATAGCGTTCATTGAACCATGCGTAGTTACGGCTCGCATACCGTGTGCGAGGGGCGAGGCACAGTACGAAACCAAGCATTTCATCACCATCAAATACTCCAAGTGGGAGTTCACAAAGAGACAACAAATCTGCCATTTCCTCTTGAGTGACTTGGCCAGTCCCAGGTAGGCCTTGCTCATTGATTTGCCAGGCTGTTTCTACATCTTCGGAAACAAGCTGACGGACTTCCATCACTCCGCCTCCGAAGGCGGTGCCCTTGCTATCAGACCTAATGCGGCAGTTGTCAAGACCAAACTTGCTACCAATGAGAATGCGATCATTGCAGCAGAGAAGATTCCAAAGTTGGTGAATAAGCCCATTGGTGAAAGCGCAATGACGCTGAATCCAGCGATGTCAGAGGCAGCACTTCCAATGAGTGCCAATCCACATGCGCCACCGATTCCAATCAATGCTTCATTATGGCTTTCGCCTGACTCCCTGCCTTCCCTATACCTCTCGGTAACGTGAATACAGTAATCTATGCCAACACCTAACGAGATTGTTGCAATGGTGACAGTGACGATATTGAGCGAGGAGCCAGCCATATACATGAGGCCATACAACCAAACTACAACCAAAAGAATTGGAATCAGAGTAACACTCGCTTGTTTGAATGAACGGAATCCAATAGAGAGTGTGATGAAGACAAACAGAGAACCGAGTCCCAGTGAAGATTGCATTTCACTTTGCATAGTGGTTGAAGCCACGTAACGTGTCACTGGACGACCGGTTGGCATGACCCATGTCAAAGGTTTATCTTCGCTTGGCTCTCCGACATCATAACGGTCACCCGTTGAGAGATTTGTGAACGGGGAAAGGTCCCGCCAGACTTCGACCATTCCTCTCGCCATTCCGGGGAAATCTTCAGGCGCGGTCATTCCAAAACGAATCAACATTCGGTCATACTCTGCCGGTTCGCCATTGATATCCAACCAAGGTTGAGTTGGGTCAAGTTCGACTTCTGGGGCGATGTAGAGTGCGACAATACTTGGCGGGATGTCTGGAATTGGGCCAATGCCGGGCACGCCGTTGAGTGAAAGGAAACCGAAGAAGAAGGCGAGGCAATCGCGGTCAGTCAAGTCCAGCATAGGCCCACTTCCGGCGGTGGAACAGTTCATTCCATGGCCTGTTTCATTGAGTTGCCAACCGGCTTCTTCGAACGGCGTAGAATTGAGAACCAACGAACCTTGAGCAGCAAGTACCATCTCATCGAGTGCCAAAATATCGATCGTTCCGTCTGGTTGGCGGGTGATTTTATCAGGTACACCATCAGGTAAGTCATCCATATTTTGTCGGAAAGCATCGATAGCTGCAAAGACATCAGGATCAAGAACATCTCCTTCGATTAACAGATTTGCAGGTTCTCCTTCATTGGCGAAACGCTGTGAAATTTCATAGACACCTATTGCAAAATCAGACCGTTCATCCAAGAAATCCTCGATTGCAAAATCTCCTTCCAATTGAGCCATGCCCCATGCTGCAGGAATGGTGAGCAAGAATGCCATGGTAGCAATGACAATTGATTTTCGGAATGTTCCCGAATTCAAAACAATCGTTTTGAGCCATTTTTCTGGAACCAAGTGGGTAATGTCCTGCTTCACTTCAATACTTATTTTGCGTTTCACTAACCATTCATCTACTGATAAACGAATCAGTGGAACCCACAAACCAGTCAATAAAAAGGCAGCAAAAATACCCAATGCAGCTTCAATTCCGAAGGAACGAAGAACCGCAATATCGCTGAAGACATTGGCGGCGAATGCCGCCATTGTTGTAAGCGTGGTGAGGAGAATAGCACGACCAACGCGTTGTAATGTAATCTCAGCAGCAACCCGTGGTTCACGGCCATTGGAACGCTCTTCTTTGTAGCGGTGCAACGCATGAAGTGAATCATCAATGCCAAGTGCTAGAACAAGAATCGGAAGAAGATTTGAGAATTGGGAACGGGCGATGAGCGAAATACCAAACCAAGAGGTGATGCTTGAGAAATGCCCAATCATGCCTTGCATCCACAGCAAGGCAGTTCCAAGAGCAAACATGACGATGACAACATCAGACACCCTACGTAAACTCACATAGAGCAGTCCGACAATGGCAAGTCCCATCAAGAGTACAAGTCCTGAACTCGCTTGTAATTCACGATTGACTTCGACGTTGACACCTTGCCCCAACAGTAAGGTGATGGTGGTTCTGTCATTTGAGCGAAGATGCCCTTCCAAATCCATGTATGACCATTCAGTCGAACAGCCAGTTCCTTCCTTTTTCATTTCAACACAGTATTCTTCGGTGTATTGCGGGGGGTGGAGGACAAGTGAGCCGTCGGCGATTCGATAGCCACCGATTTTGATGCCATCGTCTGAGAGATCGATACTCCGTTCTTGCAGTGAATCTTTCCAAATAACTTCCCAACCCATCTCTTTCAGCATGCCTCGGTCAAATTGAACAAGTAACCAAGTTGAGGAAGCAGACCAACGACCAGAGGCAAAGAAAGCATTTTCCCATGTACCATTACTTGCCAGTGAGCCACCAACAGGTCCAGTTTGCAAGGCGTTCATATCAGCAACAAACCCTCGGTCAATCGAGAGCCAGCGGAGGAAATTATTGTTCGATGCCTCTGCCATACGTGATGCAGCCAAGTCGATGTGTTGTTGAGTGACATTTTCATCATCAAACTCAAGGCATTCTAATACTCCACATTCAGTCCAATTTGTCGGTGGTTCCGTAATTACGCCGAGTGTTGTAAGACCGGGCTGAGTGAGAATCGAGGAGCGGTTCATGAAACCACGGAAATGGTCAGAGAGAGTGATGGCGCCTGGCGCTTGGTTCCCTGTAACGTCATTGACCAGTGGTTTCATCGCCGCACTCAACGGATGTTCTTGAACCAAATTCACTTTCGAGTCAAGTTCTCTGAGTATCGTGAGGTTCATGATGCCCGCAGTTGGAGCATTGATACCACCCCAAGGTTCACCCGAATCAAGCATTTCTGTTGCGCTTGGTAGAGACGAGTAATCAGGGGCACCATCGCTCATTCTGGCAACAGGTGTCCAATTTTCGAGGGCAGGAACTTTGGCAGGGTCTCGAGCGGAGACCAAAAACCCGAGAATGATTTCTGAATTAGAAAACTCATCATCGATAATCGCCTGTGCCTCAAGTTCGGGTGAATCCATTTCATAGGATTCCATATCGATGGGTTGGAGGGCGGTTAATACACCAGGAACCATCAAGATCGTAAGGAGGAAAACGGCAACGTGGACTCGTTTTCGATGAGGGATGAGCCACTGAGCAAACGCTGCAAATGAACCTCTCATGAACGTTGGTTCCACCCTCTCCTTTTCAACTCATGTTTTCATTTTCTCCTTCTTTCACACCGTCGTTGCCTTCAAACACCGTCTTGTATTGGAAGTGCCATGGCAATTATGCTCATCTTGAACCAACAGCCCTACGATGGAACCGATGTGACCTGGAATGCGTTGCGATTGGCTCGTCAACTGAACAGTGATGGTGCAGAAGTTCGTATTTTTTTGATGAACGATAGCGTTGACTTAGCGCGTGATGGAATCGAGCCACCAGAAGGTATCGAGGACATGGTGGCGATGACCAAGGATTTGATTGCGAACGGAGTTCCTGTCAAAGTATGTGGTACCTGTCAGAGTCGCTGCGGTGTACTCAAGGGTCAGCCGTACTACGAAGGTGCACAATTCTCCACCATGGCTGAATGTTCAGCATGGGTGCAAGACAGCGAGAAAGTTCTCACGTTCTAATTCAAATTTAACTCAGTAGCAAGCGCATCTGCCAGATAGTGGTATTCACCCACGTGATTGTACAGTTGAGCAGAGATTCGAATGTAACGCCCCTTTGGAGATTCCCACGACCACACAGGGACTTGAATCCCGTACTTGTCTTGCAAGACCTTGTGAAGCGGGTCAGGCTCATGCAAAGGAATGCCCCCTTCTTCTCCGCTTGCTGGCAAGGCTAATGTTGCGATACAAGCAATCATCTCTTCTGGGCATGGCACTTCAATTCCAAGCCGTTCACAAAGAATTCTACGCCCTTCAATTGCTAAATCATGGTTGTGTTTCATGATGGCTGGCCATCCACCTTCGACCATATTGGCCATGTATTCTATGGTTGCAGGAATCGAACATGCTGCAGAAAGGTCCCTGGTTCCTGTCCAATCAAACTCATGACGGAATCGAGTGGTATCACCAAGGGGAAAGGACATTCCATGGCTGATGGTGAGTGGGTGAATGAGGTGTTGCAGGTCTTTGCGAACATGAAGGAAAGCCGAACCCTTTGGCGCACACATCCACTTGTGACAGTTGCTGGTAGTGTACGATGCTCCCAATTCATCGAGCGCTAATGGGACCATACCGATTCCATGGGCGGCATCGAGCATGACAGCCACACCCTTTGCTTCGAGTTGCTCAACCAGTTGTTGATACGGCATCAGAAGACCTGTTGGACTTGTGACGGTGTCGATCATTGCCAAAACGGTACGTTCTGTAACGCCTGCCATAATGGCATTCAAAGCGACGTGAGGCCCTTCAATTGGAAACGGGATATTGACCGTGACTACTTTTGCACCCCACCGCTGTGCAACGAAATCAATGGTGTTTCGACAGGCTTGGTAAGCATGGTCTGGAACAAGGATTTCATCACCTGGATTGAACACAAGGGAGCGTAAGATTGTATTTACACCGGTGGTTGCATTTTCGACCAATGCTAAATCTTCAGCATCGCATTGCAACATTTTTGCCAGTGCTTTACGTGAGTTCTCCATGAACTCCATTGCTAAGTCTTCATAGAATCGTACGGGTTCATCTTCGAGCAGATCTTGCCACTTGCGTTGTTCCTCTCGTATGGCTGTAGGTGTTGCACCAAATGAACCATGATTAAGAAAAACGCAGTGTGAATCCAACTTCCAAAATTTTGCAAGAGGGCCGCGGGAAGGGAGGTCCATAACCAACGGTTGGGAACTCAGCACATGAAATCTACGAATCAAGTTACCAGTTAACGAGGGTTTAGAAACGAGTACTCTTGAAACTACATCTTGATATGTTACCAGTGTCAGCCGAAGCCGAGGCCGAGTTATGAAAAGTATGGGTGATGAAAATTCTGAAGCAAAGTGTCCAGTTATGCATGGTGCAATCAGTGCATCAAGCACTGGAATGAAGAACAATGATTGGTGGCCAAATCAACTGAATTTGGCCATTCTTCACCAACATGATAAGAAATCAAACCCAATGGGTGAGAATTTCATTTACAAAGATGCATTCCAATCTCTTGATTATGCTGCCATGAAGAAAGACCTTCATGCTTTGATGACCGACAGTCAAGACTGGTGGCCTGCTGATTACGGTCACTACGGGCCTTTCTTTATTCGAATGACCTGGCACGCTGCTGGAACTTACCGAATCGGTGATGGCCGTGGTGGTGCAAGTACTGGAGCACAACGCTTCGCCCCTCTCAACAGCTGGCCTGACAACGGAAACCTCGACAAAGCACGACGTCTTCTCTGGCCAATTAAGCAAAAGTATGGAAACAAAATCAGTTGGGCTGACCTCTTGGTTTTGACCGGAATTGTGGCTATTGAATCGATGGGTGGACCGGTCTTCGGATTCGGTGGCGGCCGTCCAGATATTTGGCACCCTGAAGAAGATATTTACTGGGGAGCTGAAGATGAATGGCTTGGTGACAACCGATACGGAGACACTCGCCAATCTCTTGACAATCCACTGGCAGCCGTTCAAATGGGACTCATTTACGTCAACCCAGAAGGTCCAAATTCGAATCCTGACCCACTCCTAAGTGCTCAAGACATTCGAGAAACCTTTGCCCGTATGGCAATGGACGACGAAGAAACCGTTGCACTTACCGCTGGTGGTCACACCTTCGGAAAGGCTCACGGCGCTGGAGATGCTGGCCAAGTTGGTTCAGAACCTGAAGGCTCATCAATCGAAGAACAAGGATTAGGTTGGGCAAACACCCACGGCTCAGGAAAAGGCCGCGACACCATTACCAGCGGTATCGAAGGTGCTTGGACCGCAAACCCAATTCAATGGGACAACGGTTACTTTGACCTCCTCTTCAAGCATGAAGACTCATGGACACTGATCAAGAGTCCAGCCGGTGCAAA
>Ga0308016_10000224_pt1:0-27500 | contig 29620 bp, 24 predicted proteins | sample Neamet233_FD_203129 | JGI IMG/M metagenome (GOLD analysis project Ga0308016, IMG submission 203129) | Marine microbial communities from water near the shore, Antarctic Ocean - #233 | ecosystem: Environmental > Aquatic > Marine > Unclassified | place: Southern Ocean | collected 2014-07-28
CAAAGTTCCTAGGAATGATGAGGGATATATTAAAATTTAATAAGCTTGCTAACAAAAGTCACATTGATCCCAATATTACGATTGGAAGTCTTATCAAAAATTGGGAATTGGGGGATTGGTTCCGGGATTACTACTTAACCCCTTTTACTGGTGCGATTTGGTCTACACCTGTAACCCAAATTTTAGATTTCCCAGCGCTTCCCATGATAAAATTCATGAAAAACCATGCCTTATTGGGAACCGGGGGCCAACATGATTGGCGGACGGTCAAAGGTGGCTCGCGCGAGTACGTGCGTCGCCTTGAAGGGATGCTCTTAAAAGCAGGTGTTGAGATACGATTGTCGACTTCAGTAAACTCTGTGCGCCGTGTCGATGGTGGGGTTGAGGTTAAAGTGGCTAGTGGCGAATACGAACCTTTTGACGAGGTAATATTTGCTACACACTCAGATACGACATTAGGTATGTTGAGTGATCCAAATGCGATTGAAAAAAAATCACTTGATGCAATCAAATACCAATCCAACACAATGGTATTGCATGCCGATACTTCTATAATGCCAAAACGAAAAGCAGCTTGGGCTTCTTGGGTTTACACAGAAGATAAAGACAAAAAATCAGATCGTATTGATTTGACATATTGGATTAACCGTCTTCAAAGCTTGCCAGAAGATGATCCTTGCTTTGTTACACTAAATACGCAGCGCGTGATAAAGCCACATTTAATTTATGATGAATGTGTTTTCTATCACCCAGTTTTCAATTTGGCTGCTTTGCAGGGACAGCACAGTTTAGCTGAATTAAATGGTAAAAATTCGACTTGGTTCTGTGGGGCTTGGATGCGAAATGGTTTTCATGAGGATGGACTGGCCACCGGTATAGAAGTAGCCCGTCGTATAATCGCACGATCTTCCACCATGCTGGCAGCTGAGTAATGAGTATGGATTATATCCAAGCTCACACCTTTCATGGGCGAAAGGGCAAAATTGAAAACTCATTTCGCTACGCGGTCGACTATTTGCTTCTTGACCTTCAGAGTAATGAAAAATTCCCTAAATTATTTTCTCACAATCATTTTAATTTTTTTAGTATTTATGATGTAGATCATGGTGGGCCACCTAAAAATGGGATCGGTTTGAGTTGGGTAAAAAATATTCTGAAGATAAATGACCTGCCTGGCCAAGAGAAGGTTTTGCTTTTAGCACAACCTCGTATTTTGGGCTTTGTTTTTAATCCAGTAAGTTTTTGGTTATGTTTTGACCCAAAGGATAATCTTCGGGTGGTAATTGCGGAAGTAAGTAACACCTTTGGCCAGCGCCACTGCTACCTATGTCATCGTGATGACCTAGGACCAATCACAGGCTCTGATACAATCAATGCAGAAAAGGTTTTTCATGTTTCCCCATTTCAGCCTGTTGAGGGTACTTACTGTTTTAATTTCGATATCAGTATTGATCAGATTTTGATAACAATTGAATACAAGCGCGAGGAAGGTGGCTTGATTGCAACTCTGGCGGGTCCACGCCAGCCTCTTACCAATAGATCCATCTTCTTTACGATATTGCGCCGGCCGTTTGGTTCGCGGCGAGTCTTGAGTTTGATACATTGGCAAGCGGTAAGGCTTTGGTTGCGCAAGGCAACGTTTCGTTCTTGCCCAGAATCGCCACAAAATGATGTTAGCCGATGACAGCTGTAAGTAATACTTCTCCACCAGCCTTCGCTTTATTTGGTGGAATGCTTGCGGCTGCTGGCATTCCAATTTATATTTTTGCACCAACTTTTTACGCTGAAAATTATGGTTTAGGTCTGACAAGCATTGCAGCTGTTTTATTTTGGTTGCGATTGGTTGATGCTGTTCAAGATCCCGTGTTTGGATGGCTCTCTGAAAATATTGGTCGCGAACGACGGTTTTGGGTAGCCTTCGCAGTTATTATTTTGGTTGGGTCTATGGCTCTACTTTTTGCCGTGCCACCTCAAACGTCACCCCTTCTTTGGTTCGCAATTTCGATGACCGGTTTGTTTAGCGCATTTAGTTTTCTAACAATCAATTTTTATGCTCAAGGCATTACTGCTGCTGGTGACCTTCCTGGCGGACATATGCAATTGGCAGCATGGCGTGAAACTGGCGCATTGATTGGTGTATGCTTGGCGTCGGTGGCACCAGGCTTGTTTATGCTTTGGAGTGTAAGGCCAATGCTTTTGTTTGCTTTGGCCTTTGGGTGCGTCAGCTTGATTTCTGTTTGGATGATGAAAAGCCAGTGGGTAGTTCCCACTAAAAGAAAGTCGTCGAATTTTGCATTGGTGTGGAGAGATCGAAACACAAGGTTGTTATTGATTTTAGCGTTTATTAATGCCCTACCAGTTGCAGTAACTTCTTCATTATTTTTGTTTTTTGTAGGGCATCGGCTTCAAGCACCGGAGTGGGCGGGCGCACTTTTAATGCTGTTTTTCCTTTCAGCTGCAGTAACTGCTCCAGTGTGGGCAGCTGCTTCGCGGCGCCATGGAACGCGTCGCTGTCTATTAATTGCAATGAGCATTGCGGTGGTGATATTTGCATTGAGTGGAATTTTGGAACCGGGTGATCTCTGGATTTTTGCATTAGTTTGTATGGTTTCGGGTGCATCAATAAGCGCAGACTTAACTTTAATGCCAGCCGCTTTTGCGCAAAGGCTTGCGGTGATAGCACCAAACGGGGGGCAGGGGTTTGGCCTCTGGTCTTTGATGAATAAGCTCACGCTAGCCCTTGCCGCAATTATACTGTTCCCAATGCTTGAACTTGCCGGATTTGACGCAACAGCGGATCAACAGTCTAAGCATGCTTTAACTATGCTGACTGTATTATATGCAATTTGTCCGCTAGTTCTAAAATTAATTGCAATTTTAATTTTGATTAAAACCCCTTTACAGGATGATTAGTTATGACCTTTGAAATAATACTTTTGGGTGGGTGCTCTGCCATTTTAATAGCGCTATTCCTAAAAAAAAGAATTGGCTTTCAGGCTCAAAAATCAATCGACTATGAGTCTACGGGTCCTCAATTTGATATACGTAAAAACTTAAATGGGCCGATGTTGTCAGAGGGGATTATCTATGGTCCGTTTGGTCGTGTAACTTCGCGCTTTGTAGCAAAAATGCAAGCAGAATGGGACGGTGATGTTGGCCAGATCACTGAGGTTTTTGATTATGACAGTGGTAATTCGCAAAAGCGAAAGTGGACATTGAAAGTAGAAAAAGACGGAAGTATTAAAGCTAATGCTCAAGATTTGGTTGGCACTGGCTATGGTTATCAATCGGGCTCTGCGGTTGTTTTAAATTATACCATTAAACTTACAGAGGATGCAGGTGGTCACGCTCTGAAGGTAACCGATTGGATGTATCTTATGGAAAATGGCGTAGTTATGAATCGTAGTCAGTTTCGAAAGTTTGGAATTAAAGTTGCTGAACTTGTTGCAACAATGCGACCAGAAAACTCTGATCAGATTGTGGCTAAATGAATTTTACTGGACAACGCTACTGGCTAGTTGGTGCAAGCGAGGGACTTGGCCGGGCTTTGGCACATAAGATGAGTGCAGCGGGCGCTGAACTTGTTATATCTGCTAGATCAGAAACACGTCTGCTTGAGCTCGCTGATGAGTTGCCAAATAAAGCTCAGGTTACAGCCTTAGATCTCTCCGATGGTGTAAGTGTTGCCAAAGCAGGAGCAGATTTGGGTCGATTAGACGGAGTTGTATTTGTTGCTGGTGTATACTGGCCGATGTCTGCAAATCAATGGGATGGCGCTAACGCAGTGGCTATGGCTGAAATTAATTTTACTGGGGCATTCCGTGTGCTTGACCAAGTGATGCCGCAGTTTTTGGAGCGAGATTCAGGTCATATTGTAATCACCGGAAGCCTGTCTGGCTTCCGTGGATTGCCTGGCGCTATTGGTTACGGTGCTTCCAAGGCGGGTGTGATGTCATTGGCAGAAAGTCTTTATGCAGATTTGCGGACATCTGGAATTAAGGTGCAGGTTGCGAACCCAGGGTTCATTGAGACTCGGCTAACTGACAAAAACAAATTTCGAATGCCATTTATTATGTCGCCTGAGAAGGCAGCTGATCAAATGATGCGACATATGGCAGGCAAGCGTTTCAAGCGGAGTTTCCCAACTCTTTTTTCATGGTTCTTTCGGTTTAGCCAATTCTGGCCTGATTGGCTTTATTACCGGATATTTAGTTAAATTATTTTCTTTATATGTTGATCAAAAACTAGCTGTGCCTTTTTCCAAACACCAGCGTCAATGTTACTTAATGACAAAAGGCTCGGCAGTAGCTGATACGCAAAATCCTCTGAGCTTTCGAGTGGTAGGATAGAGGGTAAATTATCAATAGCGGTAACATCTAAGACTGGGTCATCATAGATCCTGTGGGCAGGCTGTTCCCATGTTGTTTCATTATCGTAGATTTTTATTGGGGAATAAAAATTTTTGGGATCACATGCAATGTCGCCTATTACTGAGAGTTTTCGTTCAGAATTTATAATTGACTCTGGAATGAAGACTGGAGTTTTTTTATTTGCCAATACACAGTTCAAAAATATTTCGTGCTCATAAATTTCTGGAAATGGACCACCATGGGCTGTTTCACTGATATCCCATTTAGTTATCGGTACGTTTATTCTATTACAAAAATCTATGGCACCGCTTCCAACGCGACCGTTAGCGCCAATAACAATTACTCGTGGTTTTGCTTGCGAAAGACCGACTGAGACATCTGCCTCTAAGCTTTTGGCGTTTGGAAATGGATGCATCGCGGAACATTTCTTCCCAAGCTGGATTGCAGACCAACTTTTGATAGCCACGGCAGCACCTACAAAGCCAGCCCAATAACCAAAAGCAGCTACTCTTCTACCTGTTTCGTCTGTGAGGTATTCTAAATCATACAGAGTGCCACCACCGGCAGCAAAGCGTGCTAACAGTCTCGCCCCTTCTGCCTGTCCCTTATATGCATGACCAAACATAATATGACGGTGTATCAGTGGTGTATTATCATTTGGGAGCTCTTTTAAACCAAATATAATGGTGTCGCGTGGCGCATCTTTCCAAGTTCCTGCATCTTCAATTCTAGCTTTTTCAAATTGTTGTATTGAAATGGCACGTGCTGGATCGCGTTCAATGGTTACTTTAAATCCAGCATCTAAAAGTTTACTGACACCTTCTGGAGTAACACCTATTCGTTGTTCATTCGGGCGCTGTTCAGCTCTTATCCAAATACTGGTCATAACAGGTTATTTTTCTACCATTTTATATCTTAAACTATAGTTAGTGCGTAGTGGCGCTCTTCGGTATCTAGATGAGGTGTAGCGTTATAACCAGTCATGAAAAGTTCATCTCCCCAAGAGTGGAATTTATGGATAGAAGAATTATAGATTGGAAATAATAGTCGGGCAAACCCATCAGGCCCAAGCTTAAATAATTGGGCAATAAACATGCTAATTACCCCGCCAGAGGTAATAACCACACTACGTCCACCAAGCGCTATTAGTTCTGTTATCAAATTTTTGAACCGCTGGGCAAAATGCAAGTAGCTTTCGTGGACAGCGTCCAATTCTCCACAATACCAAGAATTAAACAACTTTGGCGCGTGCAAAATAAATTCCTCATGGGAATTTGGAATTGGGGTGCTTGTCTGTAATTTGAATTCGTCAGCTAAGTCGAAATAACGCATCTCATTGGCTCTAGGATCGATTTTAACATTTTCTTGAAAACTTAGACCCTTTACTGTCTCACGGTGCCTTCGAAGGGTTCCACAAATTAATCGATCGCACGTTTTTAAATTTCCGCGAAGATAGTCTCCTAACCATATTGCTTGTTGGTGGCCAGTTGAAGAAAGTTTATCATAACTTTCTTCGTCTTTAGCACCAGTGTTAGCCTGTCCATGGCGGACCAAAATTATTTCGCTGAATCCCATAGTGGTTCACTAACGTGTTTCACAATGTTTGCCAATTGTGACTTTATGGAGTGGATAGGATACGCAGCTTGGCGCAAATTCTGTGCTCTTTGTCGTGTATGGGGTGTGTTTCCTCAATATATATGGTTTAACGAGAAAACAGTTTCCAGGAGTCGTGCTTTGTCAGAAACAGTCACATTTACCTTGGATGGTGCTGAAACTTCCGCTCAGTCTGGGCAAACGATTTGGGATGTCACCAAGGGACAGGGTTTTATCATTCCTCATCTATGCCACCGTGATGAACCAGGGTACCGATCAGATGGCAACTGCAGAGTGTGTATGGTTGAGGTAGAAGGCGAACGTACGCTGGTCGCTTCTTGCATAAGGCCAGTCTCTGATGGAATGGTTGTTCACACTCGTTCTAGTCGCGCAACGCAAGCACGCAAGATGGTTATGGAAATGCTTGTTGCGGATCAACCTGAGATGGAAGTTGCACACGATAAGTCGAGCCATTTGTGGAAGATGGCTGAGGGTCAAGGAGTTTTAGAGAGCCGTTTCCCAAAGCTTGAGGATGGCCGTATTCCACTCCTTGATGACAGCCACGTGGCAATGTCTGTCAACTTAGATGCATGCATCCAGTGTGGATTGTGCGTGCGGGCTTGTCGTGAGGTTCAAGTAAATGACGTAATTGGAATGTCAGGTCGAGGCCATGACGCCTACCCAACCTTTGATATGTCAGATCCAATGGGTGATAGTAGCTGTGTTGCCTGTGGTGAATGTGTTCAGGCCTGTCCCACTGGTGCTCTAATGCCAGCCACTGTGACAGATGAAAATCAAGTTGGTGACAGTAAAGATTTTGACAGCGAGACTAAGAGCATCTGTCCATTCTGTGGTGTTGGATGCCAGGTTAACCTAAAAGTAAAAAATGGACGAGTAAAGTACGTTGACGGTATTAATGGGCCTGCTAATGAGGGTCGTTTGTGCGTAAAAGGTCGGTTTGGGTTTGACTACATTCACCATGATCACCGTCTAACTAAGCCATTAATCCGACGCCAAGATGCACCTCCTAAAGGCCTTAATGTCGATCCTGGAAATTGGGGCGACGTGTTTCGTGAGGCGAGTTGGGAAGAAGCATTGGATTTTGCGGCTGGTGGTTTAGCCAAATTAAAACAGTCTAAGGGCGGCGCTTCGGTGGCAGGTTTTGGTTCAGCTAAATGTACAAATGAAGAAGCTTATTTGTTCCAAAAGCTTATTCGACAGGGATTTGGACACAACAACGTGGATCACTGTACCCGTCTCTGTCACGCATCTAGCGTCGCAGCTTTGATGGAAAATGTGGGCTCTGGGGCAGTAACTGCAACATTTAATGAGATTGAAAATGCTGACGTTGCTATCGTAATTGGTGCAAATCCGATTGAGAATCATCCGGTTGCGGCAACGTATTTTAAACAATTTACAAAACGTGGTGGAAAATTAATTGTGATGGATCCGCGCGGTCAGGCGTTGAAGCGCTTTTCCAGCCACATGCTTCAATTTCGGCCTGGTACAGATGTTTCAATGCTTAACGCTATCATGCATGTGATTGTTGAAGAGCAGTTGTATGATCGTCAATATATAGAGGCTTATACTGAAAATTGGGATGCTGAAAAAGCGCATCTAAAAGATTTTTCACCGGAAAAAATGGCTGGAATTTGTGGTATTGAAGCAGAAATTCTTCGAGATGTGGCTCGTACTTTTGCGGGCGCTAAGGCTGGAATGATTTTTTGGGGCATGGGCGTCTCTCAGCATATTCATGGTACAGACAATTCTCGCTGCTTGATTAGCCTTGGATTGATGACTGGTCAAATTGGTAGACCAGGCACCGGCTTACACCCTTTGCGGGGACAAAATAATGTCCAAGGAGCATCTGACGCAGGACTGATCCCAATGTTTTTACCTGATATGCAAAGTGTTGTCAGTGATGATGTAAGGGCTAAATTTGCTGATGTTTGGGCACGAGATGGGGGTGTAAATGAACCACTGGACCCCAACAAAGGATTGACTGTCACGGAGATAATGGATGCCGTGCATGATGGTGACATCTGCGGCATGTATGTTTTGGGCGAAAATCCTGCAATGTCGGACCCAGATGTGGTTCATGCTCGTGATGCGCTAGCCAAGCTTGAGCATTTGGTTGTCCAAGACATTTTTATAACTGAAACTGCAAATTATGCGGATGTAATACTTCCAGCTGCGGCGTTTGCTGAAAAAAGTGGGACGGTCACTAATACTAATCGTCAAGTGCAAATGGGGCGACCGGCTGTTTCGCCCCCCGGCGATGCGCGCGCGGACTGGTGGATAGAAGTTGAGTTGGCCAAACGCCTTGGACTTGGCTGGACCTATGATCATCCAAGCCAAGTTTTTGCTGAGATGAAGCTAACAATGAACTCGTTTGATAATATTAGCTGGGATAGACTTGATGCCGAGAATGCAGTTACCTACCCATCGCTTTCCCCAACCGATCCGGGTCAGCCAATTGTATTTGGGGATGGCTTCCCACGGTTAGACGGCCGAGCGAAGTTTACGCCCGCGGATGTCATAGCGCCTGATGATACTCCTGATGAAGAATATCCGATGATTTTAACAACTGGACGACAACTTGAGCACTGGCATACAGGTTCGATGACGCGGCGATCAGTAGTACTGGATGCGGTTGAACCTGAAGCGAATTGCTCACTGCACCCGTCAACTTTGCGGAAATTAGGGGTGGCTCCAGGTGGCTTGGTGCGGTTGACAACCAAACGAGGTACTATTGATATTATGGCGCGTGAGGATCGTGGAGTTTCTCCAGATATGGTTTTCTTGCCCTTTGCTTTTGTAGAGGCTGCAGCAAATATTTTAACGAATCCAGCGGTTGACCCATTTGGAAAAATTCCAGAGTTTAAGTTTTCTGCCGTCAGGGTCGAAAAAGTAGAAATTCAAATTGCAGCAGAGTAACTGTAACGCAAGGTGCTAACACCAACATTTTAGATACCTAAGACATTATTATTTTTTATATACCTAACGTAACTTATTTAAAAAATATGGATTGCACAGTTTAGCGCTGCCAAAGAATTATCTGGCAAAAATATTTATCGCTGAATAAAGTTAATGTTTAGTGACACATACACGAAATACTAAATGGTCCATATGAAAGCCAAATTACTTTCTAACTTGGCACTTAAACGTTTAAAGAAAAAAAGTTTATTTGTACCCAATATAACTGATTGACCTTTGTCCCAGTCCCGCCTCAGTATCTGTCAAAAATGTAAGCTAATTAGCCCAAAAGCTATATTGGAGGCACACTACTTTGAATAAGCCCGCTCCTTTGGCTTTTGATTCCATCCCGGCATTGCTCGCTCGTAATGCGCAGGATCTTGGCGATAAGCCTGCTTATCGTGAGAAAGAATTTGGGATCTGGCAAAGCTGGACTTGGAGCGAAGTTCTATACCAAGTAGACTCGCTTGCGCTGGGACTTTTGACGCTTGGTGCTGAAAAAGGTGATCACATTGCTATCGCTGGTCGAAATAGGCCGTATCTATATTGGTCTATGTTAGCAGCGCAATCAATTGGTGCCGTGCCAGTTCCAATTTATCAGGATGCTGTTGGTGATGAAATTGCCTATGTTCTCGATCATTGTAATGCTCGGTTCATAGTGGCTGGTGACCAAGAGCAGGTAGATAAAGTTATTGACATTCAGGACAATTTGGAAGGTTTGGAGCACATTATTTATTTGGATGCCCGCGGTCTTCGAAAATATGATCATAGTAAGCTTACACAATTCCAAAAACTGCAAGAAACAGGTCGCCAACTAGAGCCAACCTTGAGCGCTGAGTTGGCTCAACGTAAGGCTAAAATGACGTATGACGATACATGCGTGATGCTCTATACGTCAGGTACAACTGGCCGGCCAAAAGGTGTGGTGCTCTCAAACCGTAATGTGATTGAAACTTCAAAGAATTCTTCCCAATTTGATGAATTGGGGCCTGGTGAAGAAGTGGTAGCATATCTTCCCATGGCGTGGGTTGGGGATTATATTTTCTCAATTGGTCAAGCTGTTTGGACTGGTTTTTGCGTAAGCTGCCCCGAAAGCCAGGAAACAATGATGACTGATTTGCGTGAAATAGGTCCCTCTTATTATTTTGCGCCTCCGCGTATTTTTGAAAACCAGTTGACTAATGTAATGATAAGGATGGAGGATGCTAGTCGGCTAAAAAAATGGATGTTCAAAAAGGCCATGGCACATGCCAAATTAGTTGGGCCAGCATTACTTAGCAATCAAACCGTAAGCCTAATCGACCGGATTAAATATTGGTTTGGAGATAAATTTATTTATGGACCACTCAAAAACACGCTTGGTTTAAGTAAAGTACGTGTGGGCTACACTGCGGGTGAGGCGATTGGTCCAGAGCTCTTTGATTTTTATCGATCGCTTGGTATTAATCTCAAGCAGCTTTATGGGCAAACTGAGGCAACAGTTTATATCACTATGCAACCTGATGGAGAGGTAGATGCCAACACAGTAGGTGTGCCTGCGCCCGGAGTTGAAGTGCGAGTGGACGATAGTGGTGAGATTTACTACCGATCCCCTGGAGTTTTTGTTGAGTATTACAATAATCCTGAAAGTACGGCCTCGACAAAAGATGAAGATGGTTGGGTAGCTACTGGTGACGCTGGATTTTTTGAAGAAAGTTCAGGCCACTTGCGTATTATTGATCGTGCAAAAGATGTTGGAAAAATTGCAGACGGTCGCTTATTTGCACCTAAATATGTTGAAAACAAACTAAAATTTTATCCCAATATTTTAGAGGCTGTGGTGTTTGGAAGTGACAGGGAATATTGCAGTGCTTTCATTAATATAGACCTCAATGCAGTAGGAAACTGGGCGGAGCGCAACAATATTGCTTACGGGGGATATCAAGAATTATCGCAGCACCCAGCAGTTTTAGATATGATCCAAAACCATATTGAAGAAACTAATCAAAGTATTGCCGATGACCCTATGCTGTCTGGCTGCCAAGTGCATCGGTTCCTTGTTCTGCATAAGGAATTGGATGCAGATGATGGTGAAATGACTAGAACTCGCAAAGTGCGTCGTCGAATTGTGGAAGAGAAGTTCCTGGATCTGATCACTGGCCTTTATGATGGTTCTGAGCGCGTGGCGACGACCACTGAGGTTACTTATGAGGATGGTCGGAAAGGCTCAATTTCTGCCACGTTGGAAATGCGTAATGCGACCACGGTCGCATCTCAAAGGGTGGCTGCGGAATGATTTTCTATTTGCCCTATCTGCTAACCAATACTTGTCTGGAGCCTGTGACCAATGTTTGATCAATCTGAATCATTTGTTACGGAAGATGGTCGCACAATTGGTGGTGTGATGATGGAAATGAAAAACATTACATTGCGTTTTGGTGGTGTAGTCGCCATCAAAGATATCTCGTTTGATGTCCGGGAGGGTGAGATTCGAGCAATTATAGGTCCAAATGGTGCTGGAAAATCATCAATGTTAAATGTGATTTCTGGGTTTTATCATCCGCAGGATGGTGAAGTTTGGTATAAAGGTGGAAAACGACCGCCGATGAAGCCGTTCGAAGTTGCACGTCAAGGCATTGCCAGAACATTCCAGAACATTGCCCTATTTGAAGGAATGACTGTTTTAGATAACGTAATGACTGGCCGCCTAAACCATATGAAGGCTGGCATTCTGAGCCAAGCATTCTGGTATGGAAAAGCTCAGCGTGAAGAAACAGAAAACCGCGAAATTGTTGAAAGAGTAATAGATTTTCTTGAAATTCAAAATATCCGCAAAACACCCGTTGGAAGGTTGCCTTATGGGTTGAAGAAACGTGTCGAACTGGCTCGAGCCCTCGCCGCTGATCCAAAGCTTTTACTTCTTGATGAGCCCATGGCGGGCATGAATGTTGAAGAAAAAGAGGATATGAGCCGGTTCATTCTGGATGTGAATGATGAATTTGGTACCACGATTGTTTTGATTGAGCATGACATGAGCGTGGTTATGGATATTTCTGATCGCGTGGTCGTCATGGACTACGGGAAAAAGATCGGCGACGGTACGCCAAAGGATGTGCGTAGCAACCAAGCTGTGATTGATGCATATTTGGGGGTTGCCCATGATTGAGTCCCAAAACTTAGCGAGGCCGCAACAGATGTTATCAATCCAAAACAACAGTCTGGAGATCTAAGATATGTTCCCAGATCAGTTTTTGTTTGCTGTTGAAGTTATGCTCAACGGCCTTATGGCTGGGGTGCTTTATGCGCTTGTGGCTTTAGGGTTTGTTTTGATTTTCAAAGCATCTGGAATTTTCAATTATGCGCAGGGTGTTATGGCGCTGTTTGGAGCACTCACGCTGGTGGGGATCATGGATGGCCAGGTCCCGTTCGCCCATTTGATAAATGCGATCTTTGGTACGAATGTGCATCACTTTGGTTGGCACGTCCCAGCCTTTTTATCTATTTTACTAGTGATGGTCGTGATGGTTGGACTGGCGTGGTGTGTTCAGCACTTTATATTTAGGCATTTGGTGGGCCAGGAGCCAATTATCCTGTTTATGGCGACTATTGGGCTTGCCTATTTCATGGAAGGCTTCGGCGACCTGATGTGGAACTCCGAAATTAAAAAGTTGGACATAGGTATTCCGCAGGGTGGCAGCATGTGGATCGAAGAAGCGACGGCTTTTTTAGGTGGTTCTAATTTTTACGGGTTCTTTATCGATAAGTTAGAAATAGTTGCGTCCGTTGTCGCCATTATACTGGTTATTATGTTGGTGGCCTTTGCACAATATACCAAGCAAGGCAGAGCGATGCGCGCGGTAGCTGATGACCACCAGGCGGCGCTGTCTGTTGGGATTTCTTTGAGCTTTATCTGGGTATTAGTTTGGTCGGTAGCGGGTTTTGTGGCTTTGGTCGCAGGTATAATGTGGGGAGCAAAGTCTGGCGTGCAGTTTTCACTGTCCTTGATTGCGCTCAAGGCCTTGCCAGTTCTTATGCTGGGCGGCTTCACATCTATACCTGGTGCGATTGTCGGAGGATTAATAGTGGGGGTTGGTGAAAAGCTGTTCGAATTTTTGATTGGTGCCCCTTTCTTGGGTGGTGCTACAGAGAACTGGTTTGCGTATATGTTGGCCCTCCTCTTTTTGGTTTTTCGTCCTCAGGGCTTGTTTGGGGAGAAAATCATTGAGCGCGTTTGATATGTTTGCCAATGGTTTTGGCGGATGCGCTTACAACTATATAACAGAAAACCTAATTAATAATTTTAACTTGGAAGGGATGGCTCATGTTTTATCGTGAATCTGGTGATTTTAGCGAAACATACCCGGCAGACAGTCAAACTTTTCCAATTAAGTTTGACCGCTACCGCTACTATGCAGTTTTAGTAGTTGCTTTCCTGATCATCCCCTTCATCATCAACGATTATTGGGCAAATGCTATTTTGGTCCCATTTTTGATTTATGCTATTGCCGCGATCGGTCTTAATATCCTTGTGGGCTACTGTGGTCAGGTGTCGCTTGGCACTGGTGGTTTCATGGCTGTAGGTGCTTATGCCTGCTATAAATTGATGACGTCTTTCCCCGATGTGAGCATTATTTTCCATATTTTGATTTCGGGAGGCATCACAGCGGCAGTGGTGGCATTGTTTGGGTTGCCAAGCCTACGTATTAAAGGATTTTACCTTGCCGTGGCCACGCTAGCTGCTCAGTTTTTTTTAGTTTGGCTGTTTAACCGGGTGGCTTGGTTTTACAACTATTCTGCTTCCGGTCAGATCAATGCGCCCGACCGCACAGTGTTTGGTCATCTGGTAACGGGCCCAAATACGGACGCTTGGGCGAAATATATGATTTGCCTAGTTTTTTTGACCTTTGCGGGTATTGTCGCACGAAACTTGACCCGCGGATCTTTAGGCCGAAAATGGTCCGCCATTCGCGATATGGATATTGCGGCTGAAATTATTGGAGTTAACCCACTTTCTGCTAAGCTTTCAGCTTTTGCTATTTCTGGCTTCTTTATTGGGATTTCAGGTGCTTTATTTTTTAGTGTCTACTTGGGCGCGGTGGAAGTTGGAGAGGCCTTTGGCATCCAAAAATCATTTTTGGTGCTGTTCATGATCATCATTGGTGGCTTGGGCTCAATTTTTGGCAGCTTTGCAGGAGCAGCCTTCATGGTTTTGCTGCCTGTTCTCCTCAAGAATGTGCTGGTGGGCGGCCTTGGCTGGGACACGGCGTTGGCTGCACACCTCGAATTTATCATTGTCGGGGCTTTAATCATTGTATTTTTGATCGCAGAGCCGCACGGTTTGGCACAACTTTGGCGCGTAGCCAAAGAGAAATTACGACTCTGGCCTTTTCCACACTAGGGAATGGTTGGCTATACGACCGGGTAAACCGGCATAATCGGACAAACCAAGGGAGGATTAATCCGATGAAAAGACTAGCAACAGTAACAGTGGCCGCCGTCATGGCAGCAGCTCCAGTGATGGCTGACCTCGTGTTCCCATCTTTATCTTATCGTACTGGCGCTTATGCCGCGGGTGGTATTCCATTTGCGGATGGCTACGCAGACTATATGACGCTCTTGAATGAACGCGATGGTGGCATTGGTGGCGTTATGACCCGCATTGAGGAATGCGAAACTGGTTATAACACCGAAAAAGGCGTTGAATGCTACGAATCGACTAAGGGTATGGGCTCTCTAGTATATCAGCCGCTCTCGACTGGGATTACGTATCAGCTAATTCCAAAAGTAACAGCCGATGGCATTCCTCTGCACACTATGGGATATGGCCGGACGTCTGCCGCCAATGGCAAGGTGTTTTCTAACGTGTTTAACTATCCTGCCAACTATTGGAATGGCGCATCACTTGTTGTGAACCACCTTTTGGATCTCAATGGCGGTGATATTAAAGGTAAAAAACTTCACTTAGTTTATCACAACTCTGGCTACGGCAAAGAGCCAATCCGGACTTTCGAAGAACTTGCAAAAAAGCATGGTTTCGAACTAACCTTACTTGCAGTTGATCACCCAGGCCAGGAGCAGAAATCCCAATGGCTACAAATCCGCCGTGAACGTCCCGATTATGTCACAATGTGGGGATGGGGTGTGATGAACGCAGTTGCGATTCAGGAAGCTGTAAATATAAAATTTCCAATGGAAAACTTTATTGGCGTATGGTGGTCGGGCTCTGAAAATGCTGTGCTGCCCGCTGGAGATGGTGCCGATGGCTACAAAGCTATAACGTTCCACAATGTAGGTAGTGACTTCCCAGTATTTGACGATCTAGCTAAATACGTTGTCGATGCTGGTAAGGCTGCGGGTGCAGGTGACCAAATTGGTACAGCTATTTACAATCGGGGCTTCTATGCTGCGATGTTAGCTGCTGAGGCAGTGAAAACTGCTCAAAAAATACATGGTGTTGCAGATATTACCGCAGCCATGATGCGTGATGGAATGGAAGCTTTGGAAATAACAGAAGCAGTTATGACTGATTTGGGTATGCCAAACTTTGGCCCAGCCTTCAAAGTTTCCTGTGAAAACCATGGTGGTCCAGGCCTTGGTGCTGTGGCACAATGGGACGCGACCAACAAAACATGGTCGTTGATTAGTGATTTTGCTGAGTCTGACATGTCAGTCATCCAGCCATTAATCGATGAAGATTCTGCAGCCTATGCTGCTGAAAATGGTATGGAAACACGCTGTAACTAAAACTATTTAACAGCGCTCTGGCCCTATTTGGGCCAGAGCATCCCTTATAGGATTAAAGCTATGCTTGATACCAACCCAACCAAGGAAAGTCTTTTAGAAGTTAATAATATTGAGGTGATCTACAATCACGTTATCTTGGTATTAAAAGGTGTATCTTTAAGCGTTCCCAAAGGTGGTATTACTGCTCTATTGGGTGGTAATGGCGCCGGTAAGACCACAACACTTAAAGCCATCTCACAGTTGCTACACTCTGAACGGGGTGAGGTTACCAAAGGCACCATAGACTACCGTGGCAAGACGGTAAAAGGCTTAAACCCTTCAGATTTGGTCAAACGTGGTGTTATTCAAGTTATGGAGGGTCGTCACTGCTTTGAACATTTGACTGTAGAAGAGAATTTACTGACTGGTGCTTATACTCGACAGGATGGTGCTGTTGCGATAGCTGACGATTTAGACAAAGTTTATACTTACTTCCCACGCCTGAAGGAACGCCGTAAAAGTCAAGCTGGTTATACCTCAGGTGGAGAGCAACAGATGTGTGCTATTGGGCGGGCTTTGTTGTCGCGCCCAGAAACGATTTTATTAGATGAGCCTTCAATGGGTCTCGCTCCACAGCTGGTAGAAGAAATATTTGGAATTGTAAAAGACCTTAACGAAAAAGAGGGTGTATCATTTTTGCTGGCTGAGCAGAATACTAATGTTGCCCTGAGGTTCGCACACTATGGGTATATTCTAGAATCTGGTCGGGTTGTGATGGATGGGCCAGCGGCTGAATTGCGGGAAAACCCGGATGTTAAAGAATTCTATCTTGGTGTTTCGGAAGAGGGACGCAAATCCTTTCGTGACACACGTAGCTATCGTCGTCGCAAAAGATGGTTAAGTTGATTTGATTAATTTCAATCACTGTGATGGAGCTATCCAAAATTATTTGAGTTATTTCGAACTGAGACCTGACTTAACTCGTATTGCTTTCAGGGAAAGAAAATCTGAATGACTTATTATGATGCCTTGGAAGTTCGTTCAGTAGATGAACGCATGGGGTCACTTTCCGAATGCTTACCTGCACTTTTAAAGGAGGCAAAATTATTGCCGGGCTATACGTCGTTTAAGGAAGTTGACCTTTCAGACATTAAGTCAGCAACAGACCTTTGGCGGCTGCCTGTTATTCGAAAATCTGATTTGCGGGTGGCGCAAAAAGCACTACCACCCTTCGGTGGGTTGTCTGGATTGGAGTTCGAATACGCGTTCCAGTCCCCAGGACCCTTTTATGAACCAGGACGGACCAAACATGATTGGTGGCGATTTGCCAGGTTTTTGCATGCTACTGGGATTGGTACAAATGACATTGTGCAGAACTGCTTTTCTTATCATCTCACTCCCGCTGGTATTATGTTTGAAAATGGCGCGCACGCTGTTGGCGCTTCTGTCTTGCCAGCTGGTACTGGTCAGACTGAGATGCAGGCTCAAGCTGCTTATGATATTGGAGTGACTGGGTATGCCGGTACTCCAGATTATTTAAAAGTAATCCTTGAAAAAGCTGATGAAATGAACCTCAAACTGGGAATAACTAAAGCTGCTGTAAGTGCTGGAGCCTTATTCCCTTCTTTGCGATCATGGTATGAGGAGCGTGGTATTGCGTGCCGCCAATGCTATGCCACAGCAGATTTGGGCAATATTGCTTATGAAAGCTCTGCAATGGAAGGTCTGATCTTGGATGAGGGCGTAATTGTTGAAATTGTGACCCCTGGTACAGGTGATGCAGTCCCGTTTGGAGAAGTGGGGGAAGTGTTGGTTACAACACTAAACCCAGATTACCCACTAGTTAGATTTGCAACTGGCGATCTTTCAGCATTCATGGCTGGTCTGAGTCCCTGTGGGCGTACAAACTTGCGTATTAAGGGATGGATGGGGCGAGCAGATCAAACTACGAAAATAAAGGGCATGTTTGTTAGGCCTGAACAAGTAGCCACGTTTGTAGGCAAACACCCCGAGGTAACGCGAGCCCGTGTCATTACATCTAGAGTAGGTGAGACAGATACAATGATAGTGCGTATCGAGGGAAAGCCAGAAAAAGCCAAGGATTATGCAGCTTCAATCGCTAATACTTTAAAACTCAAAGCACAGATTGATGTAGTAGACATTGGGACATTACCAAGAGATGGTGTGATAATTGAAGATCAAAGGACTTACGACTGATAGCAGACTAAACAACTTACCTGCCACGTTTGTAAAATAAAAAAGCCATCCATCTGGACGGCTCTTTTCAAAAATAACAGTATAAATTCTAACCCTGGCGTGCCTTAAAGCGTGGCTGTGTTTTGTTAATTACATAAACACGGCCCTTGCGTCGTACTACACGACAATCACGGTGGCGGCCCTTGAGCGAGCGAAGCGAGTTCTTGACCTTCATTGGTCTCTTCCTTCAAACTGGGCTGCGGTGAAGCCCTAGCTAAATTATGTGGTGGGCACGACTGGGATCGAACCAGTGACCCCTTCGATGTCAACGAAGTGCTCTACCGCTGAGCTACGCGCCCGTTGAACCGACACAGTGCCCACGACTTAATAAACTAAGATGCGTAAGTTCGTACCGGTAGCGGCCGTATATGCACCAGGTGAAGAGTCTTCAAGCCAAAATTGAACGATGGCCCTGAAATAGTGAGCATCAAGCTATTTTTATGAATTTTGTGAACCAAATACTTTCCAAATACGTGAACCATGTTAAGTCAATATCATGACAATCGCTCCATTCAAACTCTTCTCACCTGAAGAACTGCAAAGCAGCGTGGTGTTTGCATCGCCTCATTCTGGGCGGCTGTATTCTCAAGATTTTTTAGATTCTGTCATACTTGATCCAGTTAGCATACGGATTTCTGAAGACGCTTTTGTTGATGAGTTGTTTAACTTTGTACCCGAATTTGGTGCCCCACTTTTAGTGTCAAATATTCCACGAGCATTTGTTGATCTTAATCGTGACGCTGGCGATCTAGATCCTATGTTGATTGCAGGCACTAAGGTTCGTGGACAAAATGGGAGAGCATCATCTGGTTTAGGGGTGGTGCCCCGTCTAGTTTCTAAAAATAAGTTGATTTATAGTGGGAAGATAACTCTGGATGAGGTCAAAGAGCGGTTATCCAGCGTTTGGCATCCTTATCACAAATGCTTGCAGAGCTTACTGGATGCTACTAGAAAAAAATTTGGCCACGTCTTACTTATTGACTGCCACTCTATGCCTCACGCATCGGTAAATATAGGATTGCGAAACAATGCTCCGCCTCAGATTGTTTTAGGAGATAGATTTGGAACCGCTGCGAGCTGTGATGTAGTAGAACAGGTGCGTATGGCATTTGCCGAATCTGGGTTCCGCGTTTCAAAAAATATGCCTTTTGCAGGTGCCTATACCACTCAACAATATGGAAAACCTGATAAAAATCAGCATGTCATACAGGTTGAAATTGATCGTAGTCTTTATATGAATGAGGAAACGATAGAAAAACTACCTAATTTCTTTGATTTTCAGACTGCTCTTCGAGGCGTGGTTGCCAAAATTGCTCAAATGGAAGTAAACGGTAACAAGTTGGCTGCTGAGTAACTTAGCGCAAAGAGCGGCCCTTGAGTATGGAACCGTTGCCAAACTTTGCCCTTATCGCGTCGGTTGCCCGTTCAGCTTTAGCCCGGTTTTGTTCATTTGGGTCAAGTAAGTCAGTAGTTAGGTCGCTGTCAGAATCACTCACTAAGCCTGAAATACCCACGCCAATAAGCCGGTAAGAACCAGAACGGCTTGACTGATCAAATAAGTTGCGTGCCGTACGATAAATGCGATCTGCAATTTGTGTTGGCTCTCGAAGTGATAGTCTACGGGATAGTAAACTGTGATCTGCTCGCTTTAGTTTTAGGGTGACAACTCCACCGGCAAGACCTCGAGCCTTAGCCCGGTCGCTAACCTTCTCGGCTAACCTCCATATATGTCCATCCAATATGTCAGTATTTGAGGTATCCTCTGAAAATGTTGTTTCATTTGAGATGCTTTTAACTGCAGCATTCGCCGTTACGCGCCTGCGGTCTTGTCCGCGAGCTAGGTGCCAAAGCCTGTCGCCAAGTGAGCCAAACCTTACAGAAAGATCTCTGCGATCCCATCGCAAAAGGTCTTTAAAAAAACGGATTCCTGCTTTACTCAATGCATCCTGTGAGACGCTTCCAACGCCCCAGATTAAGCTAATAGGTTTATCTTTCAAAAACTCAGCTGTTTCGGCAACCCCAATCACAGAATATCCACGCGGCTTTTCGAGATCACTTGCCACTTTTGCTAAAAACTTATTGTGAGATAATCCAATTGAGCCAGTAAGACCGAGTTCGTCTCTCATACGGTTAATGAGCTTTGCAAGCATCACCGCAGGTGGTGCTCCATGTAGTTTGGTTGTGCCCGTCATGTCCATAAAGGCTTCGTCAAGAGAGAGTGGCTCAATGTCAGGCGTTAGGTCCTGCATTATGGCTCTGATTGCTTTGCTAGCTTTTACATACTCATCCATTCTGGGACGTACGACCACCGCGTCAGGGCAGAGTTTTAATGCTTGATACATCGGCATTGCTGATTTTACCCCACGTACTCGAGCCACGTAACAGGCTGTACTGACCACGCCCCGACGTCCCCCACCAATTATTACCGGCTTGTCGGCCAACTTTGGGTTGTCACGCTTTTCGACTGAAGCGTAGAAGGCATCGCAGTCCATGTGTGCTATTGAGAGTGAAAAAAGCTCTGGGTGTTCTAGGATCCGGGGGCGCCCACAATTGGAGCACCGCGATGGGGCGGTTTCAAAAGAAGTGAGGCAGTCTCGGCAAATCGCTGGCATGGCATCAGGATATAGGCGAAGTAAGTTCGCGTCCACGGGGTCCAGAGAGTTCTTTAAAGTATATTGAACTTAAAGTTTTAACTCTATGAACCACCTATTTCTGAAAGAATTGCCATCGCAGCATCTACTGGGGACGTAGCGCGCCAGATTGGGCGACCAACTACAATATGGTCTGCACCATTCTTAATTGCCATAGCTGGAGTAGTTACACGCTTTTGGTCACCTGATTCTGATCCGATGGGACGTATGCCAGGGGTAATAATCAGTTTCCCTTCAGCTTCTGGCAATGCACGTATAAACGTAGCTTCTTGTGGGCTGGCAATTATGCCGTCTGCTCCAGCCTCAAAAGCTTTTCCTGCACGTTCAACAACTAAGTCCGAAAGTTTACCTGGCTTTATTAATGCTGCATCTAGATCAGCCCTATCAAGTGATGTGAGAATAGTGACTGCCAAAATTTTAGTGTTTTTACCGCTGGCGCCCTCTTTAGCGGCCTGGACAACATTTGGATCACCGTGAACGGTTAAGAAATCTAAATCAAACTGTGTCAATCCACGTACTGCGTTTTCGACTGTTGCCCCGATGTCAAAAATTTTCATATCTAGGAAAATACGTTTCCCCATTTCTTGTTTTAGCTCATTTGCTAATGCAAGGCCGCCACTTGTAAGCATACCAAGGCCAATTTTATAAAAGTTGACAGAGTCACCTAGTTTTTGAGCCAATTTTAACGCTGAAATGGCGTCTGGCAAATCCATTGCCACAATCAGTCTATCATCCGCCAAATTAATCTCCAAAATTTTTAAGCCTTGAATAGTAATGTAGATTATTTTCGTCAACGCTAAGTGTAATATTATTGAGTATTACGACGTAGGGGTTCCGCTACAAGTAGGAAGGGTATGCTGTTGGCATCTGGTTAAATGCATTCCTTATCAAAGCTCTGCGCAATTTATAAAAGGATAAATACACTTTTTGTTTTAAAGACCCTTGCCGTTTCTGTTGTTTATACCCAATTAAAAAGAAACGTACTTTAAAGTTTTGTCTGGTGAGGTGTTAGTATTCAGGCGGGAGTAGTTAGAGGATAGGACCAATGAATTTAGAAAAATTCACCGAAAGGTCGCGCGGATTTATTCAGGCAGCGCAAACCATTGCTGAGAGAGAAAATCATGCGCGTTTAGGTTCTGAGCATCTACTGAAGGCACTATTGGATGATCCAGAGGGTTTAGTCAGTAGTTTAATTACACGGTCAGGTGGTACCCTGATTCGGATTACAGATGTCTTGGAATCTAGCCTTTCAAAAATTGCAAAAGTCACGGGTGCCTCTCAAATCCACTTAGACAGCTCGCTGAACAAAGTTTTTTTGGAGGCTGAAAGACTGGCTCATAAAGCAGGTGATAGCTTTGTACCTGTGGAGCGTATTCTGCTTGCCCTTTGTACAGTGAAATCTAAAGCTAAAGAGGCATTAGAATCTGGGGCGGTAACAGCCCAGAACCTCACTGAGAAAATTAACGATATTCGACAAGGACGTACTGCAGATAGTCCTAGTGCTGAGAATAGTTACGAGGCCTTGGATAAATATGCACAAGATCTTACAGAGCGTGCTCGGGAAGGTAAGATTGATCCCATCATAGGACGTGATGAAGAAATTCGGCGGGCTATGCAGGTCCTTTCACGCAGAACTAAAAACAATCCCGTTTTGATTGGAGAGCCTGGCGTAGGAAAAACCGCAATTGCAGAGGGCATGGCCCTCAGAATTATAAATGGTGACGTTCCCGAAAGTCTCCGCAATAAGCGGTTGCTTGCTCTAGACATGGGGGCCTTGATTGCTGGCGCAAAATACCGTGGTGAATTTGAAGAACGTTTGAAAGCGGTATTGAATGAGATGACTGCTGCTATGGGACAGATCATTCTTTTTATTGACGAGATGCATACACTTGTTGGAGCTGGCAAGAGTGACGGCGCAATGGATGCAGCAAACCTTATTAAACCTGCACTGGCTCGTGGTGAATTACACTGCATTGGTGCGACAACTTTAACTGAATATCGAAAATATGTTGAGAAGGACGCAGCACTTGCTCGTAGGTTTCAGCCTATTGTTGTTGAGGAACCTACCGTTAATGATACGATCTCAATTCTTCGAGGAATTAAAGAGAAATATGAACTGCACCATGGTGTGCGTATTGCTGATGCGGCTTTAGTTGCATCTGCAAAGCTGTCTCACCGCTATATTACAGATCGGTTTTTGCCTGATAAGGCTATAGACTTGATAGATGAAGCGGCTAGTCGTTTACGCATGCAGGTGGACAGTAAGCCAGAAGAACTGGATGCACTTGATCGTGATATTTTACAAAAACAGATTGAGGCAGAAGCGCTAAAAATTGAAGATGATGGAGAGTCTAAAAGCCGTTTATCAAAACTTCAGAAAAAACTAGCTGGGCTTCAGGAGCGTTCAGGTGAATTAACTGTGCAGTGGCAAGCTGAGAGGGCCAAGTTAGCATCGGCACGTGATCTTAAGGAAATGCTAGATCGCGCCCGTGCTGACTTAGACATCGCCAAGCGCGAGGGCAATTTAGCGAAGGCGGGCGAGCTTACCTACGGTGTGGTTCCAGGACTAGAGAAGCAATTATCTGAAGCAGAATCAGCTGAAGGAAAAATGGTCGAAGAAGCCGTCCGGCCTGACCAAATTGCTGGAGTTGTTGAGCGGTGGACAGGGATACCGACATCACGGATGTTAGAAGGTGAGCGGGATAAATTACTACGTATGGAAGACGAAATACATTTGCGTGTGATTGGTCAGCACTCCGCGGTACATGCCGTATCCAACGCCGTGCGTCGTGCACGTGCCGGCTTAAATGACGAGAGCCAGCCATTAGGCAGCTTCCTGTTTCTTGGTCCAACAGGAGTTGGCAAGACAGAACTTACCAAGGCAGTAGCCAATTTTCTATTTGATGATGATAATGCCATGGTCAGAATTGACATGTCTGAGTTCATGGAAAAGCATAATGTTGCTAGGTTAATTGGAGCTCCTCCAGGTTATGTTGGCTATGAGGAAGGTGGCGTTCTTACAGAGGCCGTCCGACGACGTCCATATCAGGTTGTATTGTTTGATGAGGTAGAAAAAGCCCACCCAGATGTATTTAATATTTTGCTTCAAGTCTTGGATGATGGTGTGCTTACTGATGGTCAGGGTAGAACTGTAGACTTCAAGCAGACTATAATAATTCTAACCAGTAACCTCGGGGCACTGGCGCTGAGCCAACTTCCGGATGGCTCTGATGCTTCAGATGCTCACCGTGAAGTTATGGATGCGGTTCGGAGTCATTTTCGGCCTGAATTCCTAAATCGTTTGGATGAGACCATCATTTTTGATCGTTTGAGTCGCAGTGAAATGGATGGCATTGTAGATGTTCAATTGGCACACCTTCGGGGGCGTTTAGCCCATCGCAATATTACCTTAAATCTGGACCAAGCTTCCAAAAAATGGCTTGCGGATGAGGGATATGACCCTGTGTTTGGCGCGCGACCACTTAAACGTGTTTTACAAGCGACACTCCAAAACCAACTTGCTGAGATGCTTTTGGCAAATGAGGTCATGGATGGCGACACCGTTTCTATTATTGCTGGTCCAGATGGATTAATTGTTGGTGACCGGCCAAGCTCATCCTCTCGCTCATCGAAAAAAAAACCTATGGTTCATTAGGCCTTGAAACTCTTTTGATGATTTGATCTTAAACTGGTAAGTTCTTATTTCACACAAACAGTGTTCAATTGTTTGTTTAATAACATTTTTGAGATTTTGAGTGCAACAGAGATAATAATCTATTTGGTTAGATGATTATCAGTTCGTAATGATGGAAGGCCGATCCCGGTACTCTCGAATCCACCGTCTACTGAAATATTTTGGCCAGTTACAAAACTTGCTTTATCTGAGCATAAAAAGGCAATTACATGTCCAACCTCTGCTTCACTTCCATAGCGATTAAGTGGAATTGCATCATGATATGCGCTGATAATATCTTCTGAATGAACAGCCATCGCTAATTTCGTTTTAACAGGTCCAGGTGAGACTGAGTTGGCCCGTATGCCAAATTCGCCTAGTTCCACGGCTTGTTGCTGGGTGAGGTGAATTACGGCAGCCTTTGATGTCCCATAAGCAACCCTAAGCGTGGACGCCCTCAGTCCGGAAATGGATGCTATATTAACAATTGTACCCTTGCTTGATTTTAGGGCACTCAATGCAGCCTGCGTACAAAGAAACACTCCATCAAGGTTAGTCTCCATTACCTTTCGCCATTGAGCAAAACTAGTCTCTTCAAGTGGCCCAAAATCGGCCACGCCAGCATTATTAACCAAAGCATCTATTTGACCCCGATTGGCCATGACTTTCTTTATCATTAAGTTAACCTGCTCAGGATCAGAAATATCGTGGCACAATGCAGTAATTTGATCCCTAATTGCGGCTTGCTTTTGTAGTTCCTTCGCGTCGCGGTCTACCATAATTACGTGCCAGCTTTGGCTTCGAAGTATATCTGCAGTAGCTAAGCCAATGCCTCGTGCTGCACCCGTTACAATTGCTGTTTTCATACTTATTCCAAATCTTTAAGTAAGTTTTCATTGATCGAATAGTGAACGTAACTTCCAGTCAATTGCAAAAACAACTTAAATCTAATTATCCATGCATTGGCTCAGCGTTACTTTCGTACTAGTTGTCAATCAATGAAAGGACTTTTGGTATGGCAAACCGTTGGAAAAATAATCTATTAAACTCTGAAATAACACCTGAGGTTGTGTGGCTTAATAGACGCCAAATTATTTCTAGTGCCCTAAGTTTAGGCTTCTGTGGAACAATAGCTGGTCCTGTATCGGCTGAGGTTCTCACGCCAAACAGCTGGGAAGACATCACCAGTTATAATAATTATTATGAGTTTGGTACCGGAAAGGGGGATCCAGCTGCTAACGCACACAACCTTAAAACTGAGGGATGGTCGATAGTTGTGGACGGTATGGTTGATAACCCTGGCCGTTATTCTTTGGTAGAGCTTTTGACAGGGTTGACGCTAGAGGAGCGGATTTATAGATTTCGTTGCGTTGAGGCCTGGTCAATGGTTGTGCCTTGGAATGGCTATGAGCTCAAAGATATTCTTGATATAGTTGGTGTTAAACCAGGTGCCAAATTTGTTTCATTTGAGACTGCTTTGCGCCCAGATGAGATGCCAGGTGTTAAGTATAATGTTTTGGATTGGCCATACCGAGAAGGCTTGCGACTTGATGAGGCAATGCATCCCCTAACATTGATGGCAACAGAAATTTACGGAAAGCCAATTCCAAATCAAAATGGAGCTCCCATAAGGCTGGTGGTACCATGGAAGTACGGCTTCAAGTCAATTAAATCCATTGTACGAATTACGCTAACGGATACAGAACCGCAGACCAGTTGGAATATGTCTAATTCGAGAGAGTATGGATTTTACAGCAATGTAAACCCGACTGTAAATCATCCGCGTTGGTCGCAGGCTAGTGAGCGGAGGATTGGTGGAGGCTTGTTTGCCAAGCGCAAGCCTACTTTAATGTTTAATGGTTATGAGGATGAGGTTGCCCATCTTTATGATGGAATGGACTTAGCTAAATTTTATTAGGCAGACGAAGACACGGATTACGCAAATGATTGTCCAAGCACTGAATGTTGGGTTTCGCAAAGTCCCTGTATGGGCTTTATATATTGCTTTGCCAGTTCCAGGTATAGTCACATTCTATTTGGGTTTAACTGGGGGTCTTGGCGCTGAACCAATTACGACGCTTGAGCAGGAACTTGGTGGATTTACATTGAAACTTCTTATTTTGGGTCTCTCAATTACCCCAGTCTTGCGATTTACAGGCTTGAACCTTTTGAGATTTCGTCGTGCAATTGGGGTGGTGGCTTTCACTTACGTGACAGCACATTTTCTAACTTGGCTTATTCTCGATCTCCATAACGTCAATGAGATTTTGGTTGATATTAAAAAGCGCCCTTATGTCACTGTTGGTTTTTTGAGTTTCCTGCTTTTAGTGCCCTTGGTCCTTACTTCGAACAACTGGTCAGTTCGTAGGTTGGGTACTTTTTGGCCGAAGCTACACAGCTTAGTTTACGTGGCAGCGATTCTTGGTGGATTGCATTACATAATGTTGACTAAGGGCTTTCAGCTTGAACCTTTAATTTACATGACCGTCATCATTTCTTTTATTGCTGCGCGCACACCAAAATGGTACCGAATCTGGCTTAGAAAATAGAAAATTCAATTAATGTTGTTAACTGTTGATTGCTCTAATAATATAACCTTTATCTTAATGGCACCATTAGTAGTTACTGTTTATAAACGTTCTATATGTAGATCCTGCGATGCTTTGATTTAGAGCTATTTATCTTAAATGTATCTTGGTAGACAAGTTTATAAATTTAAGTACCTGATTTTAAAGACTTAAAAATTAAATATAGAAAAAACTCTTTTTCTTAAAAAAAGCCCTTGCGGCTTCTGACTGGTGACCTTAGAAGCACCCTACTGGGAACGTTAACAAGCGGTTCCATTACTAAATCGATACAAACAAAGCAGGGCGCGCTTGAAGTTAGTAAGCGTAACCGGTTTTTTTTTGTGTCACGCTATTTGAAATTGATGATATCTGAAGAGATATGTGGGCGGTTTGGTTCATTCGATGAACAAACAACTGCATATCGACTTACTAGGGCTACTTCTTTTGAGGGTGTCCGATGATGTAAGGTCAGCTTCACTGTTTGTTAGGTTTTTGTTTCTTTTTGAAACTGAAGCACAATAAACAGAAATGATGTCCCGCCTGAACAGCGGGACGATGTGCAGAGGTTCGAACGTCAAGGTTATACAGCAATGTATTTCAACTTGAGAGTTTGATCCTGGCTCAGAACGAACGCTGGCGGCAGGCCTAATACATGCAAGTCGAGCGCATCCTTCGGGATGAGCGGCGGACGGGTGAGTAACGCGTGGGAATA
>Ga0308016_10000227_pt1 | contig 29447 bp, 27 predicted proteins | sample Neamet233_FD_203129 | JGI IMG/M metagenome (GOLD analysis project Ga0308016, IMG submission 203129) | Marine microbial communities from water near the shore, Antarctic Ocean - #233 | ecosystem: Environmental > Aquatic > Marine > Unclassified | place: Southern Ocean | collected 2014-07-28
CAAAAAAGCACTTGTTGAATGCGATGGAGATATCGAAAAAGCCTTAGATTTATTACGATCAAATAGCGCATTAAAGGCTGAGAAAAAAGCTTCTAGAGTTGCTGCAGATGGTATTTTAAGAGCTTCACAAGGTGATGACTTTGCAACTTTAATAGAAATAAATTCTGAAACTGACTTTGCAATCAAAGACACTAATTTCATAGCCTTTACAGATGAGGTTCATAAATACATATCATCTAAAAAAGTTGATGATATTTCTGAATTTGAAAACTCAGAAATAGAAGAAAAAAGAAAAGCCTTGATTCAAACCATTGGTGAAAATATTCAATTAAGAAGACTTGAGACATTAAGCGTTGGCACAGGAATGAGTGCTGGGGTTTACCTTCATTCAGACTCCAAGCTTGGAGCTCTTGTGGTTGTCTCTGGTGGAGATGAATCTCTTGCAAAAGATATCGCAATGCACGTTGCAGCCTTTAATCCTTTATGTCTTTCTCAGGATGATATCGATCCTCAGGTTCTTGAAAGAGAAAAAGCAATATATTTAGTTCAAGCAGAAGAATCAGGAAAACCTCAAGAAATCATGGAAAAAATGATTGAAGGTAAGTTGAATAGATTTTTATCTGAAGTCTCACTGATGTCACAAGGCTTTGTTAAAGACCCAGATACTTCTATTGAAAAATTATTAGAAGCTAATAATGCAAAAATTGAATCTTTCTCTAGACTTAAGGTAGGTGAAGGAATTGAGGTCTCAACTAAGAGTTTTGCCGACGAGGTAGCTGAGCAGTTAAAATAATTTAATGTCTACACTTGCACATAAAAGAATCCTCGTAAAATTTAGCGGAGAGTCTGTTGCTGGAGATGACGAGCACGGAATAGATCCTAAAATCCTAGATAGCATGGCTTCTTCAGTTGGCTCTTGTACAGAGCTGGGTGTTCAAATAGGTATAGTTATTGGTGGGGGAAATCTTTTTAGAGGCGAGAAATTAAGCAAAGCTGGTATGGACAGAGTTGCAGGTGACCATATGGGCATGCTTGCAACAGTCATGAATGGTATTGCCTTAAGAGATTCTTTAGAAAGAGCCGGTATCAAAACTAGAGTAATGTCTGCTATTCCTATGGGTGGATTGGTTGAGCATTATGATAGAAGACTTGCGATCCAACTTCTAAGTGATGGGTATGTTGTTATTTTTACAGCAGGAACAGGTAACCCATTCTTTACAACAGATACAGCTGGATGCCTTCGAGCAATTGAAACTCAATCTGAATTAATGCTCAAAGCAACTAGAGTTGATGGCGTTTACGATGCAGATCCTGAGATAAATAAAAATGCAAAATTTTATCCAGAATTATCGTTTGATGAGGCTATATCAAAAAACTTAAAGGTAATGGACGCTACTGCGCTAACACTTGCAAGAGACCATCATCTGCCAATTAGAGTTTTTAATGTTAATACTCCAAATGCTTTGAAAGATATAGTTTGCGGAGAGAAAATAGGTACGTTAATATCATAATATGAATGATTTAATCAATAAGACTTCCGAGAGAATGGATAAATCACTTTCATCACTACATCAAGCATTTAATAAAATTAGAACAGGTAGAGCTAATCCCTCTTTACTGGATGATGTAAAAATTGACTACTACGGTAACTTGACGGCTTTAAACCAAGCAGCAAATATTAATGTTGAAGAGGGAAGATCATTAGTTATCTCGCCATGGGATAAAAGCTTAATACCTGAGATAGAAAAAGCTATTATGAATGCAAATCTAGGTCTAAATCCTAGTACTTCATCGGACTTAATCAGAGTTACGATGCCTACTTTAACTGAAGAGACAAGGCAGGATTATATCAAGCAAGCTAGATCTGAGGCTGAAAATGCAAGGGTTTCTATTAGAAATGGAAGAAGAGATGCCAATCAAGAAGCGAAAGAAAGCCAGTCAGCTGGAGATATTTCTGAAGATGATCTTAAGCGTCTAGAGGATCTTATTCAAAAAGAAACCAATAAATTCATAGGTCTTGTAGATTTAGAGCTGAAAAATAAAGAATCTGACTTATTAGAAATTTAGATAGCCAATCATGGCTAGCATAATAAAAAAAATCTCTCAAAAAACTCCTAAAAATATTGCAATTATTATGGATGGCAATGGTCGGTGGGCTATCGCTAATTCTTTGAATATTAGCAAGGGTCATAAACAAGGAGTTGAGGTTGTTAGAGCTATAGTTGAGGAGTCAGTGAGGCAAAATATTGATTCATTGACACTATACGCATTTAGTTCTGAGAATTGGTCTCGACCAAAGCCAGAAATAGAAGCAATAAAGCAATTAGTACTCAAGGCCATTGAAGATCAAGTGCCTGAACTTACAGAGCAAAAAGTTAAGCTAAAGTTCTTTGGTCATACAGATGACTTTGGAGAAAAGATAATAAAAAAAATTGAAGAAGCAGAAAATGCTACTTTTTCTGAGAATCCCTCATTACAATTAAATGTTGCTCTTGGTTATGGAGGCAGGCAGGATATTGTAGACTTAACAAAAGAAATTTCTTCTAGAGTCCAGCAAGGAAAAATTCAGCTATTGGATATAAATGAAGATCTTATAAATGAATACTCTTGTTCCCCAGTAAGCAATATTGATTTACTAATCAGAACAGGTGGCGATAGAAGAATAAGTAACTTCCTTTTATATCAAGTTGCCTATTCAGAAATATTATTTGTTGATAAGTACTGGCCAGATTTCTCAAAAGAAGATTTTATTAAATGCATAGCAAATTTCAAAAAAGTGAGTAGAAGGTTTGGAAAAAGAGTTTAAATCAAAGTTTATAACTAGATCATTAACCGGATTGGGGATAATCATGCCCCTAGTCATTTTAATTTATTTAGAAAATTTATATTTTTTCTATGCAGCTACTATTGCAATAACCCTTCTTGCAATTTCGGAATGGAGAGCAAATTCACTAGACAAGTCCTTTACCTTGGATGTTATTTTAATTCTTATATTTTTAGCTCTCTTTCTGGCATTCTCATCTAAATTTTTATTTTTTTATACTTTAGGTATTTCTATACTATGGATCTTTTTTAGCATCTGCTTGATTTTAAATAAGCTAGATAAATTTAAAAATATTTCTTTTAATAATACACTTCTAAGATCCTCACTGCCTTTGGGCTTCTTAGCTAGCTCAATTTTTCTTGTAAACCATGATAGCTTTTTAGCAGTATCCAATTTCTATCTTTTCTTTATTATTATTTTTAATTCAGCCATCTCTGATAGCTCTGCTTACTTGATTGGCTCCGCATTAGGAAAAACACCTTTGTTGAAAAATATCAGCCCAAATAAAACAGTTGAAGGTTTTATTGGAGGAGTTATTGGAGCAGGGTTATTTGGATTATTTCTATCTTTTCTTTTAAATTTAAACTTAATCATCATTCCTTTGTTGATTATTGGATCTTTTTTTTCCTTTGCAGGGGATTACTTTTTTAGCTTCCTTAAAAGGCAGAGCGGGGTAAAAGATACAGGATCAATCCTTCCAGGTCACGGAGGTATTTTAGATAGAATAGACTCACATCTTCCTTCTATGCCTATCCTTGTTGTGTTAATAAGCTACCTTTCCTAATGAAAAATATACTTTTACTTGGAGCAACGGGAAGCATTGGTGATAGTGCGCTTGATGTTATTTCTCAAAATCCAGATAGTTTAAATCTTTATGGAATGGCATTTCACTCAAATATTGATAAAGCCTCGGATATTGCGAATAAATTTTTCCCCGATTATGCCTATCTAGAAAACACTAATTATAAAAAAATACTACTTGAAAAAGTTAATGCTAAGACAGAAATTCTATCCGGAAAAGATGAACTTCATAATTTATTAAATGATCCTAAGGTAGATGTAATTATTTCAGCTATATCTGGATTTTCTGGCCTGGAGACAACCCTAATGGCCGCTAAAACAGGAAAAACTATACTCCTTGCGAATAAAGAAAGCATAGTTGTTGCTGGGGATATAATTTTACCATTGGCTAAAGAATTTAATACCAAAGTAATCCCTATAGATAGTGAACATAATGCAATATTTCAATGTTTAGTTGGAGAAAGGGCTAAAGAAGACGTTTCTAAAATTATTATTACTGCGTCTGGAGGCCCTTTTGTTAATAAGTCTCTAGATGAACTTGGATCAGTAACTAAGGAACAAGCGCTTAAACATCCTAACTGGGAAATGGGATCAAAGATCTCAATAGATTCCGCAACACTTGTTAATAAATGCCTAGAGCTTATTGAGGCAAAATACCTTTTTGATTTAAATGAAAAGTTCTTTAAGTTAGTTGTTCACCCTCAGAGCATAATTCATTCAATCGTTACTTATATTGATGGGTCAAGCATATGCCAGATGAGTAATCCTGACATGAGAGTTCCAATATCTCATGCACTTTCTGGAATAAATAGATTACCTATTAACTTTTTAGAAATAGACTTTTCTTCGCTAAATCTTTCATTCCAAGATTTCCCTGAAGATAGAGCTCATGTAGTAAATATAGCTAGAGAAATATGTAATTCGGGAGGCTCTTCCGGAACTGTCTTTAATGCTGCAAACGAAATCGCAGTAGCAAGCTTTCTTCAAGATAAGATAAAGTTTAGTCAAATTTATGATGTTATTTATAGAACTTTTGACTCGATGCCTTTGTCTAATAATTTAAGCATAGAGGCAATTTACGAAATAGATAATCAATCACGCAGGGAGGCGGAGAAGGTGGTAAAATCCATCACTTAAAATAATTATGACAGCACTAATATACATAGCATCCTTTCTAGTCCTCTTAGGCGTTCTAGTAACTATTCATGAGTATGGACATTTCATAGTTGCAAGAATGTGTAAAGTGCACGTTCAGAGATTTTCTTTAGGAATGGGACCGGTCATTTACAAAAGATTGGACAAGCATGGCACAGAAATTGCCTTATCTCTTTTACCCTTAGGTGGCTATGTTTCTATGATTACCGATAGGTTGATTGAGTTAGAGCCAGAGGTTAGGGAGCAATTAACAGAGGAACAGATAAAGAATACCTTTGATTCTAGACCAAAATGGCAAAGGGCATCTATTATGGTTGCAGGACCATTAGCAAATTTTCTTCTATCAATATTTATTTTTTCTATAATTTTCTTAAATACTCCGGACCCTCAAACAGTTCCAGTAATTAAAGAGGTTGATAGCTCAATAGTCCTTAAATCCTCTGATCAATTCATTCTTCCTGGAGATAGCATATCTTCTATAAATTCTGTAAATGTAAATGAATCAAAGGATCTAAATTTAGAATTACTCTCACTAGCTGGGTTTACAGGCTTTATAGATTTAGGTATTAAAAGACTAGATATTAATGAAATCGTAGATATCAATATTTACGTTGAAGATTTCTTGCCTACGTCAGAGTCACAAACCAAGCCACTGACTTACTTAGGCTTGTTGATTGAATATAAAATGAAGCCAATAATTGGTCAAACGATATCAGGTGGTCCTGCTAATATTGCAAATATTAAGGCGAATGATGTTGTTTTGAGTATAGACAATTCTCGAGTAGATTATGCGAGTGATATTAGAGATTCTATATCATCTATGCCAAATAGAAATGTCTCTATAAAAGTCTTAAGAGATAATAATGTACTAGATCTACCTGTAAGCATTGGCTCACTTATCAACGATACTGGGGATGAGATTGGAGTATTGGGTGTTTCATTTGGTACAAAAAGATCATTTATACAAGCTTTTTCAAAAGGCGTTTATGAAACATACAATTTAAGCATTAAGACACTTCAGTTTATCGGTAAAATGCTGACTGGAAATATGGGAGCTGAGAATCTTAGTGGACCTATAGGTATTGCTCAGATGGCTGGAAATACAGCACAAGCTGGACTTCTTCCATTCATGTATCTAATGGCTCTTCTTAGCATCAGCTTGGGTGTTCTTAATCTATTGCCAATTCCTGTTCTCGATGGAGGTCAGCTAACACTTCTTGGCATAGAGGCATTGAGAGGAAAGCCTTTATCAGAAAAATCAGAAAATTTTATTTATACCAGTGGTGCAGTTTTAGTTGGCGCCCTAATGATATTTGCCATTTTTAATGACGTATCAAGATTTTTTTAGGAACTTAATTGAAAACATTTAAATTATATCTACTAGGCTTTTTATTAACATCACAACTACTTGCATTTGAAGAGTTTTTAGTTGGAGATATTAGGATAATAGGTCTGCAAAGAGTATCTACAGGTAGCATTTTTAATGTCATCCCAATAAGTGTTGGAGATAAAATTAATACTAGAAAATCCTCAGATATTACAAGGTCTCTTTTTGCAACTGAACAGTTTAATGATGTCCAAATTGGAAAAGATGGTAGTACTTTAATTATTACAGTAACGGAGAGGCCTTCAATATCAGCTATTGATATATCTGGAAATAAAGCTTTAAAAACTGAACAGCTGCTTGAAAGTCTTAATGGAGTTGGTGTTAAAGAGGGAGAAGTTTATAAGAGATCTACTTTAGAAAAAGTTAAATCAGAGTTGGTGAGGTCCTATGCATCAAATGGGAGATATGGTGCTGGAGTAGAAATAGAAGAGGTAAAACTTCCAAGAAATAGAATTGAGATAAATATTGAAGTCGATGAAGGTCAGAGTGCAAAAATAGAAAAAATGAACATTATTGGAAATGAGGTATTTTCTAATGAGGAGCTCTTCAAAGGTTTTGAATTAGCAGAGGGTTCTTTTTTCTCCTTTCTGTCCAGCAATGATGCCTACTCAAGAGAAAAACTTAAAGGTGACATAGAGTCCTTAGAGTCATTTTATCGAGATAGGGGATATATTAAATTCTCATTAGAGTCATCTCAAGTAAGCCTTTCTAGAAATAAGAAATCAATTTTTATAACTTTTAATATTTCAGAGGGTAAAAAATACAACATAAAAGATGTTGAAGTTATTGGAGACATCCCTTTTGAAAAGATTGCTTACGAGGACATAACCAATTCATTGAAAGGCCAAACCTATTCACAGGCTCAGATTACAGCAATAGAGGAATACTTTATAAGCATCATGGGTAACCAGGGCTATGCTTTTGCAGAGGTCAGTGGGGAGCCAGAAATTAATGATGAATCAGAGGATGTTAAATTAATCTTTTCAATTACACCTGGTAATAGAACCTATACAAGAAAAATATTATTTACAGGTAACCAAATTACACAAGATTATGTTTTAAGAAGAGAAATGCGTCAGTATGAGGGAGCCTGGACAAACGATAATAGCATTGAGAATTCAAAAGTTAGATTAGAGAGACTTGGTTATTTTAAGGAAGTAAGTGTTGAGACTATTCCAGTTCCTGGCACCAACGATCAAGTAGATATTACCTTTGATGTAGAAGAGGAAACAACTGGGTCTATAGGCGGCAATGTTGGTTATAGTGATTTTGGACTCATGCTTGGATTTAATCTACAAGAGCAAAACTTTCTCGGTACAGGTAATACTGTTGGAATAGGTATTAATCAAAACGTTTATACCAAAAGCTATAATCTTTCATTTCAAGACCCTTTCGCCACAAAAGATGGGGTAAGTCTTGGTTATAATCTATATTTTAGAGAAACAGACTATGGTGAATATAATGTCGCTAACTATCTTACAAATTCTCATGGTATTGGTGCTCAATTTGGCTATCCTATCTCAGATATCCAAAGACTTGGTCTCAGCTTTACCTACGATAAAACAGATATTGATATTGGAACGAGCCCTGCAAGGGAGATATGGGATTTTGTAAATGCAGAAGGTGAAATTTTTGAAACGTTAACTGCGCAAGCATCATGGCAAAGAATCACCCTTAATAGAGGTACTTTTCCGACCGATGGCGCATCAACAGCATTAAGCCTTTCAACAACATTGCCCGGTAGCGATATAAACTTTTTCAAGCTGAGTGTTAGACAGAAGTTATATCAGCCGCTGACTGAAAGTCTTGTATTTGGTTTTTCCGGTGAGATTGGTTATTTGTCTGCATTTGGAGATACAAATGAAACTCCATTCTTTCAAAACTTCTACGCAGGTGGCCCTAGGTCTTTAAGAGGGTTTGAATCAAATACCTTAGGACCTAGAAGTACAGAAGCTCCTTGTTATGAATTTAATTACTCTGAAGGTACATGCCCAAACTTAATAGATACTACTGGTGATGGAGAGCTAGATACTCCTTATTTCAATCCGTATGCTAACTCCAATACAAGAAGAAATCCTATTGGTGGAAGCATTAAAGTTGAAGGTAGTTTGCAGTTAATATTTAGACTTCCATTTATTGAGGATCAAAGATCCATGAGATCTGCATTCTTTTTTGATTTTGGTAATGTCTTCTCCGATAATTGTAAAGATTACCAAATTAATTGCTATAAACCATCGGTAGATGATTTAAGATATTCTTATGGTGTTGGCGTAACCTGGATTACTGGATTTGGTCCTATGAGTTTTGCAATTACCAAACCAACAAACGCCGGACCATTCGAAGAGACAGAAGAATTCCAATTCACTGTAGGAAATGTATTTTAATTAATATAAAATAAACATCACCATTTAAGGGGAAATTATGAAAAACGTATTTAAATTTTACTTGTTAGCATTCTTGTTTACATCAGCGCCAGTTTTTGCAATGGAAGGCATAGCCGTCATTGATATGAGAACTGCTGTTTTGACTACTCAAGTTGCTGTAGATGCCTTCAAGGCTCTAGAAGAAGAGGCTGATTACTCATCAAACCTAGAAGAGGCCCAAGCTATCCAGGCTGAAAGACAAGCCATTGCTGAAAAGCTTCAGAAAGATCTTGAGACTCTATCTCAACAAGAGATTAATCAGATGCAAAAAGATATCCAAGATAAAGGTAAAGATTTAGAATTTTTAGCTGGAAAAATACAGCAAGCTCAAGAAGATAGAGCTCAGGAAGTTTTTGCTGCAAGTGGAGCTTCAATGCAGAAAATTATAGGCGAGTTGATTCAAGCAAAACAAATTAAAGTTCTGCTTCAAAAGAATGAATCTATTTTATTCAGCGATCCTGCTCTTGATCTGACTGACGATGTTACATCAATGTTAGATGTTGCAGCTGCAGCTTCAGAGGCTAATACTCAGTCTGAGTAGTGACTGAAAAGAAAAGCTTTACACTAGCTGAGCTAGCAAACTTTACTGACTCTATAGTTATCGGCGACAGCTCAGCTGTCGTCAATAATTTATCTACATTAGAAAATTCCTCAGATACCTCTATTACATTTCTTGCTAATAGCAAATATAAAAAATTTTTAAAAACCACCAAAGCAAAGGCTTTAGTAGTCCATAGTAGTTTTAAAACGGGTACTGAATTGAATTACCTTAAATCTGAAGATCCTTATCTGGTTTTCGCAAAACTAAGCAGTCTTTTTAAAGAGCCGTCTTTTGAGCTAGATACCCATAGCATCCATCCAACCGCTGTAATTTCAAATGAAGCTATTATTGGAGTTAACGTTTCTATCGGTGCAAATGTTTACATTGGCCCTGGATGTGATGTCAAAGAAAATGTAGTTATAAGAGCTAATTGCTCTCTTGTCAGAGATGTTTTGATTGGTAAAAATTCAATAATTCAACATGGTTCAGTTCTCGGCTCAGATGGCTTTGGCTATGCTCCTTCGAAAGACGGTTATGTAAAGATTGAACAAATAGGAAAGTTAATTATTGGCTCAAATGTTGAAATTGGAGCAGGTTGCACTATTGATAGGGGTGCTCTAGGTAATACTGAAATACACGACGGCGTTAAACTAGATAACCAAGTCCATATTGCACATAATGTAATACTTGGAAAGAACTCTGCAATTGCAGCTTGTTGCGCGATTGCGGGCTCTACAGTTATTGGTAAAAACTTTCAAATGGGAGGGCTTTCAGGTGTTCTTGGACACCTTTCTATTTGTGATGACGTAATAATAGGAGCTCATACATTAATTACTAAAACTATCAAAGAGGCAGGTAATTATATTGGTATAATGCCAGCTCAAAAGCAGCAAGATTGGGCAAAGTCATCAATCTTTATTAAAAAAAGGATTTAGTGATGTTAGATACTAGAACTGTAGACGTAATTACGAATCTCCTTCCCCACAGAGAACCTTTCTTATTTATAGATGAGATTGTAAGCATTGATCTGGGAAAAAAAATTCACTGTATAAAAAATAATAGTCCAGATGAAGATTACTTTAGAGGTCATTTTCCTGGAAATCCTATTATGCCAGGAGTTCTTTTATTAGAAACTATGGCTCAAGCCTCTGGTATTTTAGGTTTTAAGAGTATGAATAAGACACCTGAAGAGGGTTCTATTTATGTCTTTGCTGGTATTGATAAGGCAAGGTTTAAAAGGCGTGTTGGTCCAGAGGACGTAATCCATCTTTATAGCGAAGTCCTTAATGAAAAAAGAGGTATCTGGAAATTTGCATGTAGAGCTGAAGTTGATGGAGAGCTAGCCTGCTCTGCAACTATTTTATGTGCTGACAGGAAGGTATAGTGAATATCCACCCATCCTCTATTATCCATGAATCTGCAAAAATTGATCCTTCTGTAAACATCGGACCATTTTGTATTATTGGTAAAGATGTCGAAATACAAAAGGGCACATCGGTATTGAGCCATGTCGTTCTAAAAGGACCAACGGTAATAGGAGAAAATAATACTATCTATCAATTTTCAACTATTGGTGAAGATACACCTGATAAGAAATTTAATGGAGAAGATACCAGGCTAATCATTGGAGACAATAATATTTTTAGAGAAGGGGTTACTATTCATAGAGGGACTATTCAGGATAAGGGTGTTACCAAGATAGGGCATGATAATCTTTTCATGGCTTATGTTCATATTGCACACGACTGTATTGTTGGAAGCAATAATGTCTTTGCTAATAATGCAGGATTAGCAGGCCACGTTGAAGTGGGTAGTTCTGTAGTAATAGGAGCCTTTACAACAGTCCATCAATTTTGCAAGTTAGGCGACTTTTCCTTCGCAGGAATGAGTGCTTCTATAACAATGGACATACCAGCGTATATCAAGGCAGCCTCTAATCCAGCAAGAGTTGTTGGTTTAAATTCTATTGGAATGTCTAGAAATAATATATCTGATGAATCAATAGCCTTAATAAAGAAAGCTTATAAAGTTGTTTATAGACGAGACCTGAAATTGGATGATGCTCTAATAAAGCTAAATACTATGTTGAATGAAACAGATGATCTTTGTCTTAATACCTTCATTAAATCTATAAAAGCTTCTGAAAGAGGAATCTTAAGATAAGTGCCTAGTAAGCCAACTCTTAGAGTAGGGGTAGTTGCAGGAGAATACTCTGGGGACAGGCTTGGTTCAGGCGTTATCGAAGCTTTAAAAATAAATTATAATATTCAACTTTTTGGAGTTGGTGGTCCGGAAATGACAAATCAAGGACTTAATTCAGAATTTGATTTTAAAAAACTTCATATAATGGGCCTTATCGAGCCACTATTAAATATAAGGGAACTAACAAAACTAAGAAAAAATTTAATTAAAAAGTTTGTTCATGAAGACATAGATTGCTTCATAGGGATTGATTCACCTGATTTTAATATGGGAATTCATAAGGCTCTTAAAAATAAAAAAATATCTAAAAATATACAAATTGTTAGCCCTTCTGTCTGGGGGTGGAGACAAGGCAGGATCAAGTCCATTGAAAAATATATAGACTTTACAGCCTGCTTATTTAATTTTGAAGATAAGTTTTATAAAGAGAGGGGTCTTAATAGTATTCATTTAGGGCATCCTTTTTCTGAAATTATGCATGCAGATATTACTGATGTTAAATCAAAATTTAATTTAAAAAATGATATGAGGTTTATATCTATCCTTCCTGGAAGTAGAGAATCTGAAATTAAAAAAATGTTACCTATTTATATAGATTTTATTAAAAAACATAATCAAGAATCTAATAATTTTACTTATCTTATTCCTGCTGCGGATAAAGATTTAAAAAATTTAATTGATTCCTATCTTCATGAAAGTAATCTTCCTATAGTTGTTGAATGTAATTGCTCTAGAGAATTCCTGTCAATTTCAGAATATTCAGTAGTGACATCTGGTACAGCCTCTCTTGAAGCAGCTGTACTGGGAGCTAATCCAATTATTTGCTACAAAACAAGCGCCTTAAATTTTTCTATAATCTCACGAATGTTAAAAGTTAAACACATCGGTCTTCCAAACTTACTTCTTAATAACAGAAGATATCCAGAACTTCTTCAGAATGAATGTACAGCAGAGACCATATACCTGGAAGCTAAGTCACTTGAAAATGATCCGTCAAAAAAAGATGATAAAAACTATATTAGAAAACTTTTAATGGGTGAAGGTTATCTAGAAACTGCTGATAGAATTGCTCTCCTTTGAAAAGTCTAATAGCAGGAGTTGATGAAGTTGGGCGTGGTTGTTTGGCAGGCCCAGTTATAGCAGCTGCAGTTATCCTCAAAAAAAAAATAGCTAATTTAGATGATTCTAAAAAATTAAGTTCTAATAAACGTGAAGAACTATCAATGATCATAATCCAGAATTCTTATTATGCATTTGGATCTGCATCTCCTGAGGAAATAGATAGTATAAATATTCTTCAGGCTTCTTTATTGGCAATGAAACGAGCTATACTAAATCTTCCAATTATTCCTGATGAAGTACTGGTTGATGGAAATCAAAAGCCAGATATTGACCTACCAACTCAGACAATAATAGGAGGCGATTCTTTGATTGCAGAGATAAGTGCGGCATCAATAATTGCTAAAGTTTACAGAGATAATCTAATGATAGAATTTAATAATAAATACCCCAACTATGGTTTTGCACAGCATAAAGGGTATGGAACTAGAGCGCACTTAGAGAGTATTAAGTCTTTTGGCTATTGCTCAATACACAGGAAAACTTTTAAGGGCGTTATTTAACTAGATGAAAAATGTATTCTCACATCTCAGAGTATCCTCTGAATATAGTATTACCCAAGGCTTACTAACTATTAATCAAATTGTAGACAGCGCTGTTAAGCACTCCATTCCATCTGTTGCATTAACAGATAGATCAAATATGTTTGGTTTGGTGAAGTTCTTTAATAAATGTGAGGCCTCTGGAATAAAGCCTATATCAGGGTCATCTATAAGAGTTATATTCGATGATGATGAACAGTCGCATGAACTTCTTTGTTTAGCAAAAACAAACATAGGTCATAAAAACTTAATGAGAATTATTTCCTCTGCCCATAATAATTATAGCTACCAAAGCCCAATCATAAATTTTAACGATTTAGCAAAATTAAAAGATGACATTATCGTTGTTTCAGGTGGAAAGGATAGTCATATATTTGACCTACTTAAGAGAAACAAACTCGAAGATGCTGAGAAAAAAATTGACAGCTTTCTTAAGGTATTTGATGACGACTTTATTTTAGAGGTACAAAAAACAAATAGACCTGATGAATTTGAGTATTTTTCTAATATCCTTCCTATAGCAACGACAAAGGGAATTCCTTTAATAGCTACCAATGATGTACTTTTTGCTAAACCCGATGATTTTGATACTCACGAGACAAAGGTTTGTATTAATACAGGTAAAACCCTTAATGATCCAAATCGTGAAAAAATTTTTTCGCAAGAGCAATTCTTTAAGTCATCTGATGATATGGCAAAATTATTTAAAGGGTTTGACTCTCTCTTAGAAAATACTAATGAAATATCAAAGAAATGTAATGTTTCAATCCATACAAAACAATATTTTTTACCAGAGTACCCTGTTCCAGAAGAGCATAATTTTGATTCTTTTTTGGTAGATCTCTCTAAAAAAAGATTACAAGAATTTATTAATGATTTTGATGATGAAAAGAATAAAATTTATACAGATAGGCTCGAGTATGAGCTCAATCAGATAAAAACAATGGGTTTTTCTAGTTATTTTTTAATTGTTTATGATTTTATTCAATGGTCAAAAGATAATGATGTTCCTGTAGGCCCTGGAAGGGGATCTGGAGCAGGCTCCTTGGTTGCATTTGCTCTTGGAATAACAACTCTTGATCCTATTTATCACGGATTGCTTTTTGAAAGGTTTTTAAATCCAGAAAGAGTATCCATGCCAGATTTTGATATTGATTTCTGTATGGAGAAACGAGACAAGGTCATAGAATATGTTAGTAATAAATATGGTTCAAATTCTGTTTCTCAGATAGCTACTTTTGGAACGATGGCTGCTAGAGCGGTAGTAAGAGATGTCGCTAGAGCTTTAGGAAAACCCTATGCAGTTGGGGATAGAATTTCTAAGATGATTCCTTTTGCACCAGGAATGACATTAGATAAGGCTAAGGAAGATCAACCTATTTTTGCCCAGGCTGCAAAAAATGATCCAGAGGTTAAAGAGGTAGTTGATTTGGCATATAAGTTAGAAGGTATTGCTAGGAATGTCGGCAAGCATGCTGGAGGTGTAGTTATTGCGCCAGGAAGTATTTCAGATTTCTGTCCTGTTTATAATGATAGGCAATCCTCATCAGTTATGACCCAATATGACAAAGATGATGTAGAGAAAATTGGACTTGTTAAATTTGATTTTCTTGGATTAAGAACACTAACAGTAATTGATCGCGCTGTTAAATCTATCAACGCATCTAAAAAAACAGATGATCTATTAAATTTAGATAATATTCCTCTCGATGACCCCAAGGTATTTGAATTGCTTTCTTCTGGAAAAACAATGGCTATTTTTCAACTTGAATCTACTGGAATGAGAGCTCTCATAAAGAGCTTAAAGCCATCTAAGTTTGAAGAAATAACAGCATTATTGGCCTTATATAGGCCGGGACCCTTAAATTCTGGCATGCACACCACCTTTGTAGAGCGAAAGCATGGAAAAAGCTCGGTAGTATACCCCCATGAGCTTTTAGAGCCTGTTTTGTCTGAGACATATGGCGTTATCGTTTATCAGGAGCAGGTCATGGAAGCCGCCAGAGTTCTTGCTGGATATTCAATGGGACAGGCAGATATTCTTAGAAGAGTTATGGGTAAGAAGAAAATTGAAGAGATGGAAGAGCAGAGAGAAATTTTTGTAAAAGGATGTGAAGAGAAATCTATTTCTGCCAAAAAAGCTAATGAAATTTTCGAACTAATAGAGCAATTTGCAGAGTACGGATTTAATAAATCTCATTCAGCCGCATACGCGGTAATATCATATCAAACAGCTTTTCTTAAAACTTATTACCCAGAACACTTCATGTCAGCTGTCTTATCTACAGAGCTTGGAAACACAGATAAAATTCATGCATTAATTCAAGAATGCAAAAGAATGAATATAAAAGTGTTAAACCCAAACATTTTAACAAGCAGCAAAAGATTTCTTGTTAATGGTGATTTAGATATTGAGTATGGGCTTGGAGCTATAAAAGGTGTTGCTGATTCTTTCATTAAGCATGTTTGCTCTATAAGAGAGTCTGTTAATTTTAAAGATTTATGGGACTTTTCTAAAAAAGCAGATATTAAGCTTGGAGGAAAGAAATCTTTAGAGGCTTTATCTCAGTCAGGCGCATTTGATAATATTGCACCATCTAGGACCATTGCCATTGCTTGTATAGAAGACATGCTTAAAGATAGTACCAAGACATCAAATGGTTCCAGTGTAAAGAGTGGTGACTTATTTGCCTCCATAGATGAGAATTTTGATCCATATGAAAAATATAAAAATTTACCTGACCTTACTATGAGTGAATTACTGTCTTTAGAAAAAAAATCCCTAGGTTATTACTTATCAGGCCATCCCGTAGATGCAATTGGAGGCAAGATTGAAAAACTCAGATCAAGAAAGATTGGAGACATAACAAACGACATAAAAAAAGCATCTCTTGTTTGTCTTATAAATAGCGCTAGACAAATCAAAGATAGAAAAGGGAATCCACTAACATTTATCAATTTTGATGATGGAAGTGGTGTAATGGATGGGGTTGTAGCTAGTGATACTTTGGAAACATGTCATGGTATTTTAAAAGAAGGAAGTATTCTTATTTTAAAAGGATCTATAGAGCTTGATGATTACAAATCAAAAGATTTAGGAGATGCAATGTATAGGATGAGAGTTAGAGAGGTCGACTCTCTCGATACAGAGCTTGAAAGGAAGGTAAGGGAGGTAATGATAAATATTGAAAAATCTGATATTTCATCTCTAGATACTCTCTCAGAGAAGCTTGGCGAAATAAAAGACGATTTTTGGATGCACGGAAGCTGCCAGTTAAACATTAAAGTTAAGACAGGCGAATCTGAAGCTATAATAAGCGCAGGTGAGAAATTTAAATTTCTACCAACTTTAATAAATTTAACTTATTTGGAAGAAATATTTGGTACGAGTGCACTGGAGATATAACTTACTTAATTGTAAATAGTTTGTAATATGAATTATGGTAGAAAATAAAAATACATCAGATGGCTATGATCCAGGTCAAAAGAACTCTGAAGATCAAAAGTTTTTAGATTTTGAAAAGCCTATCGAAGATATTTCAGAAAAAATAAGCGCTCTCAGACTTGCCTCATCAGATGCCCCTGAAATCAATAAAGAAATTGTTGCTTTAGAAAATCAGAGAGACGCCTTAACAAAAAAAATCTACTCGAAACTTTCAATATGGCAAACTGTTCAAGTCGCAAGGCATCCCCAAAGACCTCATACTTTAGATTTTATAAAAAGAATTTTTAGTGATTTTGATGAGTTACATGGCGATAGACAGTTTGGAGATGATGCTGCTTTAGTTGGTGGCATGGCTTATCTTGAAAATACTCCTGTCATGATAATTGGTCATGAGAAGGGAAGAGAAACAGAAGAAAAAGTAAGAAGAAATTTTGGTATGCCTCAGCCAGAGGGTTATCGTAAAGCTAAGAGATTAATGCAATTTGCAGAACAGTTTTCTCTGCCCGTTATTACTTTTATTGATACAGCCGGAGCTTATCCTGGTATTGAGGGAGAGCAAAGGGGTCAAAGCGAGGCAATAGCTAGAAATTTAGCAGTTATGTCTGAACTTAAAACACCAATTATTGTAGTTGTTACAGGTGAGGGTGGTTCAGGTGGCGCTTTAGCTATTAGCATTGGAGATCATTTATCAATGCTTGAATATGCAACATATTCTGTAGCATCTCCTGAGGCATGTGCATCAATTATTTGGAGAACTCCAGATAAAGCTCCTGAAGCAGCTAATGCAATGAAAGTTTGCTCCTCAGAGCTAAAAAAGATCAATGTTATAGATGAGGTTATTTCAGAGCCAGTTGGCGGAGCTCATAGAGATTTTGATATCGTGTCTGCAAATATCAAAGCATCACTTGTTAATAATTTAACTATTTTAAGCAAATACTCTATGGATGATCTTCTTGAAAGAAGATATAAAAGGCTCATAGATATAGGTGCTTAGATTTTGATCAATCCTACGAATTTAATAAAGCACATAGACCCAAATAAAAAAATCTATATTGGTTTTAGTGGTGGAGCAGACTCTACAGCCTTGCTTTATCTATTTGCAGATTTAAGACACAGCCATTCTATTCAATTAGAAGCTATTCATGTGGATCATAATCTATCCCCAGATAATAATACTTGGGAATCTCACTGTGAAAAAATATGTAATAAATTAGATATTATTCTGCATATTAAATCTGTTGATGTAGAGGTTGATGGCGATGGTCTTGAGTCTGCAGCAAGAAAGGCAAGGTACAAAGCTTTCTCAGATATCTTAAAAGAAGGAGAACAGTTATTACTTGGTCATCATGCAAATGATGTAGCTGAAACTATTTTAATAAGAATGTTTAGGGGAACTGGCATCGATGGACTTGAAGGTCCGGCATTAACAAGGTCAGTTGGTAAAGGGGTGCTTATAAGGCCTTTACTGGACTTAACAAAAACAGAACTTTTAGAGTATCTAAAAAATAATGAAATAAGCTTTATTGAAGATAGCTCAAATTTTGAAAGTAATCAGGACAGGAATTTTATTAGAAATGACGTAATTCCTTTGATTGAAGAAAGGTGGAAAAATATATCATCTAGAATTCAAGCTACATCAGAAATTATTAGGGATAGAAATAAATCCTATTCATTCCTATTAAACAAGAGCTTTAATCACCTCATAAAAAATGAAATACCCGTCCAAGACTTAAAGAAAGTTGATGGTGAGATATTAATCGATATATTAAGGGCTTCTATTCGCGAACAGAAAATCTCTTTGCCAAATAAAAAAATTACTAAAGAAATTATTAAAACATTTATTTTATCCAGACCCGGACCAAGGTCGGAAGTTTCATGGTCTAGGGACGATCAAGACCTACCAGGGGGAAGGATTATTTATAGAGATGGCTGTATTGTTATCTTAAAGAAGTAGCCTATATAATTATTAAAACATTTCACAGGAAAAGATATGAATTTCGATACCTTAGAGTTAATTAAAGAAAATAAAGTTGCGACAATTAAACTGAATAGGCCTGAACTGCTTAATGCTGTTAATGAACAACTAATCTGGGATCTTCAAAAAGCGACAGATGATGTTAGGGATGATCAAGATATCAAGGTTGTTATCATTACTGGAGCTGGAAGAGCCTTTTCTGCTGGCGCTGATTTAGGAGAGGGTAAGTCTAGTTGGGAGAGTTCTAAAGATGCATTAATGAGAGGCTATAAGCCAATTTTTTTAAATATTACATCAATGCCTAAGCCGGTAATTGCTTCTATTTCAGGACCCGCTGCTGGAATCGGAGCTGCTATAGCTATGTCTTGTGATCTAAGAATGATGGCAGATAACGGTTATATTCTTTCTGTTTTTAGTAATATAGCTCTAGTTCCGGATGGTGGTTTGTCATGGCTTCTTCCTAAATTTATGGGTTATGCAAAAGCGTATGAGTATGCAATTGAAGCAAAGAAAATTACCGCCGATGAGTGTCTGCATTATGGAATTGCAAATAAAGTCGTATCAAGTGATGAGCTGGAAAATAAAACAATGGAATGGGCTCTTAAATTATCTAAAAGATCATCTCAGGCACTTGGCCATACAAAAAAACTAATGAGAGAGTCTTTGCAGGTTGGTTACTGGGATACTTTTTCAAGCGAAGCTGAAATTCAGAATGATTTAACAAGAAGTCCTCAAAATCATGAGGCAGTTCAAGCCTTCTTTGAAAAAAGAGAACCTAATTTTGATTAACTATTATTAAGTTTACTTAATCCAACAATAATAGCTTCAAAGGATGCTCTTGTTGTATTGGGGTTAATACCTACACCCCAGTTAGTTTTTCCATCTTGCTCTAATTCTATATAAGCAGCTGCTTTAGCATCAGAACCAGATGATATGGCTGATTGATGATAATCAGAAACTTTTATTACGGTTTTGAGTTCTTTAGAAAGACCATTGATAAAAGAATCAATTGGACCATTTCCTGAACCATTTATAGTTACCTCTTTTTCATCAATAACCATCTTTAGCTCTAAGTGATGAACTTCATCTTGGGATGAAGAGTTATGACTTATATAAGAAAAACCTTTCCTTGGGATTAAGAAATTATCTTCAAATATTTTCCAGATCTCTGCAGTATTTATCTCTTTGCCAGATTCATCAGCTAGTTTTTGTATTTTTTGACTCATGCTAATTTGTAATCTTCTCGGCAGCGAAACGCCATGATCTTTTTCAAGTAAAAAAGCTACGCCTCCTTTGCCTGATTGCGAATTTATTCTTACAACAGCCTCATAACTTCTTCCCAAGTCAGCTGGGTCTATTGGTAAGTATGGTACTTCCCATACTGGATCATTAGATTCCCTCATCCCTTGGAAGCCCTTTTTTATAGCATCTTGATGCGAGCCTGAAAAGGCAGTAAAAACAAGATCTCCTGCGTAAGGATGTCTAGGATGAACAGGCAATTGATTGCAATACTCTACCTCTCGCATAACTGCGTTAATATTTGAAAAATCTAATTGCGGATCAATACCTTGGGTAAACATATTTAAAGCAAGAGTAACGATATCAACATTTCCAGTTCTTTCACCATTTCCAAAAAGAGTTCCCTCAACTCTATCGGCACCAGCCATTAATCCAAACTCTGTTGCCGCCACAGCAGTTCCTCTGTCATTGTGAGGATGAAGACTCAAACATATATCATCCCTATATTGAAGATTTTGATTCATCCACTCTATCTGATCGCCATAGATGTTGGGTGTTGACATTTCAACAGTCGCTGGGAGATTGATAATTATTTTATGGTCAGATACCTCTTTTAGGATTTCAACAACTGCATCACAAACCTCAGCAGCATAATCTAACTCAGTTCCAGTAAAGCTTTCAGGAGAGTATTCAAAACGCCAATCAGTATCTGGATTTTTTTCAGCAAGTTCTTTTATTTTTCTTGCACCACTAACTGCAATTTCTTTTATTCCAGCCTTATCTTGTTTAAATACAACTTTTCTTTGAAGCGTAGAAGTTGAATTATAAAAATGAACAATAGCTTGAGGAATTCCCTTTAAGGATTCAAAAGTCCTTTCGATTAGCTCATTTCTTGATTGAGTAAGGACCTGAATAGTCACATCAGATGGAATTTTTTTTGATTCAATAAGATCTCTAACAAAATCGAAATCAGTTTGAGAGGCAGAAGGAAAGCCAACTTCTATCTCTTTAAACCTTAGGTCGCAAAGAAGCGCAAACATTCGATCTTTTCTTTCAGCTCCCATTGGCTCAATAAGGGCTTGATTTCCATCTCTAAGATCTACAGAGCACCAAAGAGGAGACTCTTTGATTACCTTTGAAGGCCATGATCTGTTTTCAAGTTCAATGGGCTTAAAAGCCTTATATTTGTTATTCTGATTATCCATTTTCATTAGTAAATGTTAATATTTTATCTCTATGATAACTTCAACCATCAAAACTAACCTAATCTTAAAAGAGATTGGTGTTACAAGGTATTCCCTGAGACCAGAACCAAATCTGTTAGTTGATAAAGAAGTTAATTTTTATCAAAAAGGAAATATTTTAACATTACTTGATGTCCCTTATAACGATATTTCTCAAGATCAAAAAAATTTATTAGGGGCAATTATTACTGCTATAAAGCCAATAAGTGAGATTGAGGTGATAAAAACTAGCAAAATAAATAAGGATGAAGATATTTCCGAGATTATTAATCAGTTTCTAGCTGTTAGTGGAATTATTATCTTTTATAAAAATACCTTGAATATTCAAACATCACTTCCGACCATAACCTCACCTAGCCTGGCTGAAATAATAAAAAATCCCAGCTTGAAAAAGGTGTTATGGGAAGATATCAAGAAAAAATTAATTTTTTAGTATGTTTAAAATATCTTTATTGGATCAGATGGATCTAGAGGAGGCATATGGAATTGAGCTATCTACAAACCCCACGCCATGGTCTTACGAAAACTTCACTTCTTCCTTTAAGGTTGGCCACCACGGTTTAGTTTGCAAGGAAAACGCCGTAATAATAGGTTTCTTAATCTTTTCACCTATTAAGCCAGAGGCACATTTGCTTAGCATTGCTGTCAAAGAAACTCATGAGAGAAGAGGTGTGGGAAGTCTTCTTATTAGCTCTATGAATAAGCAATGCATGGCTATGAAGATTACTCAGGTATTTCTAGAGGTTAGAGCTGGAAATGAGAAAGCTATTTCATTCTATGAGGGCCATAACTTTTCAAAAGATGCCATAAGAGAGAAGTATTACTCTGGAGAAGTTCCTGAAGATGCCTTACTAATGTCGTTAAGCCTCTAAGCCTTTCTTCCTCAACCAGTTATGCTGAGAATTACAGAAGCTTTACAATATCTGATTCAATGTCTTCGGGCTTTGTAGTTGGGCCATAGCGCTTAATAACCTGACCAGTCTTGTTAACAAGAAACTTAGAAAAATTCCATTTAATACCTTTTGTTCCTAGTATGCCAGGACGCTCTTTTTTAAGAAAATCATAAAAAGGGTCAGCACTTTCGCCATTAACATCAATTTTATTAAATATTTTAAAAGAAACATCATATTTTTCAGTACAAAAGAATTGTATCTCTTCGTTTGAACCGGGTTCTTGACCTCTAAACTGATTACAAGGAAAACCTAATATCTCTAAACCGCTGCTAGCATGATCATCATGAAGCTTTTGAAGGCCTTTATATTGGTAGGTAAAACCACATTCGCTAGCAACGTTCACCACCAATAGAACTTTTTCTTTAAAAGAATCAATGGGCACATCTTGCATTTGCGAATCCTTAACAACAAAATCATAGATATTTTTTACATCATTCTCTCTACTCATTAATTAACCTCTCTATATCACTCTTTATTTCACTTGGCTCAGACTTCGGGCCAAACCTTTTTACAATTTTGCCATTCTTACCAATTAAAAATTTAGTAAAGTTCCATTCAATATTCTCTGATCCAGATTCTCCTGGATGATCTTTTTTAAGGAATTCATAAATGGGCGATGCATTATCACCATTAACTTCTATCTTATCGAAGATAGGAAATCCCACTTCATATTTTTCAGTACAAAAGAACTGTATCTCTTCATTTGTTCCGGGCTCTTGTGCTCCAAATTGATTACAAGGAAACCCTAGGATTTCAAAACCATCTTTTTGATAATCGTTATAGAGACTTTGAAGGCCCTCATATTGATATGTGAGACCGCATTCACTTGCTACATTTACAACTAATAGGACCTTGTCCTGATATTCTGATAAAGACACATCTTGCATATCAGCATTCTTAACATTTAGATCGTAGATATTTAGCATTATTATTCTCCTTAATAAATAAATCATTATATATAGATTTAATATCTAAATCTTTAAATCTATATTTAGAAATACTATTTATGGCTTACGCATATGAATGGATATTATTCTCAAGAAATATATAATTATTTAAGATTAATTACTTATCTTTTATCTTGCAGAAATCTTTAAAAATAAATTACGTTTGGAAGAAATTCTTAGAATTAACTACAGAAGAATTGTATGCATTAATAAATTTAAGACAAAAAGTTTTTATTGTTGAGCAAGATTGTCCATACGTTGATGCTGATTATTCAGATCAAGATGCATCCCACTTACTTGGCTATGATGGAGATAATCTTATTGCATATTTAAGAGCATTTCCTCCAGGAATTAAATATGAGGGCTCTTCGTTGGGAAGAATTGTTACAGAGATTGATATGAGAGGTGGGGGTATAGGAAAGACACTTACCCAAGAAGGAGTCAATTTTCTTTCAAATCTATATCCAGATAATGAGATTATTATTTCAGCTCAACATAGGCTTGAGCACTTCTATAAAGAATTGGGTTTTGTATCAAGGGGAGAGGTCTATTTAGAAGATGATATTGATCACATTCAGATGTTTTTAGTACCTGAAAATACTATTCAATAATTTGAGTTTTAAATAATAAGGTATGAATCTCTTCAGTGATGAATGGGGCAAATGGATGCATCATCATTAAAATTTCTTTCAGCATAGGCCTCAGATTATCTGTTTCACCAGATTTTTTAGATTCCTCAATATATACATCACAAAATTTATTCCAAAAAAATTCATAGACCTCATTTATTGCAAAATCTAATCTGTAATCTTCTATATTTTTTTGTATTTTACTTCTTGTTTTTTCAAACTCTTCTTTAATCCATCTATCAGTATCAGTTTTAGGCTCAAAAGAATCATTCCCGACAGGGTAGCCATTAATAAACCTAGCTGCATTCCAAATTTTTGTACAAAAATTTCTGTAGCCTTTCAGTCTTCCTAACTCAAAACTAATATCTTTAGTATGAGTGGCCAAAGAAAAGAAAGTCATTCTAAGTGCATCAGTTCCATAGGATTCAATTCCATTGGGAAACTGATTTCTAGTTTTGCGCTCTATCTTTTGCGCTATTCCTTCCTGCATAAGATTGGAAGTTCTCTTTTCAACTAGATCGTCTTGAGAAATGCCATATATCAAATCCAGAGGATCAACAACATTACCTTTCGATTTAGACATTTTTTGCCCGTTTTCATCTCTGATTAAGCCGGTTACATAGACATCCTTAAATGGTATCTGATCGGTAAATTCAAGACTCATCATCATCATTCTCGCAACCCAGAAAAATATAATATCAAACCCAGTTACTAGTAATGATGTTGGAAAGTGTTTTTTATAATCCTCGGTTTCGTTGGGCCATCCCATTGAAGCAAAAGGCCATAAACTAGAAGAGAACCATGTATCCAGAACATCCTCATCTTGATTTAACACTCTATCATCTAGCTTATATTGAGCTCTAACCTCTGACTCACTATGACCTACATAAACATTACCTTCTTTATCATACCAAGCCGGTATTCTATGTCCCCACCAAATCTGTCTGCTGATACACCAGTCTTGGATATTATCCATCCAGTTAAAGTATGTTTTATCCCAGTTTTGAGGATGGAATTTAATTTCTCCTTTATTAACAGCATCGTTAGCTCTAGCAGCCATCTCAGCAGTCTTTACATACCATTGATGGCTCAACTTAGGCTCTATAACAACATTAGACCTTTCGCCTCTAGGAACGCTTATATGATGCTTTTCTTCTTTTTCTAAAAGTGACAATTCAGTTAGTTTTTCAATTACTAGTTTTCTTACTTTAAAACGATCAAGGTTATTAAAAGGAGCAGGCACATTTTCATTAGACCAAGCATCATCATTAAATATATTTATAGGTTGAAAATCACTATCATTATCTGAAGTTTCAACTACTCCATCGACTTCATGTAATGAGTATTTCTTTCCAATTTCATAATCATTAAAATCATGACCAGGAGTTATTTTTAAGCAACCAGTCCCGAACTCCATATCAACATAATCATCACCAATAATGGGTATCTTTCTTCCCACAAAAGGTAAAACAATCTTTTCTCCAATTAAATCTTTATATCGTTCATCTTTAGGATTTACTGCAATGGCCATATCACCAAACATAGTCTCAGGTCTTGTTGTGGCAACCACTACAAAATTCTTAGTTCCTTCTATTGGATATTTTATATGCCAAAGTAAGCCATCTTTTTCTTGTCTAATAACTTCTAAATCAGAAACTGCTGTTTTTAAGGATGGATCCCAATTAACAAGTCTATAACCTCTGTAGATCTTTCCTTTTCTATGCAGTTCGACAAAAGCCTTAATGACAGCTTCATTAAATCCATCGTCAAGTGTAAATCTGTATTTATCCCAATCTACGGTATTTCCAAGTCTTTTAATTTGTGAAGTAATTTTTTCTTCTGAGTAATCCTTCCAAGACCAAACCTCTTCAAGAAATTTCTCTCTACCTAAGTCTTTTCTAGTTATCTCTTTTTTTGCCAAGTTGTTTTCAACAACCATTTGAGTAGCAATTCCAGCGTGATCACTACCAACCTGCCAGTATGAATCCTTACCTGCCATATGATTGTATCTAGTATAGAAATCCATGATAGCGTATTGAAAGCTATGCCCCATATGCAAAGTACCAGTGACATTTGGAGGGGGGATGACTTGAGAGAAGGACTCTGTAGAATTTTCATTCTGAACCTTTCTCTCAGACCAGACCTTCGCCCACTTTTCCTCTATCTCGGTAGGGTGATACTGTTTATCCATGTTCTTGGAATTTTTCTACTTTAGTTTTTTACTTAACAACAACTCACTTAAAAGTGGGACAGGCCTTCCTGTTCCAGCTTTAACTGGAGAGCTATGTGATGCAGTTGCAGCTATATCTATATGAGCCCATTTATAATCATTTGTAAATTTAGATAAGAAAGCAGCAGCATGAATAGTTCCAGCTTCTCTTCCTCCACCTATATTTGCTAAATCAGCATAAGATGTTTTGGTGCATGATTGATGCTCATCCCAAAGCGGAAGCTGCCAAGCTCTATCACCTGACTCTTCACCCGAGCTAATAATCATATCGGCAAGATGTTGGTCATTTGCCATAACTCCACTAGCATGTCTTCCAAGGGCAACCACGACTGCACCTGTAAGAGTAGCCATATCGATTACATAAGAAGGTTTATATTTACCTACGAATGTAAGAGCATCTGCAAGGATTAATCGACCTTCAGCATCTGTATTTAAGATTTCAATTGTTTGGCCAGACATTGAAGTTACAACATCACCTGGTTTAGTAGCGGTCGATGAGCACATATTTTCTGCACAAGCCATAACACCAACAACATTAACGTTAGCATCTAATCTCGCTAGAGTAGACATAACACCAAATACTGTTGCAGCACCGCACATGTCCCATTTCATTTCATCCATACCAGGACTCGGCTTAATAGAAACCCCACCTGTATCAAAAGTTACCCCTTTTCCAACAAGCGCTATAGGCTTTTCTGAAGGTTTGCCTCCTTTGTACTCTATAACCATCATTCTAGCTGGCTCTATACTTCCTGCTGAGACGCTAAGGAAAGAACCCATGCCTAGTTTCTCCATATCTTTTTCATTAAAAGATTTAACCTTTAATTTAGGAAAGTCTTTAGTCATAGCCTTAACTTTCTTTTCAATTATTACTGGAGTGCAATGATTTGCTGGAAGATCACCAAGATATTTAGCAGTATTAACACCTTCACCGATGGCATATCCTTTTTTAGCAGCTTGTTTGGCTTTTGTAAGATTAGATCCAGATAGACCCGAAGTTAATATAGTTAGTTTTTTTACAGATGGCTTCTTGGCTGTTTTATTTTTTGTTTCAGAAAAGATATAAACATTTGACTCTATTGTTTTGGCTATCATTTCAATCATCCATAGAGAATCTTTACCTTCAGGACATGCAGTACCGAACATAACTGATATATCTTTAGAGCTAAGTTGGTTTCCTTTTTTAGCAATAACTTTATACATATTCAACCATTTATGCATTGGAGTATCTTTCTCTAGACCTTTAACTAAAAGAATATTTTCTGCTGTAATGTCATTTACCTTCGGAAGTAGCATAGAAGACCCAGCTTCTTTTAAATGTGATGCTATTGTTTTTGATAGATAGCTTTTAGAAGCTTTATCTAGCTCTTTAAAGGATGGATCATTTTTAGTATCCTTATTAATTACCAATACAAGCATGTCGGTTTTTAAAGCCTTCAAACTAGTTGTTGATGTATCTTGTAATGAAATGTTATTTAAAACTTTATATGCCATTTAAGGTCTCCTAATTATGGAATTTACTGATAAGATAAATATTGTAATGCATCATAGTTCTCAAGGCATGTATAAAAAAAATATTCTTTCAAAAAGTCTGAATATGGAGGTTCTAAAATCTTCACTTAGCATCCTATTAATTTTTTTTCTATTAGTGGTCGGTTCAAGGGTTGTGGGCTATTTTGAGCAAGCTGCAGAGGGATACATAGATCCTAGTATTATAATGAGCGTTGTTGCGCTGAGGTTCCCAGATTTCATAACTCTTTTAATTCCTTTATCATTTTTTCTTGGAATCCTTATTACTATTAGCAGGCTTTATGCTGAAAAGGAGATTTACGGTTTTTTTTCTATAGGACTTGCTCCTATTGATTTAGTTAGATTTTTAGCACCTCAAGCAATCATTTATTTTGCTATAACTCTAATGTTAAGTTTGTATGTAGCCCCATACACCAAAGCCTTATCTCAAGAGATCCTTTCAATAGATTCATTTGAAGAGCAAATTGAAGCACTTCAATCTAAAAAATTATTTTCTCTCAAAGATGGGAGTGGATTTATTTATGTAGAAGATGCAGAGGAAACTAGTCTGAAAGGAGTCAAATTATTTCAGCCAAATGGCGATAACTCTTTTTTAGTTTTGGCAGATGAATTAATTGTGACTGAAAATGGAAATGATCTAGATCTGAAATTTTTAGATGGATCTTTGTATAAAGGTATTTTCTCTAACTCCTCTCAGCTTGTCTCAACTTTTGGAGAATTTAAATTATCTTTGGATAGGGATGTAAGTCAAATCTCCGGAGTAAGCCTGTCAAAAATATTTGATTACTCATCTACTTCAGACAGTGCGTCTCTTCAATGGAGTATATCAATACCTTTCACCATAATAATTCTACTTTTCATGGGTGTTTATATGGGAGCAGTTAAACCAAGACAAGGAAGGTTTTCAGTAATACTTCCAGGCATGCTTGTTTATGTAATGTATTTAAGTCTTTTAATTTATGGAAGAGAGTCTATTGCGGATAATCCAATCTCAGGCATTGGCTTGTGGTGGGTGCATCTTCTTTTTTGTCTATTTTTAGTAGGTTATATTTTTAAAGATATTATCAGTTTTAATAATTCTTCGGCGATAAGTATTAGAGAGAATATCTATCTAAGATATCTTACTGCCATAATCCTAATTCTTTTATTTTTATGGTTAGCGATCTGATGAAGATCTTTAATAAATATCTTATCAAGAGATCATTTTTTATCTCATTCTTTATATTTACAATATTTGCCTTACTCGATTTAGTTTTTAATTTTATTTCAGAATTAGAAAATTTATCAGATAGCTATACTTTTATTTCAGCCTTGAAGTATGTTTTTCTATCCATGCCACATAGTGCAATGAATTTTTTAGAAGGAGCTTGCTTATTAGGCGTTATGATTTCACTTGGTATTTCCCATCAAGAGGGCAATCTAAATGTTCTTAGATCTAGCGGTAAATCACCTATTCAAATTATTCTAATAAGCTCAATAGGACCAATGATCTTGGTTTTTTCTTTTCTTTTTGTAGATGAATTATCTTTTAGAGAAATTCATTTAAATGCTCAGATTGAAAAGAGCTTGAAGCTAAGCGGGAGTCAGGAAGTATCTTCTAATACCCAATGGGTGAAGCATGAAAATGCATTAATAAGTTATACCAATATAACCAGCGACACTATTTTTAACGTAAAGTTTGTCAAATCAGCATCAAATAAAGCCATCTACTCTAAAACATCAAACTCAGCAAAAATAAGCAAAAATAGAATTAAATTTGACGACTCACTTCAGTTTCATAGCTTTAATGGTCAAGGCAACGCTGAAGCATTTGAAGATTTTCTGTTTCCTTTGGTGGCCAGGGTATCTTTTAAGGATATAGAAAATCTAAGTATTAAAGATGTAAGAAAATACCGACTTCTACTCAGAGGTAATTTAGCTAAAGAAGACCAGCTATTTAAAATGCATCTTGATAAATCTTTTTATAAAAGAATTTTTTATCCATTTTCTATTTTGGCAATAATAATATTTTTTGGTTCTTTTATATTTAGCTCCCTTCGCGATTCCTCGCCTGCATCTCGAATAGTTTTAGCTGTTGTTGGGGGATTTGTTTATAAAGTAATACAAGATTTTTCAATAAGCTTTTTTATATCTTTTAGTTACCCAATTTTTATTGGTGTGATTACACCAGCAATTCTGCTATTAATTGCTAGCATCTATTTATACAAAAAAATCTAAATAGGCCTTAAGCCTGTTTTAGACAATACGTCACTTATTGAATG
>Ga0308016_10000230_pt1 | contig 29248 bp, 26 predicted proteins | sample Neamet233_FD_203129 | JGI IMG/M metagenome (GOLD analysis project Ga0308016, IMG submission 203129) | Marine microbial communities from water near the shore, Antarctic Ocean - #233 | ecosystem: Environmental > Aquatic > Marine > Unclassified | place: Southern Ocean | collected 2014-07-28
GTTGTCTCCAATATGTGAGAATGCCCGTCCATAATCCCTATCGGCAGCGCTAATGCAAGTGCGGAATCTTAGTATCCTCGTCGTGTGTCAGTTGATATCGACATCGGGAATGTTTGTTATGGTCATACTGGGTGGGATAATAGGGTCCGCGATGTCACCCAGCAAGGCGTTTGCGACTCTGCCGTTATCGATAATGGTTATTGCCATTGCAGCGACCACGATTCCAGCGACGATGCTTATGAAAAAAGTCGGGCGCCGCAAAGGTTTCGCGCTGTCATCAGCATCAGCGGCGATTGCCTTGGTACTTGCTACGCTCGCGCTTAAGGAATCCAGTTTCCTGCTTTTCAATATTGCCATAATGATATTCGGTATCAATATGGCATTTACTCAACAGTATCGATACGCCGCCGCGGAGAGCGTCGAATCACGCTATGTGCCACGTGCGATCTCGTTGGTACTGATTGGTTCTATTGGTGCGGCGTTTGTCGGTAAGGAACTCGCGACGCGCGGCCAATACTTGATCGCCGATATTCAATACGCCGGTACAATGATCCTACTGGCAATGATGTTTGTCATCCAGGCGATATTGTTTTTCGCTATGGCGCCTGCGAAAGATTATGTCGATTCAAATGAACCCCAATCAGAACGATCGGTCGGCGAGATCATCCGCCAACCAGTTTTCATTGCGGCCGTAATGGGTGCGACGGCGGGAGTAGGATTAATGACATTGGTTATGACGGCGACGCCGCTCAGCATGCACATCAACAATGGTTACTCCTTGGAGCAAACCGCAGATGTTATTCAGGTGCACATGCTCGGCATGTATGTGCCGTCATTATTTGCGGGATTTTTGATTGAAAAGTTCGGCGTACTTCGAATTATGTTTATTGGCGCGTTAGGGCTCGTAGCGACATCAATTATTGGCCTTCAGGGCCAGACTATGATGCATTATTGGTGGGCGCTGCTGCTACTCGGTATCGGTTGGAATTTCCTGTTTGTCGGCGGCACAACAATGCTGACCTACACCTACAGTATGGCCGAGCGATTTCGGGCGCAGGCTGTCAATGAATTTTTGGTTTTCGGCGCCTCCGCGAGCGCATCGTTATTAGCTGGAACAGTTATGTATTTCTTTGGTTGGGAAAAACTGATGTTGATACCCATTCCGCTACTGATGATTCTTTGTATTGTGCTCATTAAAGTTCGCAGCAATCCGCTCTTGAGCCAGTAAGGCCACAGCAATGACAGATAATGGTGAAGCTTCGCAGGCTGCTTGGAAATGCAGTAGAACGTGATATCGCATACCGGGAATCAGCCAGTGTCCGAACTGTTGCCTCATCACCAGAGGACACCAATGCTTGCACTCCATGTTGAATCAACTGTAGCTAGGAGTGAGCAACAAGCACTGCGGTCGTCGCCACAAGTGCAGCGAGGAGGGTCGTTCGAAAAATCATGTACGGAGTGATCGAAACCATTCTAGCGACTAACGTCGCGACTCTACCGGTTCAAATGCAGGCTAAATCGCAAGAATAAGGGGTGGATTCTAAAGTCCGGGAAAATCGGTATAGGTTGGTTCAGATATCGTGCCTCTTCCCCACCTTAGAAAGATCGACGGCTGCGCCGCAGGATCAATATTCAGGTTATCGAGATTCCTATCGACGTGCGGCAGCGCCATAAGTCGCTTGTCCATAACCCTAAACCAAAGCCACGGACAATAGGCCAGCATGTACATACCGAAATATCCATTGGGAAGCTGCGGCAGACTCTCGAAGTGACGCAAGGATTGGTAGCGGCGCAATGGATGCGCATGATGATCGGAGTGGCGTTCGAGATGAAATAATACCAAATTGCTAAAGATGTGATTGCTGTTCCATGAGTGGTACGGCTGACATCGTTCGAGCTTACCGTCGCCGCCTCTCTTCCTTAGCAGTCCGTAGTGCTCAATGTAGTTGGCGCTGGTGAGCTGCCAGTAGGCGAAGCAATTATGGATTAGCAGGAATGGCAGAACGGCCCAACCGAGGACCAGCAGTAATGCGAGGCTGAAGCCCATGGTAAATGCATAGGACTGCAGAATCTGGTTCCTGGCGCTCCAAGCGGTCATGCCGCGACTTTCGAGCCGTTCCTTTTCGATCGCCCACGCGCAAACAAAGGCGCCGGGAATTTCTCTCATAGCAAACTTGTAGATACTTTCGCCCATTCGCGAGCTGGCGGGATCTTTCGCTGTGGCAACGTATTTATGGTGCCCCCGATTGTGCTCAATACTGAAGTGGCCATAGGCCGGCACTGCTAGAGCAAGGCGGGCCAGCTGTTTTTCAAATTTAGAGTTCTTATGCCCGAGCTCATGCCCAGTATTGATAGCAAACCCTGATACCAGACCGGCAAACAAGGCCATAAGAGTGAATGCCCACCAGCTCAAAGGTTGAGTCGTCGCATACCAGACCGAGCCAATCAGGCTAATGTAGTGCAACGGCACAGCAATGTAGGTCAGGCGGCGATAATATGAGTCCCGATCGAGCTGTATGACCACTTCTTCAGGAGGGTTGTTGGTGTCGGCTCCCAAGGCCCAATCGAGCAAAGGCGCGATTGCATAGTTGAGGAAAAATGGCAGAATAAACCAGGCTTCAACGCCAGTATTGGCGTGCAAGGCTATCGGAACAAAAGGCTGCAGCGGATAAATGACTGACAGTATCCATAACCAACGCTTCTTATCGACGTAATGAATCGCCCGACCGCCTGTAAGTACACCGGTGTAACCTTTCATCGCGATTATCCCATTTTTTATCTGTCGGCAGATTATACAAAATATTGAGTACTGGAAAAGGCATATATTAAAAATAACGAGCTAAAAAAAACGATGAGGCGTTGACTCGGAAATTGTTCTATATTTTAGGCTGACACTCGATTTGAATTAATAAATAGGCTAAAGCATAGGCTCTAAATTAGAGGAAATTTAATTGCATACTAAAACCATGACTGAACCAACAGAAAAAACCATTCTGTCGCATAAAAAAAACCGGCCAACTATAATTGTTGCAGGCTTGATCAGTGTTATTTTATTCACCTACTTGACTACAACTTATGGTTGGAGGCAGGGCGCATTATTGTTAGTTGGGCTTATTGCTGGAATCTCTCTTTATCATGCCGCTTTTGGTTTTACTGCAGCCTGGCGCGAGGTGGTTTTAACGGGTCGCAGTGCTGGTTTACGCGCCCAGATGGTAATGCTCGGTATAACTGTGCTGATTTTCACACCATTGATTGGGCTTGGTGAATTTGGGGGAATCGACTTACGTGGCAACGTTGCTCCTTTGAACTTAGCGGTTATTTTTGGGGCATTTGTTTTTGGTATAGGTATGCAATTGGGTGGTGCTTGCGCCTCAGGTACTCTTTTCACAGCTGGCGGTGGAAATGCACGAATGCTGGTGACTTTAGCCGCATTTATTTGCGGATCAGTCATAGGCACCTGGCATTGGTCACAATGGCAGGATGCTCCTGGGTACGAAGCAGTTGTACTGTCCAAAAACTTTGGCATTATCCCAGCAATATTAATCAGTCTTGTTTTGTTTGCGCTTGTCTGGCTTGCTGCAGCTTGGAATGAACGACGCCATCACAACTCTATAAAAAGCTATTGGAAAACTGAAATTGGGCAATCCTGGCTTCGTGGACCTTGGCCAGTGATCATTGGCGCTTTAGTTCTTGCTGGTGTCAATATTGCTACCCTTCTAATTGCCGGACGACCCTGGGGAGTGACTTCAGCTTTTGCTCTTTGGGGAGCTAAATTCGTCGGACTGATAAATATAGATGTTACTGCTTGGGAGTATTGGCAGCGCCCAAGTTCCCTTGAGTCTTTAAACCAAAGCATTCTGACTAATGTGACGTCTGTAATGAATATTGGGATTATGCTTGGCGCCCTATCTGCAGCAAGTTTAGCCGGAAAATTTGCGCCATCTTTCAAGCTTCCTTGGCGATCTTTGCTGGCAGCAGTCATCGGGGGCTTAATGCTCGGTTACGGCGCAAGATTGGCTTATGGCTGTAATATTGGCGCTTATTTTAGCGGCATCAGCTCAACTAGTATGCATGGCTGGCTATGGTTTGTAGCGGCTTTTTTGGGAAGTATTTTAGGAACGCGGTTACGCCCTTATTTTGGTCTGCAGTGAAGATTTAATTTTCGCTTACCCTTTACTGTATTCTTCAGCTTCTTTGCTTGCCTTGTCTGTTATGAGCTCGTCAGCCTGTTCAATATGATGTAGACCGAAATTGCTCGGTATGCCTTTCCTTATCGTAGGCACTTGCGATAAACTAGCGCCTCTTTTTTGAGCCTCCGCGGGAGCTATCTGACTCCACGGTGCGGAGGCCACATAAGCTCCTGAAACGATGAGTGATTCTCTCAAAGAACAATGGGCCTCAACGCCGCTGTTCGGTGCCAATGCGAGTGCCGTCGAGTCGCTGTACGAGCAGTTTCTCGAACAGCCAGACTCCATTCCTGACGGATGGCGCGAGTATTTCGAGACGTTCGCTGACCCGGACGTAGAGATTGCTCATTCGCCTATCCGCGACCAGCTCTTGCGCGAGTCTCGTGGTGGGCGAAAAGTCGGTCAGGTCGTCAAGCGTAGTACAGGTACTGCTGCTAGCTCCGGCGAAAAGCAGGCGGCCGTTTCGAGACTTATCCAAGTGTACAGTCTTCGCGGTCATCAGATCGCAGACCTTGATCCGCTGGGGCTGATGGAGCGACCGACACCGGGTGTTCTAAAGCTGGACTATCTTGGGTTAACTGAATCGGATATGGATACCGAGTTCTATACAGGTGGTCTTGCTGGAAATGGCAACGCCCGAATGAAACTTCGCGACATACTTGCGCAGCTGCAAAATATTTATTGCCGCAAGATTGGCGCGGAATTTGCTCATATTTCTCGAGCTCGAGAGCGCCTTTGGCTCAGGAAGCGGTTTGAGCAGGGAGCGGCGTCCAAAACACTTAGTGATGAGGAGCGGCTGCATATCCTCGATAAGCTAACCTGCGCGGAAGGCATCGAGCGATACCTGCATACGCGCTACGTTGGTCAAAAGCGCTTCTCCCTCGAGGGCGGTGAAAGCTTGATTCCACTGCTTGATGATGTCATTCAGCAGGGTGGCGCGGGTGGCGTCAGGGAGATCGTCATTGGGATGGCGCATCGCGGGCGAATCAATGTACTTGTTAATATTTTTGGCAAATCGCCAGAAGAGCTTTTTGAGGAGTTTGAAGGAGAATACGATCCAGGTGAGATGAAAGGCTCTGGGGACGTTAAATACCACAAGGGATTCTCGGCCGATATGAAGACGCCTGGTGGCAACGTTCATATCGCGCTTGCATTCAATCCGTCGCACCTCGAAATTGTTAATCCAGTTGTCGAAGGATCAGTTCGCGCACGTCAACAGCGTCGTGGTGATACAGAGCGCGAGGATGTTCTTCCAGTCCTTATTCATGGCGATGCAGCTTTTTCGGGGCAGGGCGTCGTAACTGAAACATTCCAGATGTCTCAGATCAACGGTTTCCGAACCGGTGGCACAGTGCATATTGTAATCAACAACCAGATCGGATTTACGATGAGCCGCCCATCAGATTCGCGATCGACGGACTATTGCAGCGACGTCGCAAAAATGATCGAGGCGCCAATTTTTCACGTCAATGGCGATGACCCGGAAGCCGTGATCTTCGTCACTCGATTGGCGCTTAAGTATCGTCAGAAATTCAAGAAAGACGTCGTTATTGATCTTGTCTGCTACCGCCGTCACGGGCACAACGAAGCGGATGAGCCAGCAGCGACGCAACCGATCATGTATGGCAAAATCAAGAATCAAAAAACCACGCGCGAGATTTACGCAGAGCGACTCCTTAGTGAGGAATTACTGACTTCAGGCGACGTGTCGAATTTGCAGGACATGTATCGCGATAAGCTCGATCGGGGCGAGCAAGTGCAAGAAGCGTCGCTCGGCATGATTGGAAATGCCTTTACCGTTGATTGGACGCCTTTCTTGCACGCGCAATGGGATGACGCGACCGATACATCCATAAGCCCGAAGACCGTTGCTGATCTTGGCGAGTTAGTGACGATAATCCCGCCAGAAGTTAAACCGCATGGCAGGGTTCAGCGGATTTTTGATCAGCGACTGAAAATGGTTTCTGGCGACGTTGATATGGACTGGGGTCTTGCGGAAACGATGGCGTATGCATCGTTATTGCAAGAGGGACACAATGTGCGGTTGGTCGGTCAAGACAGCGGGCGCGGTACGTTTTTTCATCGCCATGCCGTCGTGCACAATCAACTTAATAATCTCGAGTACACGCCACTCGAGCACGTTGTTGATCGGCCGAATGCATTTCGTGTAATTGATTCATTCTTATCAGAAGAAGCGGTTCTTGGATTCGAGTACGGCTATGCCAGTACGGAGCCAAATACTCTGGTGATATGGGAAGGCCAGTTTGGTGATTTTGCTAATGGCGCCCAAGTTGTGATTGATCAATTCATCAGTTCCGGAGAAGCCAAGTGGGGTCGTTTATGCGGACTGACGATGTTTTTACCACACGGCTATGAAGGTCAAGGTCCTGAGCATTCGTCGGCGCGCCTCGAGCGATTCCTGCAGCTGTGTGCGGAACACAATATCCAGGTCTGTGTGCCATCAACGCCAGCGCAAATGTTCCACATGATTCGACGTCAACACGTGCGTTTATTTAGGAAGCCACTCATCGTTTTGACGCCGAAGAGTTTGTTGCGGCACAAAATGTCGGTGTCGCCGATCACCGAGCTTTCAAGTGGTCAATTCGAATTGATCATTCCTGAAGTTGGGGCGATCGCACCGAAGAAGACCCGCCGCATAGTGCTCTGCAGCGGCAAAGTGTATTTCGATTTACTCGAGGCTCGCGAAGCTCACAGCATAGATGACGTTGCATTGATACGAATCGAGCAGCTCTATCCTTTCCCGATTACTGAGTTCGTGGCTTTAATTAAGCAGTATGAGCATGTGGAAGAGATTATCTGGTGTCAGGAGGAGCCTCTTAATCAGGGGGCGTGGTATCAGATCAAACACCGTCTACAAGAACCACTGGGTGAGCACCAGCAAATCTATTATGCAGGACGGCCCGGTGCGGCCGCTCCGGCATCCGGTATTTTTAAAATTCATATACAGCAGCAGCAGGCATTGGTAGAGGCCGCGCTCGGCATCAAATCCGAGGCGAATAAAGTCGTCAGACCAGAGAAAACAATACGGAAGTCCAAATGACTATAGAGATTAAGGTTCCGCCTCTTCCCGAGTCGGTTAGTGATGCAACATTGATCGCGTGGCACAAAGCTGCAGGCGAATCAGTATCCCGAGACGAGAATCTTGTCGACCTCGAAACTGACAAAGTCGTTTTGGAGGTTCCGGCTCCAGCGAGCGGAACAATTACGAAAATTGTTGTGGGAAATGGCGCGACGGTGGAGGCAGGTGATGTAATTGCAATTATTGAGGAGGGCGAGGTGTCAGTTGACGCGCGCACCAAAGTCGAAGCCGCATCAATTGAGGAAGTAGCCTTATCGACAGCTGCGAAGAAAAGCAGGGGGGCTATGAAGACAAGCCCGGCGGTTCGCCGTTTGCTGGACGAGCACGATCTGGATGCCACCATGGTTACCGGTACGGGCAAGGATGGCCGGATATCCAAGGCGGACGTGATGTCATTTCTTAAGTCCGATGACAGCGGCAACGTCACACCAGGTGATCCGCAGTCTGTTATTGTCGAACCTGTAGAGATCGGCCTTGAGCGTATAGAGCAACGCGTCCCTATGACCCGATTGAGAGCGCGAATCGCCGAACGACTGGTCGATGCGCAACAGACCGCAGCGATGCTGACGACGTTCAATGAAGTAGACCTCACGGAAGTTATGGCGATTCGCAAGAAATACAAAGAGTCGTTTGAGAAGGAGCACGAAATAAAATTGGGCTTCATGTCATTCTTTGCGAAAGCTTCAGTCGAAGCGCTGAAGAAATTTCCCGCCGTTAACGCATCTGTCGAGGGAACGGACATCATCTATCACAATTATTTCGATATTGGCATCGCTGTGTCGAGTGATCGTGGACTGATGGTTCCAGTGATCCGTGACGTTGACCAGATGAGTTTTGCTACCTTTGAAGGCGCGCTAAACGACATGGCCGGCAAAGCGCAGGCGGGCACCATTGGGATGGATGATCTGACCGGCGGTACATTCACGATAACCAATGGTGGTATTTTCGGGTCAATGATGTCCACGCCGATATTGAATCAACCGCAAAGCGCGATTCTTGGCATGCATTCCATTCAACAGCGACCCATGGTTGTCGATGGCGATATCGTTGCCCGACCGATGATGTACCTCGCCCTGACGTATGATCACCGAATTATCGATGGCAAAGAGGCGGTTCAGTTCCTCGTTTCCATCAAGGATCAACTCGAGGATCCGGCGCGTCTATTCTTGCAGATCTGACGTAACTTCGTACTAAGGAACTAGAATAACAATGAGCAGAAGTTTTGATGTAGTTGTCATTGGTGCGGGCCCCGCTGGCTACGTTGCCGCAATTCGTGCCGCCCAGCACGGCAAGACAGTTGCGTGCATCGACGAATGGAAGAATAAAGATGAAAAAAACGCATTTGGTGGCACTTGCTTGAATGCCGGATGCATACCATCCAAAGCGTTGCTGGAATCCTCAGAATTGTTTCACCGCGCTAAGAGTGAGTTTAAGAAACACGGTATTAAAACTGGAGAAGTGGAACTGGATCTCGCCACTATGCAAAAAAGGCGAGCGAGCGTCGTACGACAATTGACAGGCGGCATAGCTAGCCTGCTAAAGGCTAACAAGATCGAGTGCCTGGTAGGGCATGGCAAGCTCCTGGCTGGTAAGAACGTTGAGTTCACTCCGGTTTCGGGAGGTGTGGAAGCCATCGAGGCCAAGAATGTCATTCTGGCCTCTGGCTCATCACCGATCGAAATCTCAATAGCTGCTTTTGATCATCACAATATCGTCGATTCATGGAGTGCATTGGAATTCGACCATGTTCCAGAGAGGTTGGGTGTTATAGGGGCAGGGGCTATTGGCCTTGAACTCGGCAGTGTGTGGTCAAGACTCGGATCCAAGGTGACCGTCCTTGAAGCAATGGACGATTTTTTGTCCATGGCTGACCGAGATGTCGCGAAAGTTGCCGCGAAAGACTTCAAGCAGCAAGGCTTGGACATCCAACTTGGCGCTAAAGTAACGGCGACAAAGGTTACCAAGAATGGAGTTGATGTTTCCTACGACGATAAGAATGGCTCGCAGTCGATCGAAGTAGATAAACTGGTCGTTGCCGTCGGCCGCAGGCCACACACAGATGATCTGTTTTCAGGCGATGCAGGAATTCAGTTAGACGAACGTGGATGCATCATTGTTGATGATGAGTGTCGCACCCACGTTAAGGGTGTTTACGCTGTTGGTGACTGCGTTCGTGGCCCGATGCTAGCCCACAAGGGCTCTGAAGAAGGTGTGATGGCCGCCGATTTGATCGCCGGTGAAATCGCAGAAGTTAATTACGGTGCCATTCCTTCAGTTATTTACACTGCACCGGAAATTGCCTGGGTGGGTAAGACTGAAGTCGAGGTGAAAGAATCGGGTCGAACCTACAAGGTTGGCTCATTTCCATTCGCCGCTAGCGGTCGCGCTAAGGCTATGGAGCAGACATCCGGCATGGTTAAGATTATTTCATCGAAAGATGACGATGAAATCCTCGGCGTGCATATTGTCGGTCCGATGGCGGGTGAGCTGATCGCGGAGGCTGTTCTAGCGCTGGAGTTCTCAGCGAGCACAGAAGACATTCAACGCACGATTCATGCACACCCGAGTCTTGCAGAGGCTATTCACGAGGCTTCACTGGCCGTCGATAACAAAGCCCTTAACTTTCCGAATAAATAAGGGCGCTATTTCTTCCAGAAGTCGGCGTTCTTGATCCCCAGTGCTTCGGGATTGAAGGTGTACTGAGTAACGCCCTCTTTCTTTTGTCGCTCATAGTCACGCAACGCTTTGAGCGCCGGACGGCCCATGAAGAACAATATGAGAATGCCGATGATATTCAGCCACGCCATCAGGCCCACACCAATATCGCCCATCTCCCAGGCTAAGTCGGCAGGTCTAATTGTGCCGAAGAAGACTGATACTATGATCGCGATCTTAAGAGTGATTAATTTTCCTGGGAATTTGAGTGACCGACTAACCCAGGCGACGTTGGTTTCTGCGATGTAGTAATACGCAAGGATTGTCGTGAACGCGAAGAAGAACAGCGCTATCGCAACGAATGTCTTACCGAACCCACCCATAACACTCTCAAGAGCGAGTTGCGTGAACGCGGGGCTACTGATGATTATTTCGCTACTTAGCATGCCACCACTGATGGCATTGTCGAGACCGCTAACGTAATACTGATTGGTAATCAGGATCATGAACGCCGTCGCGGAACAAATGAACAGAGTGTCCACATACACTGAAAATGCCTGTACCAAACCTTGTTGTGCAGGGTGCTCGACTTCGGCAGCTGCTGCAGCATGTGGCCCGGTTCCCTGGCCCGCTTCGTTTGAGTAAACACCACGCTTGACGCCCCAGCCGATAGCAGCACCAAATCCCGCTATCGGTGTGAATGCGTCTTTGAAAATCATGGAGACAACACCCGGTAATTCACTAATGTGCATACCGATTATGACTATTGCCATCAGGATGTAACCAAGGGCCATAAATGGTACAACGATTTGAGTGAAGTGGGCTATGCGTTTTACGCCACCAAAGACGATAAACGTAAATATGGCAACGATAGCGATCGCCGTTATCATTTTTGTAGATGAGACTGCATCGCCCATAAAGTTAACCGTGGAACTGCTACCGAACGCGAGTTCGGCTGCGTTTCCGATGCTATTGGATTGAACGCCAGGTAATAACAAGCCAACCGCTATAATCGTAGAAATCGCGAAAATCCATGCATACCATTTCTGGCCCATGGCTTTTTCTATATAGTAAGCTGGACCACCACGAAGCTGCCCTTCGTCTTCTTCTTTGTAAATCTGGCTAAGCGCCGATTCGATGTACGCTGTCGATGCGCCAAGAAACGCTACAACCCACATCCAGAAGACTGCCCCTGGCCCACCGAAGCCAATGGCTGCCGCGACACCTGCGATATTGCCAACGCCGACGCGGCCGGAAAGGGATACCGCCAGAGCTTGAAAAGAGGAAATACCGCGGTCAGATTCTTTACCGCGGAAGATCAGGCGGACCATCTCGCGGAAGTGACGTACCTGAGCGAATCGTGTGAGGATCGAATAGAATAATCCGGCGCCGAGACACAAGTAAATGAGTGCGCTACTCCAAACGTAGCCGTTGATCGTCGAGACGATCTCCTGCATGCCGATCCCCTTTGTTCTATTCATTAGCAGCGATCAGGATGTTAACCCATATTGGGGCTGCCGAGACGCAGTTTCAATCTGCCACTTCATTGCGTTTCACGATATAGTGTCGGGATTGCAATGATGGGAGCAGATTTATGACCTGGTGGGGGTGGATGATACTTGGTGCAGTGTTGCTTGGCGCGGAACTCTTCGCGATTGATGCGCAGTTTTATCTTGTGTTTCTCGGCATTTCGGCGGCACTTGTTGGCCTCGCAGATCTTGTCGGAATCACGTTACCGGAATGGGCGCAGTGGACGGCCTTTGCGGCTTTGTCTCTAATATCGTTTTTTACGTTTCGAAAGAGCTTGTACGCAAAGATTCATGGTGGCGCGATTGGCTTTCAAAAGGGGCTCTCTGGCGATACGGTCGACATCGGGGAAGAAATTGAGGTAGGCGGTGAGGCTCGCGTTGATCATCGGGGATCAAAATGGACCGCACGAAACGTAGGCACTGAAGTCATCGCTGCTGGATCGCGCGCTAAGGTTATCAAAGTGGACGGCCTGACGTTACATCTAGAGTCAGACTAGCCACCAACCAAGGAGAAAATTATGATTTCATCAACAATCGTTGCGTTGGGCCTTGTATTTGTTGTGGTCATGGTCTTAATCAAGACTGCGATCGTTGTTCCGCAACAAAGTGGCTTTGTCGTGGAGAGACTCGGAAAGTACAGCAAGACTCTAAATGCCGGATTCCACATTCTTTTTCCGTTCATTGAGCGCGTCGCGTACAGGCATTCCCTGAAAGAGCAGGCGACTGATATCGATGAACAAATCTGCATTACCAGAGACAATGTCCAAGTTGGCGTTGATGGTGTTCTCTACCTTCAGGTGCTGGATCCGAGTCGTGCGTCCTACGGTATCGGTAACTATATGTTTGCTATTTCTCAGCTCGCGCAAACCACGCTGCGTTCCGAGATTGGTAAGATTGAGTTGGATCGCACCTTTGAAGAGCGCGGCACAATCAATCAGAACGTTGTTGCTGAACTCGATAAAGCATCAGATCCTTGGGGTGTGAAAGTCCTTCGCTATGAAATCAAGAACATTAATCCTCCACAAGATGTTTTGGGTGCGATGGAGAAGCAGATGCGTGCAGAGCGTGAAAAGCGCGCTGTAATTCTGAACTCTGAAGGCGTGCGTGACGCCCAGATCAATGAGGCCGAAGGTGAGAAGCAACGTGTGATCAAAGAGTCTGAAGCTACGAAAATGCTGCAGATTAACGAGGCCCAAGGTGAGGCTGAGGCTATTTTGGCGGTTGCAACGGCAACTGCCCAGGGCTTGAGAGAGGTTGCAGCTGCTGTTACAGATCAGGGTGGCCCGGACGCTATGCAGCTTCGGATTGCCGAGCAATACATCACGCAGTTCGGCAACCTTGCGAAAGCTGGCAATACCTTTGTTGTACCGTCAAACCTTGCGGATTTGACGTCAATGATGGCACTGGCTACCGATATAGCGAAGCGCGAACCTAGCAAATAAAGCGATGTCCGTTGGTCAGGCCTTGCGCCTGACCGACACAACATTGGGTAGCTGCTCTAATCGTTTGATAACAGTGCTTAGCGTCGGCAAATCCCGAATTTCAAGACTTAAAGTCATTATCACTTGCATCGATTTTTTGTCGGCGTGACTCTTTAAGTTGAGCACGTTGGCGTTATCGTCTGCCAGGACTGCAGTGATATCGCGAATCAGGCCCGCCCTATCAAATGCGTGCAAAGTCAGATCGACAGGATAGGACCCGGCTTCCGATTCTCCCCAGCTGGTTTCGAGAACGCGCTCAGGACTTCTTTGATTCAACCCAAGAAAGTTTCCGCAGTCCTGTCTGTGGATGCTAATGCCACGCCCCTGTGTAATGTAGCCGACAATGGCCTCGGGTGGGACGGGGCGACAACAGCGTGCGAAATTGCATAACAAATCGCCCACGCCCGTCACCGAAGTTGATTGCGACGCATTACTCTTGCGTTTCGATTGCCTTCTACTCTTTAGCTTCGGTGCTTCATCGCCTCGCAACTTCTGCAATGCCGTTGCGATAGCGGCTGAAGTCAGATCTCCGACACCAAGAGAGACACAAAGAGACTCAGTGTTTTTGTGCTTCAATCTAGTTGCGATTTCGTCCGTTGAAACATCTTTCTCAGACAGGCGCGCCAGTTCCCTGTCGAGAATTTCTCGCCCTTGCCGCAAGTGCTGATCACGGTCTTGTTGGCGAAACCAGTTTCGGACTTTCGTCCGCGCTCGAGCGCCGGCAAGGTAGCCGAGTTTTGGGTTCAGCCAATCCCGGCTGGGCTGCGCGAGGCTACCGGTAATAATCTCAATCTGATCGCCATTGGCCACTCGATGGGTGAGAGGAACGATACGACCGTTGATTTTTGCGCCGCGGCAGCGATGGCCGACCTGAGTATGCACGTGATAGGCAAAGTCCAGCGGAGTTGCCTTTGCCGCTAATTCGACGACGTCGCCTTTTGGGCTAACGGCATAGACCCGGTCCTCGAAGAAGTTGTCTCGAATTTGATCCAGCAGATCCACGCCGTCATCGGTGGGTTCAAGTAACTGCCTGAGAAAGCTAATCTTTTGATCAAATGCGGCTGGAGAGTGACCACCTTCCTTATAACGCCAGTGAGCAGCGACACCGAGCTCGGCATGGTTATGCATATGGTGTGAGCGAATCTGCACTTCGATGGTCTTACCCTCGGGTCCGATCACCGCTGTATGCAGGGATTGGTAGTCATTTTCTTTAGGGTTGGCGATGTAGTCATCGAACTCGCCAGAAATGTAAGGCCAAAGGTTATGGACGATTCCGAGTGCCACATAACATTCGCTGACATCGCGGACTAGAATTCGAACGGCGCGAATGTCGTAAAGTGAATCCAGACCCCGATCTTTGAGCTGCATTTTCCGCCAAATACTGTAGATGTGCTTAGGGCGACCGGAAACTTCTGCGTTGATACCGTGTAATTCGAGTTCCTGCTGCAGGAGGGTCCTAACAGTTTCAATGAAGCCCTCTCGTTCACCACGTTTTTCTTTTAGGGCTTTGGCGATACCGAGGTAGGCATCGGGATCGTCATAGCGAAACGCATAGTCTTCGAGCTCCCACTTTAGCTGCCAAACGCCCAAACGATTTGCGAGTGGCGCGTAGATTTCGCGCGTCTCAAGGGCGAGTGACTGCTGCACTGCCTGTGGCGCTTTTCTCGCTTCGCGTAGACGATACAATTGTTCGGCAATTCGGACCAGTACGAGGCGCACGTCTGAGACCACGGCCAAGAGCATCTTGCGCAAAGCTTCAGATTGCTGCACCGCCAATGACTCGCCCGGTTGCCAGTTATCAGGTAAGGAAAACTGGTTGAGCTGTTCTAGACCTATAACGTATCGAGAAAAATCTTTTAACTCGTTGTTTTTAAGGTCATTAGACTCCAGTATTTTCTTGCGAAATAACGAGCGGATGTGCACAGCGGCCACAATTTCAGCAGGCAATCCTAGCGGTTCGATAATCGCCGCAATCTGCTCACCTTCCTCAATCGCGAGATCGAGTCCATCTTTGGCCGGTAATGTAGCCAGATATTGGCGCACACCCTGAACGATATCGTTCACATCGCTTTGGTTGCGTATTTTTTCAACATCGCTGGCTGACATTTTTATAAATCAGTTAAGTGCCTGAATGCTTAATACCCGTTATTATACCTGCAGTTTCGGCCAGTCTGTTTGGTCGAATTTGTAATGGGCACTGTAAGAGCAGGAAGACATGGCAGGACACAGTAAGTGGGCGAATATCCAGCATCGCAAGGGCAGGCAGGATAAAAAACGCGCCGGGCTTTTTACGAAGTTGATTCGCGAGATTAATATAGCGGCGAAGATGGGCGGCAGCGATCTGAACGCCAACCCACGCTTGCGTTTGGCGGTTGATAAGGCCAAAGCGCAGAGTATGCCCAAAGACAATATCGACCGTGCCATTAAGCGCGGTGCGGGCGAGTCCGACGGTGCTGACTACATGGAATGTCGCTACGAAGGTTACGGACCCGGTGGAACGGCCGTTATAGTTGATTGCTTGACTGATAACAAGAATCGTACGGTCGCCGAGGTGCGCCATGCATTTGCCAAGTTCGGCGGCAATCTTGGAGCTGACGGATCGGTGAATTACCTTTTTAATCAAGTCGGACAATTGATGTTTCCAGCTGACAGCGACGAAGACGCGGTGATGGATGCTGCGATTGAAGCGGGTGCCGAGGACGTTATATCCGATGACGACGGTTCGATAGAGGTACTGACATCGCCTGGCGATTTCGAGAAAGTACGTGACGGCATGATAGCGGTCGGCTTCGAGGCGGAAAACGCAACTGTGACCATGCGCGCTTCGACGAGCGCTGAGCTGGGTGTGAAAGAAGCCGACTCGATGATCAAGATGCTCGACGCGCTAGAAGACCTGGATGATGTCCAGGAGGTTTATAGTAACGCTGATATCAGCGAAGACGTATTGGCGCAGATTTGAGGCAGCTTTGACTACAAGACGACGCATACTCGGAATCGATCCGGGCTCCCGCCTGACGGGCTTTGGCGTCGTTGATTTTGATGGGAACAAAGCAGAATACGTTGCGAGCGGAACCGTCAAAAGCATCGATGGAGCCTTCGCGGACAGACTCAAACAAATATTTGATTCCATTCGCGACATTGTTGGCGAATATCGACCTGACATTGTGGCTGTCGAGAGCGTATTCATGCACAAGAATGCCGGCAGCGCGTTGAAACTCGGACATGCCCGGTCGGCAGCGATTTGTGCAACCTTTGAATACGGACTTGAGATATACGAATATGCGCCTCGGGCAATCAAGCAGGCAGTTGTTGGCACTGGAGCTGCGACCAAGGAGCAAGTACAGCACATGATCGTGCAAATTCTAAGTCTTGACGGTACGCCCGCCGAGGATGCCGCCGACGCACTCGCGGCGGCGCTGTGCCATGGCCACCAACGTCGCATCCAGGCACAGTTGGGTACTGGCAAAGCCATAGCGGGTGCGAGATGATTGGTTCTCTACGGGGACGATTGGCATTGAAGCTGGCTCCGCAGGTCGTTATCGAATGCAGCGGTGTCGGTTATGAGGTAGAAACGCCGATGTCGACGTTCCTGGAATTGCCACAGCTTGGCTCGGACTTGTTCTTGTATACCCATCTTCTGGTTCGCGAAGACGCACAAATCCTTTACGGCTTTTCAACTGAAGACGAACGCCTGATGTTCCGAACGTTGCTGAAGGTCAATCGTGTGGGCGCAAAATTGGCATTGGGTATTCTCTCGGCGATGTCGACGAATGATTTCCGCCGCTGCGTCGAACTTGAAGACACTGCGTCGATGTCGAAGATTCCTGGCGTGGGCAAAAAAACCGCCGAACGCCTCATCATTGAAATGCGCGACCGAATTGACGCGGCAGCTCATGGTGGCGGCGCAGCGGCGCCGTTCGGTGTCGAGGCAAGCGCGCGTAGCGAGGCGATCGATGCGTTGGTTGCACTCGGATACAAACCCAAAGAAGTAAATAACCTGATCGCGAAACTGGATGTCGACGAGAAATCAACCGAAGACATCATCAGATTAGCACTCAGGCAGGCAGCGAAGTAAATGAGCAATGTGGAACATGACCGCCTGACGAGCGCGGATGCAGTTAGCGAAGATAAGGCCCTCGATCGGGCTATTCGCCCGAAAACGCTCGAGGATTATCGCGGTCAACCCAGTGTGAATCAGCAGATGAGTGTCTTCATTGAAGCCGCACGTCGACGCGAAGAGGCGCTGGATCACGTCCTTATCTTCGGGCCACCAGGACTCGGCAAGACAACTTTGGCACATATTATCGCCAATGAAATGGGTGTCGCATTGCGTCAAACGTCAGGTCCGGTGCTTGAGCGACCAGGTGATCTCGCCGCGATTCTGACCAATCTCGAGCCCAATGATGTTCTATTCGTGGATGAGATACACCGCCTTAGCCCTATCGTTGAAGAAGTACTGTATCCGGCATTGGAAGATTTCCAGCTGGATATCATGATCGGCGAAGGGCCTGCTGCACGATCGATAAAACTTGATCTGCCGCCGTTTACGCTGGTGGGTGCGACCACTCGTGCTGGATTGCTGACATCTCCATTACGCGATCGCTTCGGCATAGTGCAACGCTTGGAGTTTTATTCAGCGGACGATCTTGAAGGCATTACGCATCGTTCGGCCGGTATTTTGCATCTACCAATAGAAGACAAGGGCGCGAAAGCGATCGCAACTCGTTCGCGTGGTACGCCACGAATCGCTAATCGATTGTTACGGCGGGTTCGGGATTTTGCAGAGGTCAAAGGCGATGGCGTCGTCACCGGAAAAATTGCTGCAGAGGCCATGGATGTTTTGCAAGTGGATCCGCACGGATTCGACGCAATGGACAGGCGACTATTGAAAACTATTATCGAAAAATTTGATGGCGGTCCGGTCGGTATCGATAGTCTCGCGGCGGCGATCGGCGAAGAGCGTGGAACTATCGAGGACGTTTTGGAACCCTACTTGATACAGCAGGGCTTCATGATGCGGACGGCGAGGGGTCGGATGGCAACCAAGAATGCTTACCTTCATTTTGGCTTGAAACCGCCGACCTCATCTTCGAACGAGGAGCTACTGCTTGACAACTAAACCCTTCGAGTTGCCGGTGCGCGTTTATTGCGAAGACGCAGATGCACAAGGCAGCACTGCGGCCGCGCACCTTACTGGCGACACGATGAAACCGAAGCGCATACCCAGTACATTTTTTGAGGAAAATCCATCATGAATGCAGATATGTCAGTCATAAGCCTCCTCTGGGAAGCCAGTATGCCCGTGCAAATAGTAATGCTTTTGCTGTTAGGGGCCTCGATTTCCTCCTGGAGCATCATCTTTACAAAGCGCCGGTTAATTCGTCGAACAAAGGATGCGTCAGACGAATTCGAAGCTGCGTTCTGGTCAGGGGGGGACCTGAATACCCTGTATAGCAGCGTTACTCGCGCCAAGGGCGGCAGCATCGGAATGGCAGGAATATTCGAGTCAGGCTTTCGCGAGTTCAACCGTGCAATGCAATCGGGCGAAAGCAGCACCGACAAGGTCGTAGAAGAGTGTCGACGCGCTATGCGTGTTGCTCAAATGCGTGAAGTCGATCGACTGGAGCACGGTCTTGCAACATTGGCGACGATTGGCTCGACCAGTCCGTATGTTGGCTTGTTCGGCACCGTCTGGGGAATCATGGGCGCTTTCATGGGGCTCGCAAATGTTCAATCTGCGACATTGGCAGTCGTTGCACCGCCGATCGCAGAAGCCTTAATAGCCACGGCTATGGGTCTGTTCGCAGCAATTCCTGCGGTCATTGCTTACAACCGCTACGCTGACAAGGTGGTTCGTATCGAATACCGTTACGACGGATTTACGGAGGAATTCTCAAGCATCCTGCAACGTCACGCCCGCGCCAAGCAGGAAGGCTGAAATGGCCACGCCATTACAAAAACGCAAGTTGATGGGCGAGATTAATGTTGTGCCATACATCGATGTGATGTTGGTATTGCTAGTCATATTTATGGTGACGGCACCGCTGCTGACGCAAGGCATAGAAGTGAATTTGCCGAAAGCGAGTTCCGAGCCGATCGAAAGTGTTTCGAACCATCAACCGCTGGTTTTGAGTGTTGATGCTATGGGCAATCTCTATATCAACGTCGGTGAAGACGAAGATGAGCCAGCGACCGGCAAGCAAGTGGTAGCCAGGGTTGGGGCGGTACTTCGGAATCGACCTGATACTCCCATTCTCGTCAAAGCCGACAGGGAAGTGCCCTACGGTAACGTCGTCGCCGCAATGGTCCTGTTACAGCAAGGCGGTGCTCTGAATATTGGATTCGTGACTGATCCGCTCGACAGTTACCCGATACCAGAGTAGTTCGAGTAGTGGCTCGAGACAGTAATAATTTTATTCCAATCAGTCTGGCGATAATTCTTCATGTCGTGCTGCTCGCGTCGATGTTGGTCGCGTTTGACTGGTCTCGACCACAACAAATTACACCGATGGCGATTCACGCGACACTGGTGACAGAAATTCCCGAGGTGCCGAAACCGCTTGCGAAGAAAGAACCAGAGCCTGAACCTGAACCCACTATAGAGGAACCCGAGCTCGAGTCGGAACCTGACAACACTGAAGAGCTGCGTCGGCAAGCTGAAGAAGAAAAGCGAATTGAAGATGCGTTTATCGAAAAAGAGCGACTCGAAAAAATTCGCCAGCAGAAAGAGGCTGATCGAATCAAGGAGAAGCGCAAGCAGGCGCAGCGCAAGAAAAACGAAGAAGAGCGTAAAGAGCGCGAGCGAAAGGGCGCAGAGCGTAAGCGCCTGGAAGACATTCAGCGACAACGTGATGAAAACGAACGAATTCGAAAGGAGCTGGAGGCCGAAGAGCGCCAGATGGAGATTGATGCTGAGTCAAATCGTCTCGCTGCAGTCAATTCTGGTGAGCTGGCCGTGTATATGACTATGATCAGGCAGAAAATCGAGAGAAACTGGAATGCACCAGCCAGTGCTGGTACGGAACTTGAGTGTTCCGTTCGGGTACAGCAAATTCCCGGCGGCGATGTCACCGGCGTGACGATTCTGTCGTGCAATGGTGACGATGCGGTCAAACGTTCCGTTGAAGCGGCGGTTCGTAATTCCTCTCCCTTACCGGAGCCCTCCGATCCGAGTCTGTTCGATAGGAACATCTTGCTAAACTTAAGTATTCGACAATGAGACTGATTTAAAAAAAATATGAGATTAACTTGCTGAAAAATTTCACGAGACTACTGATTATCCTGATATTTGTGACAACGACGGCTTTCGCCGAGCTCGTTATCGACGTTCAGGGCGTCTCTCAACCGACACCCATCGCCATTGTGCCGTTTGGCTTTGAGGTCATTTCACCCGGTGCGCCACTTGATATCAGCGCAGTGATCAAGGGCGATCTACTGCGCAGTGGGCGCTTTGCGCCGATGGCCGAAAACGACATGCTGCAGAAGCCTACCGACGGTGCAGATGTTGATTTTGCCGACTGGAGCGTCCTTGGTGTCGAAGCTGTCGTGGTCGGAAAACTCATTCAGCAGCGGGGTTCGGATGCCTATACACTTCAATTTCAGCTGTTTGATACTTTCCGGCGCAAGCAACTGATCGGATTCCGCATGCCTGCCACGCGTGCAACGATGCGCGCAGCGGCACACCGCGCTGCGGATATGATTTATGAGAAGTTAACGGGAATCAAAGGCGTTTTCGGCACCAAGGTCGCCTATGTAACTGCCGAGCAACAGCCCGATGGACGTCTCTACTCACTGATTGTGTCTGATCAGGACGGTGAGAACGACTACACGATCGTGGAGAGCAAGGACCCAATCATGTCTCCCGCGTGGTCGCCTGATAGCCGCCAATTGGCGTATGTGTCCTTTGAGGGCTCCAAATCATCAATATTTGTCCAGACCCTGCGATCAGGAAACCGATTTCAGGTCTCGAATAAACCCGGGATCAACGGTGCGCCGGCATTTTCACCGGATGGGCGTAAATTATTGATTACACTGGGTGGGATTAACGGAAATCCTGATATTTACGTGTTGGACATTGCATCGCGCCAGACTAAGCGATTAACGACCCACAGAGCGATCGACACAGAAGGCGCCTGGTCGCCAGATGGTCGATACATATACTTTACGTCCGACAGAAGTGGTGGTCCGCAGGTGTATCGAGTATCGGTAAGCGGCGGATCACCCGAGCGCGTCACCTTCGAAGGGAGTTATAATGCGCGACCGCGGCTGTCGCCTGACGGTACACGGCTGGCAATGGTGCACAATGATCGTGGTAACTTCCGTATTGCGATTATGAATTTAGAGCGCAAGGATTTGCTGGTACTGTCATCAGGCCAGCAAGACGAGTCGCCGAGTTTCGCCCCGAACAGCGATATTTTGATTTACGCGACGAGGCGAGGTGGTGACGGAGTGCTGGAGACCGTGTCGGCCGATGGGCTGATTCGACAAAAGATGGCATCAGGGCGAGGGGATATACGTGAGCCGGTTTGGTCACCCTTCGAAAGGTTTTGATCACAGAACTTACTTTAATTACCATTCATTAATTATTGATTTTTAATAAATTAATTCGCTAAAGGGTTTAGCTATGTCTTATTATAAAATGTCCGCAATTGCAGTACTGTCCGTGCTTCTGGTCGGCTGTTCGTCGACACCCGTTCCAGATCCGGAGCCAACTGATACCACCTACGGCGGCTCCAATGATGGCGCCTATACCTCGGGTATTGGCGGTGATGGTATGGGTGATGGAGAGTACTTCGACGAAGCCGCCGAAGCCGACGAAGCCGACGAAATGCTCGGTAGCGTCATCTACTTTGACTTTGATTCATCTGCAGTTCGGGCCGAGGACCAGGATCTACTTTCGGGCCACGCAATTCAATTGAGCCAAAACTCACTCCACAATGTGCGCCTTGAAGGCCACGCTGATGAGCGCGGCTCGCGTGAATACAATATTGGCCTTGGAGAGCGTCGTGCGCAGGCTGTACGCCAAATACTCATGATTCAGGGCGTTAATGCATCGCAAATTCAGACGGTCAGTTTTGGTGAAGAGCGACCGGGGTCGATGGGCGGATCTGACAGCGATTACGCGCAGAATCGTCGTGCTGAGATCAAGTATACGAATTAGTCGATTCGAGCTGATATGATTTTATTAAAAAATAAGACGCTCCTCATGCTGTCAGCAGCGTTGATTCTCAGCGGTTGTGCGGTGACGCCGCCCGCCGAAGATCCTGCTTTGATTAAGCTCACGGAGCTCGAGCGGCGACTACAGAGTATCGAGCGGGTCGTGAAGAATCAGGGTCTGGTCAATCTTACTCGGCAGGTTGGTGCGGCTGAACGCCGTGGTGACGAGATGCAGGGCCGCGTTGAAGAGCTGGAGCACAGCACTGAAGGCATGATAGAGCGACAACGACAGTTGTACGTGGATCTCGATATGCGAATTCAGGAGCTGGAGACGTCAATTAAAGCGCGTAATTCGATCAGTGTTATGGACGGCAGTATTTTGGCCCCTGGCCAGTTACCGGTGCTGGGCGGATCGGATCGCGATAATTATCAGGCGGCTTTCGAGCTCCTCAAGAAGCAACATTACGAGCCTGCGGCGTCGGCATTCCTGCAGTTTCTGAGCGCATTCCCGGGCAGTGAGCTGGCAGACAATGCTCAATATTGGTTGGCGGAGTCACATTACGTCACTCAGCAGTTTTCTAAGGCTTTGAATAACTTCGAAATTATTATATCGAAGTACCCGAATTCTCGTAAAGTTCCGGATGCCCTCCTGAAGGTGGGCTATTGCAATTACGAGCTTAAGAGTTGGGGTGCGGCGCGAGCATCCCTGATGCGTGTGCAAGCGGAGTATCCGGAGACAACGGCAGCACGCCTTGCGGGCCAGAGGTTAAAGCGACTGGACGCGGAGGGCGTCTAGGTAGGGTGGCGTCTATTGCATCAAAAGACGCTTGTTATTTGACGGCTATCGGGTATTATGCCGCCGTCATTCAGGTGGCCTCCCGGCCACCTAATTCCCAGATGGGGCGTTAGCTCAGAGGTAGAGCATTCGGCTTTTAACCGACCGGTCGTAGGTTCGATCCCTACACGCCCCACCATTTTAAAATCCTAGTGCCCTCATCCGGCAGCGGTGCGTTGGTGGCGCTTACTCTTTTTCGATTGACGGGTCTTCTTCACCCCCCTTTCTGATCGACGGGTCTTCTGATGCTTTCAGAAATTCGCGGGCAGTTAATGCAAGCCCCGTTAACATAAGGGCGAATACGACAAAAGCAAAGCCGAGTATAACCGAGGTGCTCATTGTCTATTCCCGATTATTCCCATCAACTTGAAGTAGATGCCAAAGCACAATATCGAAGGCACCCATAAAGCTGTGAAGAGGCCTTCTTCGCGATTCCCCGTGAACCATAAGTACCCGGACAGTGCGAACGATATCGCCACTGCTAACAAGATAAACTTGTCTGAATTCTTAATCATTTGTTTGACTCCTTTTCTAACCTAAAGCAAGCGATTGCAGCAACGATACAGCTTGCTACAGCTACGCTGGCAAGAGTTCGCTCTCCGGAACTACCGCCAATAGAGAGGTGGTTTGTTGGCAATAGGTCGAACATCCCAGCCACCAACCAGACCAGTGATGGAATGAGAAATATTATACTGATAATAACAGTTGCACGGGCCATTCGCATTAGAAGTCAATCACTCCCAAACTCACTTTAGAGAACGCAGTATGAGCAATCTAAATTCATATTTCATCCAATTATATCTGTGCGATATAGTTGTAGCCATCAATTAACAGGAAACGCACCTCATGAGACATCTATTGATGCTTACTGCTTTGCTGGCATGCATGAATACCCATGCAGCTGATTTTAAAAGAACCCTCAAACTTGCTGAATCTGGAGATATGAATGCACAGTTTAATCTAGGTACGATGTATCAAGAGGGTGACGTTATCCCCGAAAATGATTCAAAGGCAAGTCTTTGGTTTCGCAGGGCGGCATTGCAGGGACATACTGAAGCCGCTTATCGGGTGGGTGTTTTATATGATGAGGGTAGGAGCATCCAGGAAAGTGATGTCAAAGCTGTTAAGTGGTGGAGCATGGCCGCTGAAAAAGGGCATGCTTTGGCCCAATATAATCTTGGTTTAATGTATCGCAGCGGTGCAGGAGTGACCGCCAACGCTGCTTTAGCCCTTAAGTGGTATAGCAAAGCGGCCGCACAAGGACAAGTGAATGCACAGTATAATCTTGCTCATATGTACTATAAGGGCATAGGGATTCCTGAAAATTTTGTCAGGTCATATGTCTGGTTTTCGATGGTAAAGACGCAGGGTGTGCGAGAGGCCGCACCTTATATGAAATCACTTAGAGCGATGATGACACTGGAGCAAATGGGAGAAGCTCAAGCTCTAGCGACCCGATGTTATGAGTCCAACTTTAACGACTGTGAGTCTAATGGTGAGCGGCCTAGTGCGCCCAGAAAGCCAAGCTCACAAAAACTCAACATGTAAACCCTGATCGCTTGGTGGGATAATCGACCTATGTGCTTTATGAGACTTCGTCGCGCTTTCAGAATAATTTCGAATAAAACAGGCGACGGGGCTGTAAAGTGCCGTTATTATTCACCGTTTTGTGGATGGGAGAGTGGTGAGCAGTGGTAGACAAACGCTGGAAAATTCATAAGTTTGGCGGCAGCAGCCTAGCGGATGCAGCTTGTTTTCGGCGTGTAGCAGGAATCCTGCTGGACTACGACGACAGTCGTATGGGTGTCGTTGTATCTGCGATGGGCGGTATGACCGATGCACTGATCAACTTGGCGATTCTTGCAGAGCAGGATGACGATGGATTTGTACCGGCGCTGCATGCTATTGGCGAACGCCATTCTGAGGTGACGAAGTCATTACTAGAGGGCGATACCCGTGTCGCAATTCTGGACGCTTGGAGTAAAGATTCCGGCGATATCGTAGATGTGCTCAAGGCGATAGCGCTTGTTAAATCTGCGCCACAACGAAGTCGTGATGTGATCGCTGGTTACGGTGAGATATGGTCTGCTCGACTACTCTCTGCATTTCTCGGGCAAGAAGCGCCAGCACGCGCAGGCACCTGGATCGACGCGAGAAATATAGTAGTGGTTAGAGACACTGAATTGGGGCCGACCGTCTTGTGGCCCGAGTCGCAGAGTAAGTTCGATTCTGAATTGGCCAGTGACTTCACCGGCATCACTATTATTACAGGCTTTATCGCAGCGGACGAAGAAGGTCTGCAAACAACGCTTGGTCGCAACGGAAGTGATCACTCGGCTTCGATATTCGCAGCGCTAAGTAGGGCGTCACTACTCACCATCTGGACTGATGTGGACGGTGTAATGAGCGCCGATCCGAGGCGCGTACCTGAAGCTCAGGTGATCGATCATTTGACCTACAGCGAGGCAATGGAGCTCGCATACTTCGGTGCCAAAGTTATTCACCCGAAAACGCTTGGGCCGGCGGTTGAAAATGATATTCCAGTTATTATCCGCAATAGCTACAACCCGACACACCCAGGTAGTCGCATCGAACAAGAATCCATGCCCTCTGAAAACATTAAGGGCATTACTGCCATTGGTGGTATGGCTCTACTGAATCTCGAAGGATCCGGCATGATTGGTGTGCCTGGGACCGCTGATCGCCTGTTCGCATCACTTAAGGATGCGGGGGTTTCGGTTACGCTGATCTCCCAGGCAAGTTCTGAACACTCTATTTGTGTTGCGATACCGCAGGATGTGGCCGCAAGGGCGCGTAACGTCGTGACTGAAGCATTTGCCGATGAGCTCGAAAGTGGGCAAATACAGAGCGTCGATGTGACCGACGCGCAGAGTATTGTTGCTGTCGTTGGTGATGGTATGGCGGGAATCCCCGGTCTTGCAGCCAAATTCTTCGGCACCTTGGGTCGAGCAGGCGTTAACATTCATGCTATTGCTCAGGGCTCTTCGGAAAGGAACATCTCGGCGGTAGTCGACTCGAATGATGCAACTAAGGCACTGAGGGCTGCTCATTCAGGTTTCTATCTTTCGGCTAAAACCATATCAATTGGGCTCATTGGGCCAGGAACTGTTGGTGCCGCACTATTGCGTCAGATCGAGAAACAGAGCGACAAACTCGCGAAAGATTTCAATCTGGACCTACGGATTCGCGCCATATCGCGATCCAAGAAAATGTTGTTTGCGGACAAACGAATTAATCTGGCGACGTGGCGAGACGATTTTGAGTCGTCGTCAATCGATGCTGATCTCGATGCTTTCGAGAAACACCTTACACCTGATCACCTGCCGCATGCAGTCATTATCGACTGCACTGCGAGTGATCGAATTTCATCCCGCTATGCGGGTTGGCTATCGCGCGGTATCAACATCATTACGCCAAATAAAAAAGCTTTCAGTGGCTCGTATGCCGAGTATGAAGCGCTTCAGCAGGCGACTAAAAAAGGTGGCTCACATTATTTCTACGAGACCACCGTCGGCGCTGCATTGCCTGTTATTACAACCTTGTGTGATCTAATTAAGACGGGCGACGAAGTCCGGTCTATCCAGGGAATTTTCTCGGGAACGCTGGCGTACCTGTTCAATGTTTATGACGGTACGACGCCGTTCTCGGAGATTGTTCGAGTCGCGAAAATGAATGGGTATACTGAACCGGACCCACGAGACGATCTGTCAGGAATGGACGTTGCACGAAAACTGACAATTCTGGCTCGCGAAATCGGGCAGAAAATCGAAATCGGTGAATTCCCGGTTAAGAATCTTGTTCCGGATGCCTTACAAGATTGCTCGGTCGAGGAATTTCTTGAGAAGCTTCCAGACTATGACAACGAAATAGAATTGCTTTTCAAGAATGCAGTCAGAGAGAACAAGAAGCTTCGATACGTCGCGAAATTGGATGCGGAAGGTAATGCGTCAGTCGATCTGGTGCCCATTGATGATGCGCATCCGTTCTGCAATATCAACCTGACTGACAACATCGTGCAATTCGAGACGGAACGATATTCAGCTAATCCGCTGGTCATTCAGGGCCCTGGTGCGGGCCCTGAAGTTACAGCCGCAGGCGTGTTCGCAGATTTATTGCGGCTCGCTAATTTTTTGAATACAGGTAAAGGTTATGTCTGATTTTGTAACGGCATATGCACCCGCGTCCATTGGTAACGTCGGTGTTGGATTTGACATGTTGGGACTAGCGTTGTCGGGTGCAGGAGACCGTGTTCAGGCGCGGAGAACCGATGGTGATTCTGTAACCGTTGTGGAAGTACGTGGTCTGGATGGCGAGTTGCACCCCCATCTCTCGACGAAAGCGGATGAGAATACGGCATCGATTGCTGCGCAAGCTCTCTGGGACGTGCATGGCGATGCTGGTGGAGTAGAACTTAAGGTTCTAAAGGGCCTGCCGTTACAGTCGGGAATGGGTAGTTCCGCTGCGTCGGCTGTTGCAGCGGCTGTTGCAGTCAACGCTCTTCTGCCATCGCCGCTGGCTGTAGAAGAGTTACTGCCATTTGCGCTCGAGGGTGAAAAATATGCGAGTGGTGGAATACACGCAGATAATGTCGCGCCGAGCCTTTTCGGTGGATTGGTCCTGTGTCCGGAAGTGTTATTGCCCGAGATTATTCGTTTGCCGACGCCAGCAGGTGTAAGCGCTGTATTGCTGTACCCAGATTTGCAAGTGAATACAGCGCAGGCGCGTAAAGCGCTACCAAAATCGGTGTCAATGAAGCTGTGGCTCGACCAGCAAGGTCTGCTGGCAGGATTTATTCATGCCTGCGCGTCAGATGACATAGAGCTGATTGGTAGAACCTTACGAGATGTCATTATTGAACCGCATCGCAAGGACGCCGTTTCCTGTTTCGATGATGTCGTTGCCGCAGCGATGAGAGTTGGCGCTCTGGGCTGTACTTTATCCGGCAGTGGTCCGAGTATTTTTGCACTCTGTAAAGATAGTGATGCCGCGAATATCGCCAGCGTTATGGAGCAGGAGTGCAGGGCGGGCGGTACTGCCTGCCAGTCGTGGGTGAGCTCGATGAGCGCACCCGGCGCGCATATAGAGGCGTAATTATGAATTTCTTCAGCACTCGAGGCGCCGGCCCTGTCAGTCTTGACGATGCTTTGCGACGTGGTATCGCAGAGGATGGTGGCTTATATCTGCCAGAGGCCTTGCCATTATTTGAAATTGTTGATTTTAATAATGCCGAGTCAATACCGGATGTTGCTCGTGTATTACTAAAGCCGTTCTTCGCGGGCTCGGTATTGGAGTCCGATATTGAGGGAATTCTGGAAGAGACATTCAGCTTCACGATTCCGACTAGAGAGCTGCAGGTTGCCGACAAGAGCGCAGCTTTATTGGAGCTCTATCATGGACCTACAGCCGCCTTTAAAGATGTCGGTGCCGGTTTTCTTGCGGCTTGCCTGACGCGGCTTGAAGGGGATGTTGATTCGCCATTAACAATATTGGTCGCAACGTCGGGTGATACCGGTGGCGCAGTCGCGGCAGCCTTTGATTCGCGTGCTGGAATACGGGTCGCAGTGCTATTTCCAGATGGCCGTGTATCCGCTCGTCAGGAACATCAATTGTGTTGCTGGAGCGACAATGTCCTATCCTTAAAGGTGAGAGGCTCATTCGACGACTGTCAGTTGATGGTGAAAGCCGCGATGGCGGATAAGGAGCTGTCCACGGCACACCGATTTAGCTCTGCAAACAGCATCAACATCGGTCGCCTGCTACCACAAAGCACATATTATGCCGACGCAAGTCTGCGTCATTATCGTCGCACCGGAAATAAACCTGGTTTTATCATTCCGACCGGAAATCTTGGGAATGCATCGGCCTGCATTATAGCCCGCGAAATGGGGTTGCCGATTGGTCCAATCATTTTCGCAACGAATGCGAACAGAATCATAGCTGATTATTTTGAATCGTTGGAATGGCTGCCGCGTGCGAGTTTGCAAACATTAGCATCTGCAATGGACGTAGGGGACCCGAGCAATATGGAGCGCCTACGCCATTTGATCGGCGAAGCTGACGTGCTTCGCGACCAGCTGAGCGTGTCGTCCGTAAATGACGATGAGATCAAAGTTGCCATGCGCCAGGATTTTGAATCATTTGGGTTTGCGACTTGCCCACACACTGCAACTGCAACCCATACCTGGCGAAACCTAGACCCGGCACTGGCAGAAAAGCATGATTGGATAATGGTAGCGACAGCACACCCTGCGAAGTTCGAAACGATTGTTGAGCCGTTGATCGGA
>Ga0308016_10000231_pt1 | contig 29179 bp, 24 predicted proteins | sample Neamet233_FD_203129 | JGI IMG/M metagenome (GOLD analysis project Ga0308016, IMG submission 203129) | Marine microbial communities from water near the shore, Antarctic Ocean - #233 | ecosystem: Environmental > Aquatic > Marine > Unclassified | place: Southern Ocean | collected 2014-07-28
AGATAGTTTTTGGATAACTATTAATGATTTATCAAGCTGGCATCAGTAACGAGAAAGGTATATCTGATTTTGATCAGGGTCTGATTTGGTCTGCAATATTTTTGCTGAGTCTGGGTCTAATTATGGTCTATTCAGCCTCTATTTCTATAGCAGAAACGAGTCGTGGGGATGGTTATGCGGCCTACTTTCTTGTTCGTCAAGGAATCTATTTAGTAGTGGGGTTAATTATTGGGTTAATTGCATTTCAAATACCAATGAGATTATGGCAGAAATACTCGCTTTATCCATTTCTGATAGGTATGGCATTGCTCGTACTAGTATTGATTCCTGGGATAGGGAATGAAGTGAACGGCAGCAGACGCTGGTTATCATTATTTGTTGTAAATCTGCAGCCTTCTGAATTTATGAAACTATTTATCGTGATGTACGTTGCTAGTTATACAATTAAAAGAGCTGCATATCTAGACCATTTTAGAAGGGGGTTCCTTCCCATCTTTATGGTAATGGTGATGCTAGGAATCTTGCTGCTTAAGGAGCCAGATTTAGGAGCATTTGTTGTTATTACCGTTATTGTAATGGCGATTTTATTTCTGGGCGGGATGAATCTAAAATTGTTTGGCGGAATTATCGGGATACTGCTTGTTTCTGTGTTGGCGTTAATCTGGCTTGAGCCTTATCGCCTAGAACGAATTATTTCAACCTTGAAGCCATTTGATGATGAATTCGGAAAAGGGTATCAGTTATCTCACTCTTTGATGGCATTTGGGCGAGGTGGATGGGAAGGTGTCGGACTAGGTGGAAGTGTAGAGAAACTATACTATCTGCCAGAAGCGCACACGGATTTCCTTCTTGCGGTAATAGCAGAGGAGCTTGGTTTCATAGGAGTAATGGTTGTAGTAATCCTATTTGCGTGGTTAGTGATACGTGCCTTTGTGATAGGCCGTCAAGCTGCGACACGAGAACGCTTTTTCCCTGCACTTGTAGCTCAGGGTATTGGGGCATGGATAGGAATACAAGCTTTCATCAACATGGGTGTAAATATGGGTATTTTGCCAACGAAAGGGTTAACTCTGCCGCTAATGAGTTTTGGCGGTAGCGGCATTGTTGCAAATTGTATTGCGCTGGCAATTTTATTAAGAATTGACTGGGAAAATCGCCAGTTAATGAAAGGTTACAAGATATGAATAAAGGCTGTTACCAAAAAATAGTACCAGGAGTTTTAGGTTGACACGTACTATTTTAATTATGGCTGGAGGAACTGGGGGGCATATTTTTCCTGCGCTGGCAGTAGCAGATTATTTGAAGAAAGCTGGTTGGCAAATAGTTTGGCTAGGGACAAAAGGTGGAATGGAGGAGTCATTGGTTGCACAAAAAGGGCACGATATTAAATGTATTGATTTTTCCGGTTTGCGCGGAAAAAATTTAATAGTCTGGTTTACTCTTCCATTAAGGCTGATATTAGCATTCTGGCAAAGTGCAAAATTGTTATTTCAAGTACGTCCAGATGTAGTATTAGGTATGGGCGGTTACCCCTCTTTTCCGGGGGGGATTATGGCCGCATTGCTAAATAAACCCTTACTGATTCATGAGCAGAATTCAATACCTGGTCTTACAAATAAGATATTAGGTAAGTTTGCAGATAAAATTCTAATAGGCTTTCCTGATGCGATTAAAGATAAGAAAAAGGTAGTGTTCTCTGGTAACCCAGTACGTAATGAGATAAATCAAATAGATACGCCTGAGCATCGGTATGAAGGGCGAAGTGGAAATTTAAAATTATTAATAATAGGAGGTAGCCTTGGTGCGAAAGCATTAAATGCTACCGTGCCACAGGCACTGAAATTGATTCCAGATAGCATTCGTCCATTAGTAGTTCACCAAGCTGGAGAGAGGCATCTTGAAACTTTAAATAAAAACTATGTAGAAGCTGGCGTAGAGGGTGAGCTAGTAGTTTTTATTGAAGAGATGGCAGTTAGATATTCTGAATGTGATTTAGTTATATGTCGTGCTGGGGCTCTTACTGTTGCAGAGCTTTCCTCTGCGGGTATAGCAAGTATTCTTGTTCCTTTTCCTTATGCCGTAGATGATCACCAGACATACAATGCAAAATTTCTGAGTAGTAATGGTGCTGCAGTTTTACTGCCAGAAAATGAGCTAACTCCCGACAGTTTGGCGAATCTATTATTGGAATTAACTCGAGAGAGGTTATTGGGAATGGCAATGAAAGCACGTGAATTAGCAAAACCTAATGCAACTAGAATTGTGGCAGAAGAATGTATGGAGATAATTAAATAATGAGTAATAAGGTTATTTTTTTTCAGTCGTTGAACCATTTTCAACATCTTGTAAAGATAAAAGATGAAACACAAAGTTAAACATATTCACTTTGTTGGGATTGGTGGGTCGGGTATGAGTGGAATAGCCGAAGTGTTATTAAATTTGGACTACAAAATAAGTGGGTCAGATTCATCAGATAGCGCGACCACAAAACGGTTAAGCAGCTTAGGTGCAACTGTCCATATTGGTCACGCAGGGCATTATATTGAATCAGCAGATGCAGTAGTTACCTCTAGCGTAATAAAACCAGATAACCCGGAAGTACTCGCAGCACGTGCAAATAATATTCCTGTAGTTCCGCGGGCAATAATGCTGGCAGAACTATTGAGGCTACGCCAGGGCATTGGTGTTGCAGGAACTCATGGTAAGACTACCACTACAAGTTTAATTGCCAGCGTCCTTGCCCAAGCTGAAATGGACCCTACTTTTATTATTGGTGGAAAGCTAGAAGCTGCAGGCTCTCATGCCAAATTAGGAAGCGGTGAGTTTATAGTGGTAGAGGCAGATGAGTCTGATGCTTCATTTCTTTATCTGCAGCCTGTGCTAGCAGTAGTAACTAATATAGATGCTGATCATATGGAAACTTATGATCATAATTTTAATAAACTTAAGAAGGCGTTCGTAGATTTTTTACAACACCTCCCATTTTATGGAATGGCAGTGTTATGTGTAGATGATCCCAACGTACGTGAGATTATTCCTGCCATTACTAAACCTATAACGACTTATGGTTTGTCGGATACAGCACAGATTAGAGCTACAAATATAAGTCATTGTAAGGGACAAATGCACTTTACTGCTTTGATTGGAGTTAATGAAAAGGCTCGCAAGCTTGATATAAAACTTAATTTGCCGGGACTACACAATGTACAAAATGCACTTGCTGCAATTGCTGTAGGCAATGAATTAGGGGTCTCGGATACCTCAATAATTAAAGCATTAAATAAATTTAAAGGAGTGGGGCGACGCTTTCAACGTTGTGGGGATATTGAGTTATCTAGAAAAAATAAGAATGTAAATTTTACTCTCGTTGATGATTATGGTCACCACCCAGTAGAAATAGAAGCCACAATTGATGCGGCACGAGGCGCATTTCCTGGCCGTCGTCTCATAGTTGCATTTCAGCCACACCGTTATACTCGCACGAGAGATGTATTTGAGGATTTTGTAAAAGTTCTCTCTACATCGGACGTGTTACTGCTAACCGAAGTTTACTCAGCAGGGGAAAAACCAATTGTTGCAGCTGACGGTAAGTCACTTGTGCGGGCGATTAGAGTGCAGGGAAAAGTGGAGCCAATTTTTGTTGAAACTGTAGAGGAGCTACCTGCAGCCATTTTTAATGTTATCGAGAATGAGGATGTAGTGTTAGTTATGGGAGCGGGTTCTGTGGGTAGCGTGGCACAAAATCTTATGAATTTTTCATACGAGTCATAAATGGATATGTCAGAAACAGTCAAATCAAATCATATTCAATCCTTGCCTCCTAAGATGGGGATAGAAGAAACCCTGCGTGGGGAGGTACGTATGAATGAATCAATGAAAAAATATACTTCATGGCGTGCAGGAGGTCAGGCAGATCGAATTTATATCCCAGCTGATTTAGCTGACTTATCTCAATTTTTGCTTAGTATACCTAAGCGTGAGACAGTGCATGTTGTTGGCTTGGGTAGCAACCTTTTAGTACGCGATGGCGGGTTACGTGGAACGGTAATATTGCCCCATGCAAAGTTAAATAAGCTTCGGCTGGAACAGCATAGTGATGAGGATGGACTGATTTATGTTGAGGCGGGTGTGACTTGTGCAAAAGTCGCACGATTTTCTGCATTAAATAACTTAGCGGGGGCTGAATTTTTAGCTGGAATACCTGGCACGGTTGGAGGGGCTTTGGCAATGAATGCAGGTTGCTATGGTCTGGAGACATGGGAGATTATTGAGGGTGTACGGACACTTAATCGTTCAGGCTGTTTGAAAGAACGAGACTCAAAAGAATATAAAACTAGCTATCGAAAGGTTAGTTTGAAATCAGACATTGGATTACCCGTGGACTCTTCTAGCGAGGAATGGTTTGTAGGTGCGTGGATCAGATTGAAAAAAGGAAATGATACAACATCTAGAAAAAAGATTAAGGAGTTACTCTCTAAGCGAATTAACAGTCAACCATTAAACTTGCCCAGTGCTGGTTCAGTATTTCGTAATCCACCCGGAGATTATGCCGCTAGACTAATTGAATTATGTGAATTAAAGGGTTTTAGTATTGGCGGAGCTATGGTTTCAAGCAAACATGCAAACTTTATTGTTAATACAGGTAATGCCATGGCAGAAGATATTGAGGCTGTAATTGCAGAGATAAGTAAGAAAGTAAAGAGAAAGACAGGTATTAAATTGGTACAAGAAATTAGGATCATAGGAGAGGCAAAGTGAATTCTTATGAGTTCAAATTATTTCTACGGATAGTGAGCTGTGAGTAAAAATAATTTTGGAAAAGTTGCGGTTCTCCTCGGAGGCCGTTCTAACGAGCGTGAAATTTCACTCCAGAGTGGCCGTGCTGTACTTGAAGCACTAAAACGAAGAGGGGTTGATGCACATCCATTTGATCCGGCTAAAGAACCAATAGAAGATCTTTTAAGGAAGAAATTTAATATAGCGTATATAGCCCTTCATGGACGCTATGGAGAGGATGGAACTGTACAAGGTGGACTGGAGCTCATGGGCTTGCCGTACACGGGCAGTGGTGTGTTGGCAAGCGCGCTTGCTATAGATAAATGGAGAACCAAATTGTTATGGCAATCAATAGGTATCAATACTCCTCGCTATATGATGCTTAATGCAGAAAGTAACTTAGATACAGTGATAAAGGAACTGGGGCTGCCGCTGATTATTAAGCCATCACGAGAGGGATCAACAATTGGTTTATGTAAAGTAACCTCGGCAGAAGATCTACGAGATGCATATCAAGCAGCAGCAAAACATGATCAGGTGGTTTTGGCTGAGCAGTTTATAGAGGGTATGGAGTTAACCGCTGCAATTCTTGGGGATAGCCCACTACCTCTGGTTCGCATTGAGGTATCAGGCGAGTTGTATGATTACAAAGCTAAATATCTTTCTCCTGATACAGAATATTTTTGTCCAAGTGGCCTACCTTTTGAGTTGGAAAAAACAATACAGGCTCAAGCCTTACAGGCGCATAGGATTCTAGGGTGTGAGGGCTGGGGGAGAGTAGATCTAATACTAGATAGCTCTGATAAACCTTATTTTCTTGAGACTAATACAGTACCAGGTATGACTAGTCATAGTCTTGTGCCAATGGCAGCAAAAACTGCAGGAATATCATTTGACGATCTTGTAATAAAGATACTGGAGTTAGCTCATGTGGGATAACTATCGGTTACTAAATATATTGGCAAACTGTCTCTTTACGCTTGTTGTATTAGCTACTGCTGCTGCCATTAGCCCTTCGGTAATAAATTTGCCGGTATTTGGAATAAAAGAGGTGAATATTGCTGGAACTAATAAAACTGATGGAAGGTTAAGGTATATAACCAGAGAACAAATAAGTAGTCTTATAAGTAGCAAGGTAACTGGAAGTTTTTTTACAGTAGAACTAGATGCGATAGGTAATTCATTTCAAAAACTACCTTGGGTTCGTGCTGTAAGTGTGCGTAGGAATTGGCCGCATGGCCTAGAGATAAAGTTAGAAGAGCACGTGGTACTTGCAAGGAGAGGTAATTCAGAACTTGTGAATATTTATGGAGAAGTATTTACAGCTACAACTGACAAACGACTACCAGAATTTACTGGGCCAGCAGAAGGTTCGTATGAAGTATCGAAGAAGTATGTGGCTTTTCTGAAAATGTTGCAGCCGATTCAGAAAAATATTGTACAGATAAATTTTTCGCCTCGCCAAGCTTGGCGCATATATATGGAGGATGGAGTTGTGTTGGAATTAGGACGGGAGAAAGTTGAGGCTCGATTAGGGGTTTATGTATCTGCATATGATCATATAGTTTCACAGTTTAAAGAAAAAATTACATATGTAGATTTGCGCTATCCAAATGGATTCTCTGTACGTGAAATAAATTCGGCTCAGAAAAAGATTCATGATCAGATCCTTAAGAAGGTCGGATAATGAGAATTAGGACTCATAAAATAAAATGAATAGAGCAAGTGAAAATAAAGATTTAATCGTCGGCCTTGACATCGGGACTTCAAAAATTGTTGTCATTGCTGCCGAAGTTAGCCCTGATGGTACGTTTGAAATTATTGGCATGGGGAGTCACTCCTCTAGCGGTTTAAAAAAAGGTGTAGTAGTTAATATTGAAACTACAGTCAATGCAATTCAACGCGCACTAGAAGAAGTTGAATTAATGGCAAATTGTAAAATACATGATGTATATACAGGTATAGCTGGGAATCACATTAAGAGTTTCAATTCGCATGGAATGGTGGCGATTAAAGACAGGGAGGTATCAGAGTTAGATGTCGAGCGTGTAATGGAAACTGCTAAAGCAGTAAATATTCCTGCAAACCAACAGGTTCTACATATTCTCAATCAGGAATTTATTATCGATGGCCAGGAAGATGTCCGCGAGCCAATTGGTATGAACGGAATACGACTTGAGGTAAAAGTACATATTGTTACAGGCTCTATTTCAGCCGTACAAAATATTATGAAATGTGTTCGTCGTTGCGGGCTAGAGGTGGGAGATGTTGTATTACAACCGCTAGCTTCATCAATGGCAGTTTTGTCCGAAGATGAAAAAGATCTAGGTGTCTGTTTAGTGGATATTGGTGGGGGTACTACAGATATTGCCGTATTTACTCAAGGAGCAATCCGTCATACAGCAATAATTCCAATTGCCGGAGATCAGGTAACAAATGATATTGCAATGGCACTACGTACTCCGACAAAAGATGCTGAAGATATTAAGTGCCGTTACGGTTGTGCTTTAAAAGGAATGGCAGATAGTCAAGAAATGGTAGAGGTATTGGGCGTAGGTGAGCGTGGCACACGCCAGTTATCTAGGCAAACGCTTGCAGAGGTAATTGAGCCAAGAGTGGAAGAACTTTATTTGCTTGTACAGAAAGAACTACGTCGCAGCGGTTTTGAAGAACTTCTCTCTTCCGGAATAGTTATTACAGGCGGCAGTAGTTCCTTATTGGGCATGGTTGAACTAGGGGAAGAGATTTTTCATATGCCAGTCAGATTGGGACTCCCACTTTATCGTGGAAGTTTGGCGGAGGTGGTACGTACTCCAAGATTTTCTACTGGTGTTGGACTAATTATTGCTGGTATTGAGCAGCATCGGCATCATCAGAAAGCCAGACTACAGGGGAGCTCATTCAAGCTTATTCTTGAACGAATAGGAAACTGGTTTCAGAGAAATTTTTAGAGGTAACTATAGAGGCCTGATTATTTTATTGGCAATACAATAGTACTATATTAAATATAATACTATTATTTCTTTGCACTAAGTTGAGTAATACCCCCCATATAAGGGCGCAGAACTTCAGGTATAGAGATACTACCATCAGAATTTTGGTAGTTTTCTAAGATTGCTACTAAACAGCGCCCCACTGCTAGACCTGACCCATTGAGAGTATGTAACAGTTCTGTTTTTCCACTTTCATTACGAAAGCGTGCCTTCATACGCCGAGCCTGAAATGACTCGCAGTTGCTACATGAAGAAATTTCTCTATAAGTATTCTGAGCTGGTAGCCAGACCTCAATATCGTAGGTCTTAGCTGCAGCAAAACCCATATCTTTAGAAGATAATAATACCACTCGGTAAGGTAATTCTAATTTTTGTAAAATCTTTTCAGCATGGCCAACAAGTTGCTCTAGCGCTTCATACGATTTGTTAGGATTAACAAGCTGCACAAGTTCCACTTTCTCAAATTGATGTTGGCGAATCAGGCCACGTGTATCTTTACCGTAGCTTCCTGCTTCAGAACGAAAACATGGTGTGAGTGCTGTAAGTTTGACCGGTAGAGAGGCTAAAGAAAAAATCTCATTACGTGCAGAATTAATTAGTGAGACCTCTCCAGTAGGGATTAAATAAAAATTTTCTTCTTGTGATCCCTCTTTATGTTTATTTTCTACGCTCTCATTTTTTTTCTGATCTATTTTAAAAAGATCCTCTTCAAATTTAGGCAGTTGACCGGTTCCATAAAGGCTATCTGAATTTACTAGATATGGCACATAAGTTTCGGTATAACCGTGTTCTTGAGTATGTGTATCCAACATGAACTGTCCCAGTGCTCGGTGCAGCCGGGCAAGCCCGCCAATCATCAAGCTGAAACGAGCACCGCTAATTTTTGTTGCGGTGCTGAAGTCCAATAACCCCAGGTCCTCACCAATACTTACATGATCTTTTATAGGGAAATTTAATGGAGTAGATATTTTTTTTATTTCCCATTTTCGTACTTCTTTATTCTCATTTTCCGTTGGGACAGTGCTGTGTGGAAGATTTGGTATTTGTTCTAAAAATTCTTGTAACTCATGCTCAGTTATATCTAGCTTGACTTTAATTTCGCTAAGCTCTTTATGTACCCCCTTCATTTTACTCTTTAGAGACTCAGCTTCTTCCTGTCCACTTTTATCTCCTGCCATACTAAGCTGACCAATTTTTCTTGAAATCTTATTTCTTGTTTCTTCTAGGTTCTGTGTTTCAGTACGTATAAGTCCACGCTCATTAATCAATTTCTCAAAGTATTTTTTTTCTAATGAGAATCCACGCGTATCAAGTTTTTTGGCCGTATCATCTAGAGTAGTGCGTAACAAATTGGTATCTAACATGGAGGTGTTTCCTAAATATAAATCATTCTAATTTTTTACTTTGAGTAAGTAGTGCTTTCTTACTAACATGAGTTTCTTCTTACCTTCTTACCTTCTTACCTTCTTATCTAGTTTTCGTAAATGCGCTAATTTATCAGAAATCTTTTCTTCAAATCCACGAGAAGTAGGCATATACAATGTTACGTCTGGCATATCTGCAGGAAAATAATTTTCTCCTGCAGAGTAGGCCTCTGTTTCATCATGAGCATAGCGGTATTCAGATCCAATATCTAATTTCTTCATCAGATCGGTTGGCGCATTCCGTAAATGATTGGGTACTGGATATGACTTATTATCGCTTATAAGAGCCCGAGCTTTATTATACGCGAGGTAAGTAGCGTTGCTCTTAGGTGCACAAGCTAAATATAATACCGCCTGTGCAAGAGCAAGCTCGCCTTCTGGGCTTCCGAGTCGTTCGTATACCTCATAGGAATTTAATGCTATTTGTAAGGCACGAGGATCAGCAAGTCCGATATCTTCAGTTGCTATACGAATTAATCTCCGCCCTATGTATAGCGGGTCAGCCCCACCATCAAGCATACGGCACATCCAGTAAAGTGCAGCATCTGGGTCAGATCCGCGCGTAGATTTATGTAGTGCAGAAATTTGGTCATAAAATTGATCGCCGCCCTTATCAAAATTGTGCGAGGCATAGGTAAGCATATTACGAATATAGGCTGCATTAATATTTACAATATTCTCAGTCTCAGCTGCAGTTTTTGTTTGCTCCAGTAAATTTAGTAAACGTCTGGCATCTCCATCAGCAAATCCTATTAGTAGACACTTGGCATCATTAGAAAAATTTAATCCTTGTAAGGCAGATTCTCTCGCCTTATTAAATAAAGTACTAAGATGATTTTCTGATAGCGCTTTAAGTACGTAAACATGAGCACGTGATAAAAGTGCGCTGTTAACTTCAAATGAAGGGTTTTCGGTAGTGGCACCAACAAATGTTACAAGCCCTTTTTCAACGTATGGTAAAAATGCATCTTGCTGATACTTATTGAAACGATGTACTTCATCTACAAATAAAATGGTGTGTCGGTTCGACTGTTGCAACGTCATCTGAGCCAATTCAATTGCATCACGAATATCTTTAACTCCTGATAGTACTGCTGATAATGCTATGAAATTAGAATCAAATTTGAGGGCCATCAATTTTGCTAGCGTAGTTTTACCAGTTCCAGGAGGTCCCCATAGGATCATTGAATGGGGCTTTCCAGATTTAAATGCAATATACAACGGCTTGCCTGGGCCAAGTAAATGATCCTGACCAACTACATCTTCGGTTTTTTTGGGACGTAATTGTTCTGCTAAAGGGGTAAAAATATTTTGTGTTTCGAACAAGTCAGTCACTAATTACATCCGAATTTTTGGGTGGGGTAAATTTGAATAATTCTGGTTCAAGATAGGGATTTTTTTCCATGCTTGAGAAGATGATAACTGTTGTCTGGCCAAAATTATCATGCAAGACAACTTTCTTTAGGGAGCCTTTTTGTGTAAACCCAAGCCGTACCGATTCGAAGGATCCCTCTTTTATTTTAGGCTTGGCTTCTAGCCATTCTAGTTCCCCTTGCAAGCCAATTTCATCTAGGTAGAAATTATCTTCGATTGTATTTTCACCAGCAAGTAGCGCGGCCGGGCTACTACCAATCGCTATATCAATCTTCCGAATTGTTACTTGATTCAGATCAATATCATAAAACCATACAGTTTCACCATCTCCAATAATCAATTGCTCATATGGTTTTTCATAATTCCACCTAAATTTTCCAGGGCGTTCAAACTGCATAGTGCCACTTGCTTCTTGAATTATTTCTGCATTCTTATCAAGCATAATTTGTGAAAATATGGCACGTGACTTGCGGACATCCTTAATAAATGATTCTAAACTTTTCATGGCACCAGCCTGCGCCATACATGAAAGCATTAAGAGCGATAGGAAAAAGACAGTTCGTTTATAAAGATTCATTTCGGTTTTGGTATGAAATTTATTTGTGAATTACTTTAGATAAAAATTTATTCAGAGCAGCGATTTATTCATTCGATTTTTGAACTAAAATTTCTCTACTTCCATTGCTTTGCATGGGAGATACAAGCCCACTGTTTTCCATTTTTTCAATTAACCGTGCTGCGCGGTTATAACCAATTCGAAGGTGTCTTTGTACAAGTGAGATTGAGGCGCGGCGAGATTTCATTACAACTGCAACTGCGTCTTTGTATAACGGGTCAAATTCACCATCTTCTTTTAAAGATATCCTGCCATTCTCATCATTCTCTCTGTCGCCTTCTTCTAAGGAATCAAGAATGCCATCTACAAAATGTGGTTCGCCATTCTTTCTAAGGTGTTCAACTACCCGGTGTACTTCCTCATCAGAGACAAAAGCACCATGTACTCTTTGTGGGTAGCCGGTTCCAGGTGGAAGATAGAGCATATCTCCTTGTCCTAACAATGCTTCAGCACCCATTTGGTCGAGGATAGTTCGTGAATCTACCCTGCTTGATACCTGGAATGCAATTCGTGTCGGAATATTCGCTTTAATTAGGCCGGTGATAACATCTACTGATGGCCGTTGAGTAGCAAGCAGCAAATGTATTCCTGCTGCCCGAGCTTTCTGAGCAAGTCTTGTTATTAGCTCCTCTACCTTCTTACCCACCACCATCATCAGGTCAGCCAATTCATCAATTACTACCACAATCAATGGCATTTCCTCTAATGGCTCTGGCAGGTCAGGCGTCAAACTAAATGGATTGGTCAGTGGGGCCTCATTTTTAATCGCATCACGGATTTTCTGATTGTAGCCACCTATATTACGCACACCTAGCATTGACATTAGCTTGTACCGTCGTTCCATTTCTGCCACACACCAGCGCAAGGCATTTGCTGCTTGGCGCATATCAGTTACAACTGGTGCTAATAAGTGTGGAATGCCCTCATAGACAGATAGCTCTAGCATTTTCGGATCCACCAGAATTAGGCGTACTTGTTCAGGTGTTGCCTTATAAATGAGACTTAGGATCATGGCATTAATTGCTACTGATTTTCCTGATCCTGTAGTTCCTGCTACAAGCACATGTGGCATCTTTATAAGATCAGCTACAACCGGGTGTCCTCCAATATCTTTTCCTAACGCAATCGTTAACGGCGAAGTCATATCGGCATAGGCTTGCGAACTAAAGACTTCGGACAGTCGTACTATTTGTCGATTGGGATTAGGGATTTCCAAGCCCATGCTTGTTTTTCCAGGAATAATTTCGACAACCCGTATGCTCGCTACCGACAGTGATCTTGCCAGGTCCTTTACTAGGTTGAGAATCTGGCTTCCTTTTACTCCTACTGCAGGTTCAATTTCATAGCGGGTGATAACTGGGCCAGGGTAAGCAGCAACCACTTTAACTTCTACACCAAAATCGATTAACTTTCTTTCTATCAGACGTGATGTAAATTCAAGTGTATCGGAAGATAGCATTTCTATATTTTTTTCTGGTGCATCCAATAGATGGAGAGGTGGCAATGGTGAATCTGGCAGGTCAGCAAATAAAGGAGACTGTTTCTCTTTGATTACACGTGGCGAATTCAGAATTGTATTAACGGGTGGAGCGATATAAAGCGGGGGATGATTCTCAAAACGTTTTTTTTCTGCTTTTACCATTTCTTTCCGCTTTCTCATTGAAGCTGTACCCAAGCGCCTATCTTTTCTGTTTTGCCAATGATTTTTAAGTCCAACGAAAAAATTTTCAATTATGCTTCCTATTTTTTCAACGAGTCGTAACCATGATAATCCTGTGAATAAGCTAAAACCAATTGCAAGCAGTGTTAATAATGCAAGGGTAGACCCAGTAAGACCTAGTGCTTGAGACAGACTTTCCGCGATTATATTACCTAACATTCCACCAGGTTCATGTGGCAGGTATATGTTAGGAGGATAAAGCTGAAGTGCTTCAAGCCCGCTGCTTGAAGCTAAAAAAGCAATAAAACCTGCTGCTGAGACTAATAATGGACGGCGGTCAAAAATTCTTACTGTATTAATACTACGATAACCCAGCGATACCAGGCAGATAAAAAATAGCACCCATAGCCATGCAGAAACACCAAATAAGTACAAAAGCAAATCAGCTAACCAAGCTCCTACATGTCCGCCTTGGTTCTGAATAGGGCTATCTCCGCTAGCATATGACCAACCAGGATCGGTCCGGTCGTAACCATAGAATATTAGTACCAGATAAAGTGCAACACCCAATAATGCAAGCGAGTTGCATTCGCGCAGAAGCCTTATAAACTTTGGTGGGGGTGTATTTGATTTATTTTTTTTTGCCATCTTATATATTAATGATTATGTAGTTTCTCATCCAGCACCTCGATCCAATGCTTAATTATCAATGGTGTGCCACTTTGTAGATGTGCAAGACAACCAATATTAGCAGTGACTATCTGATCAGGCTTATCAGATTCAAGTATTTTTATTTTATTTCTCAATAATTGTTTAGATAATTTAGGCTGCAGGATCGAATAAGTTCCTGCTGAACCACAACAAATATGACTATCCTGAACAAAAGTCAAATCGAACCCTGCTGTTGTAAGAATACTTTCTACTACCCCATTAATCTGAAGCCCATGTTGTAGAGTACAAGGAGAATGGAAAGTTAGTTTTGATTTTTTAGTACAAGATTCCACGTTATTGAAAAGAGGAGTGAGTTGTTCGACCTCATGTTCCAAAATTTCACTAATATCTTTGGTTAATTCCGAAATGCGCGCAGCCTTTTCTGAATAAATATGATCATGATTTAAATAATTCCCATATTCTTTTACAGTTACGCCACAACCACTTGCTGTCATTACAATAGCCTCAACTCCATGGTCTACATTGTTATCACAATACGGCCACCAGGCATCTATATTACGTCGCATATAATCGAGTCCCTCTTGCTGGGCGTTTAGATGATAAGAAATCGCGCCACAACAACTTTCTTTTTTTACTTTAATTAGTGAAATACCAATTTTATCTAATATTCGTGCAGCAGCAGTATTAATATTAGGGGCTATTGATGGTTGCACGCAACCGTCAAGAACCAACATTTTCCGTTTATGTCTTGCTGGCGGCCATATCCCTGCATCTCTGGCTTTAGAAGGAACTAAACCTCTAATTTCTTTTGGTAATAAGGATCTGACAGCCTGTCCTATTTTGAGTAATACCATGAAAACGCTTGGGTTGGGTAATATCTGCCGCAGGGCATATCGTACTATCTTAGTTTTTACACTACGCTCAACTTGCTTTTCAACAATATTACGACATATATCTACTAACCTCCCGTAGCGTACCCCAGATGGGCATGCCGTTTCACATGCTCGGCAGGTAAGACAGCGATCCAGATGTAATTGAGTTTTCTGAGTTGCTACCTGCCCTTCTAGTACTTCCTTCATAAGATAGATGCGGCCACGCGGGCTATCTAGCTCATCGTCGAGTAACTGATAAGTAGGGCAAGTCGCCAAACAAAACCCGCAATGGACGCAGGTTCGAAGTATAGCGTCAGCCTCCCTTCCTTCATGGGTATCTTTGATTAGATCAGCCAGATTAGTCTGCATTTCTTACAGTTCCCGAAACATTCGGCCAGGATTAAATATACCTACCGGATCAAATTTTTCTTTTATACGTTGGTATATTTTTATCATCTGGGGCTCCGGAGGATGAAAGACAGAATCAGACCTTTTATTGCTACGGAATAGCGTAGCATTTCCATTCGCTAGGATTGATTCTGAGCGAACAATGTTTTCTTCAGTGTCCATATACTCACCGCTACAAGCCAGCCAGCGTAGTGCTCCACCCCACTCAATTAACTGCTGTCCCAGCAATTTCAGTGGCGGAGCATTCGACTTTAAGGATAAACGCCATAGTGAGCTACCAGACTGAAAGAATGGGTGGGTTTGTTCGCGTATCGAATTCCAAAAGATGGGGCCGTCGGATATTAACTCGCCACCCAATTTAGCACGGGCTGCACGTATTGCAGATTCAGCACCAGAGAGTCGCAATGTCAGATTATTTTCATAGAAACACGTTGCAGAAATTGGTAGTGGTTTTCCCGCCCATTGATTCATTTTTTCAATAGCTTCGGCTTCTTTCATTTGCATACGTAATGTTAGTTCAAAAGGTGGTATTGGTAGCACCTTGATAGAAACCTCTAATAGCAGTCCAAGTGTTCCCATTGAGCCTGTTATCAAACGTGAAATATCATATCCGGCAACATTTTTAATGACTTTCCCGCCAAAATGTAGGTTACTTCCATTTCCGTCTAGCATACGTATTCCTAATACAAAATCCCGGGCAGCACCGACATATACTCTGCGCGGACCAGATAATCCGCTGGCAACACATCCACCAAGCGTAGCTTCAGGCCCAAAATGTGGTGGTTCGAAGCCTAGCATTTGATTTTGTTTCTGTAGTTCAGTTTCAAGGTCAGCAAGGGGAGTGCCAGCGCGCGCAGTCATTACCAGTTCAGTTGGGTCGTAATCAATAATTCCAGTATAAGCTGCAGCACTAAGAATATCATGACCATCTCTATTCATAGAGTTGCCATAAAAGTCTTTACTACCCCCGCCACGTATAAATAATGGTGTTTTAGACTTTGCTGCTGTGCGAATGGTATTTGTATACTGGCCAATAATATCTTGCATAGATTTTATTTTGAGGGTTGTCTTAATTTGTCCAGTTAGTTCTTCAAAATCTAGGTAAATCCGGAAATTTGTCTTGATTTTTATGTACATGCATAGCCCCGTGTTCGGCGCAACGGCGCAAAGACGGTACTGCTTTTCCTGGATTTAGCAACCTATCAGGGTCAAATGCTGATTTTACAGCATGAAATATTTCTAATTCTTTTGTATTAAATTGGGAACACATTTGATTAATTTTTTCTATGCCAACGCCGTGTTCACCGGTAATTGTTCCACCAACTGCTATACACATCTCCAGTATTTCCGCTCCAAACTCCTCTGTTTTTTTTAGTTCTCCCGGCTGGTTAGCATCGTATAGAATTAATGGGTGTAAATTACCATCACCTGCATGAAAAACATTCATACAACGAAGCCCATATTTTATAGAAAGTTTTTCAATGCCAGCTAATACTCGTGCAAGATTTCTACGCGGTATAGTGCCATCCATACAGTAGTAGTCAGGTGAAATACGGCCAGCTGCTGGAAATGCAGCTTTACGTCCGGCCCAGAATGTAAGCCGTTCAGTCTCGTTATGTGATGTTTTGATATCTACTGCACCACTTTTTTTCATAATTTCATTAATACGCTTAATTTCATCCGCCACTTCTTCTTCTGTACCATCAGACTCACATAGCAGAATTGCTTCTGCATCAAGGTTATAGCCGGCATGGACAAATTCTTCAACAGCGCGAGTAGTTAGTTTATCCATCATTTCCATACCAGCGGGAATAATTCCTGCTCCGATCACATTAGCCACCGCATTCCCAGCCATTTGAATGTCATCAAAGGCAGCCATAACTACCTGAGCCTTTTCCGGTTTAGGTAAAAGCTTCACTGTGATTTCAGTAACGATCCCTAGCATACCTTCACTACCTGTCATAAGTGCCAACAAATCGTAGCCCGGAGTATCAAAACAGGCCCCACCAATTTCAAGGCATTCCCCTTCAATAGTAATTACTCTAAGTTTAAGAATATTGTGTACGGTAAGTCCATATTTGAGGCAGTGCACACCACCAGAATTCTCAGCTATATTGCCACCAATGGAGCAAGCAACCTGTGAAGAGGGGTCAGGTGCGTAATAAAGACCGTACGCCATTGCAGATTCACTAATTGCAAGATTACGAACCCCTGGCTGTACTCGTGCTGTTCGTGTAATTGGATCAACCTCAAGTATTTTCTTCAATTTGGTAAGTGATAATAAAATTCCCTTGGCATGAGGTAGTGCGCCACCAGACAGCCCTGTACCTGCACCTCGTGCAACAACAGGAGTCTTTGAAGCGTTACAAACACGTAATATTTTTATAACCTCTTCTTCAGTCTCAGGCATTACTACAATCATTGGTGTTTGCCGGTATGCTGATAAACCGTCACACTCATATGGTTTTAGATCTTCTGTTTCATAAAGAACAGATTCAGGCGGTAAAAAATTACGTAGATTACTGACGAGTTCGGGAGGATGCATGGATTTAGGTTTCCTGAGCATTTAAACTGACTAATTTTTCCAGAGATCGGATCATTACAGAGCTGTCCAATTTAGCGTCACCCTGAGCGGTGCAGGCATTAAGAAGCTCTAGTGTGGCTGTAGTGTTAGGTAAATTTATTCCTAATGCACGTGCATTGGAAAGTGCAATATTCAAGTCCTTCTGATGTAGCTCCACACGAAATCCCGGTTCAAATGCTCGGTTGATCATACGTTCGCCATGAATTTCCAAAACACGAGATGACGCAAATCCACCCATTAGTGCCTGACGCACTTTGTTCTGATCAACGCCTGCTTTAGATACAAGGAGCAGTGCTTCACCTACTGCTTCAATAGTTAGCGCAACGATAATCTGATTTGCAATTTTACAGATTTGTCCGGCGCCATTGTCGCCTATCAGAGTTATTTCTTTGCCCATTAACTCAAGAATGGGCTTTATTTGTATAAAAATTTTCTCTTCAGCGCCAACCATAATGGTAAGCGTTGCATCTTTTGCTCCGGTATCACCTCCTGATACCGGAGCATCTACATAATAACAATAAAGACGGTTGATGTCGGAAGCAAACCTCTTGGTTTCAGCAGGGGAAATTGAGCTCATATCCATTACGATTTTCCCCCGGCTCAATCCTTGCGCAACACCATTTTCACCAAATAGCACTTTTTCTACGTCTGGTGTATCCGGCAACATAGTGATGATAATGTCAGCTTTCTGTGCTACTTGTTTGGCAGAGACACAAGGTTTTCCACCTTGTTCGATTAATCCTTTAGGTATGCCACTTCTAGAATAGAGGGATACCGAATGACCACTTTTTATAAGGTTGCCGGCCATTGGGTTTCCCATAATGCCCAGACCAATAAAACCAATGTTTGCCATAATCTTACGTTTTATAGAATATAAAATTTATTGTCTATATTACTTAGACTCTGTTTAAAGTCTTTTTAGTTTTACTGCTTTATGTGAAATTTACTTAAATAACCGGACTAATCCGATACCGGGATCGTCTGAACGCATTAGAGCTTCTCCCACAAGAAATGTGTGGATATTATGATCACGCATCATAGTCACATCAGATGGTTCTAATATTCCGCTTTCAGTGATGACGATATGCGCTGCAGAATCTTCGGTTATATTTTTTGGAAACTGGTCAAGAAGATTTAAAGTGGTATCTAGCTTAGTTTCAAAAGTTTGCAGGTTACGATTATTGACACCAATTAAAGGCGTATTTAATTGAAGAGCAAGTGCCAACTCTGTTTCATTATGTACCTCTACTAGGACCGCCATACCAAGAGAATGGGCCAGAGATTCTAGTTTTAGCATTTGAGGGAGCGCACTATCCTTCTCTCCATTTCCCCCTGTAAACTGAGGAAAATCTAAGAAAACTGAGACGATAAGCAAGATACAGTCTGCTCCCATGGCGCGCGCCTCGACAATCTGATACTCATCAAGCATAAAATCTTTACGTAGAACTGGTAAATTACATGCTGCACGTGCTAGCTTTAAGTCTTCTGCGCCACCTTGAAAAAATTGCTTGTCAGTCAGTACTGATAAGCACGTTGCACCATGAGCAGCATAGCTGCGGGCAATGCTAGCGGGATCAAAATGATCTCGTAATAAGCCTCTACTGGGACTTGCTTTTTTAATCTCTGCAATAACTGCTGGAGACCCAGAAGCAATGCTATTACGGATGGCACCTGTAAAATCACGGGGCGGTAAAGCAGATTCAGCGTTAGCATTAATTGTTGCTAGAGACTTTCTGTCCTTTGCAGCAGAAATCTCTTTTATTTTTACGGTAAGTATTTTTTGTAGGATATTGGTCATCTACAGTCTTTATCAAAAATTGATAAGTAAAAGTATATTGGGTTAGGAAGAGTATTAGACGAAGATAAGTTTACTATTAGTTTCTATTGGTAAATTGTATCAGCTCTTGTAATTTTTCTCTGGCTAAGCCATTTTCTATTACTATACGGGCTTTTTCCACACCTAGCTCCAGAGAATCTGTTATGCCGGAAACATAAATTGTTGCCCCGGCATTAAGCAGCACAATATCCAGCGCTGGTCCAGATTGATTCTCCAGAACAGATAGTATTACGTCTTTAGATTGCTCACTATTCTGAACTGCAAGGGTTGAAATATCAGATACTTTAATACCAAAATCTTCTGGCTTAATAGAATATTCAGTTATTTCTCCATTCCTAAGCTCTCCCACTTTGGTCTCACATGCAGTCGTGATTTCATCTAGTCCATCATGGCCATGCACAACCATCACATGTTGGCTATTTAGCCGTTGCAGGACACGAACTAAGATTCCAACAAGTTCAGGACTAAATACTCCTAGCACCTGATTTTTTGCCCCGGCAGGATTTGTTAATGGGCCTAGTATGTTAAATAGGGTGCGCACTCCTAGCTTATGACGTACCGGTGCTATATTTTTCATAGCACCGTGGAAATTAGGAGCAAACATAAAACCCACGCCAATTTCATTAACAGCCTGGGCTACTTGTTCGGACGTTTGATTAATATTGACACCCAGAGTTTCAAGCACATCAGCACTTCCTGATTTACTTGAAACTGAACGCCCTCCATGTTTAGCAATGCGGGCTCCGGCCGCCGCGGCAACAAATGCTGCAGCAGTGGAAATATTGAAGGTATGGGCAGTATCACCACCAGTACCACAAGTATCTACCAGATTTTGAGGATTGGTGAGATCTACTTTTGTAGCAAGATTACGCATTACCTGCGAGGCTGCAACAATTTCTCCAATAGTCTCTCTTTTAACTCTTAGGCCAACAATGATGGCAGAAGTAAGCTCAGGCGAGATCTTTCCTTCAATGATCTGGTCCATGAGTGAGCGCATCTCATCATGAAGAATTTCATGGTGATCTATTACACGCATAAGAGCTTCTTGCGGCGTCATGATTAAATCCTCTGCTAAGATATTCTAATATTATTTTCTTCTATCAATTATTGGGTAAGAAAATTTTTGAGTAATTTATGTCCATGTTCAGTCAGAAAAGATTCTGGATGAAACTGTACACCTTGAATTGCCAGATCTTTGTGACGTACACCCATAATCTCACCATCTTCTGCCCTTGCAGTTATTTCCAGACAATCTGGTAGGCTTTTTTCTTCAATGGCCAGAGAGTGGTAGCGGGTGGCAGTAAATGGATTAGGTAGATTATGAAATACACCCGTATCATTATGAGAAATTAACGTAGTTTTCCCATGCATTAACTGCTTAGCATGGATAATTTTTCCACCAAATGCTTGTCCAATGCTTTGGTGACCCAGGCAAACGCCTAATATTGGAATTTTTTCACAGTAGCGCTCAATTAACGATATCGATACTCCTGCTTCCATAGGTGTGCAGGGGCCAGGAGAAATTACAATAAATGATGGTTTCAGCTTTATTATTTCATCTGGTGTAATTTCATCGTTACGAAATACTGCTACATCCTCTCCCAGCTCCCCGAAATACTGCACTAAGTTATAAGTGAAGGAGTCGTAATTATCGATCATCAGCAGCATGTTATTCTATCCATGTTGTAGTCATTAATATGTTAGCTAAAGTGTCAATTCAGCTTTTCCTATTAATACTCCTATTTTAATTTGGCGTCTTATGCCCACCAAATAATTTAAAAGAGATTACCCTTGGTTAAGAGGCATTAAGTAGAGCTAGCCAGAATTATGCCATGATAAGATGGAGGAAGTATCATATATGGATTAGAGAGTTCCATATAGAGTAAACTATGGATAAAGATAGATAATTAGGCTGAGCACTATTATATTTTTTACTAAACCAACACCTCTACTGGTGCCGGATGGTTAAGGAACCTAGTTGGGCTCGCTGTTAATCCATAAGCGCCGGATTGAAATACAACAATTAAATCCCCGACATCAGCCTTTGCCATTTCAACTTCGTCTGCTAATAAATCTAGAGGAGTGCACAGTGGGCCAACAACCGTAACGCTTTCTCTTTCATGGCCGACTACCTTATTACCGACCACCACAGGATAGTTCTTGCGGATTACCTGACCAAAATTGCCAGAAGCTGCTAAATGGTGATGTAACCCACCATCCGTTATTAGAAAAACTCGCTTCCTTGATATTTTTCTCTCAAGAACACGGCAAACATAGATACCTGATTCAGCCACGATATATCGTCCAAGCTCAATTTCAATTCTTGTATTAGGAGCATGTTTCTTTGTTTCATCAATTAGGCGATGTAAATTTTTGCATACTGATTTTAGGTCCAGTTCTTTATCACCAGGAAAATAAGGGATACCAAATCCGCCGCCGATATTAAGCAGTCGGATTGGGCAAGAAGCCTGTTTGGCCAGGGAAAGTCCGAGTTGTATAGTTTTTTCTTGTGCCTCTTGGATAGCAGCGGCATTCAGGTTTTGTGAGCCGCAAAATATATGAAATCCTTCAAAATTCAGCTTAAGTCCATGCATTCTTGCCAGCATAGATGGGACACGCTCTGCATCAACTCCAAACTGTTTGGCCCCTCCACTCATTTTCATACCAGACGATTTCAATTCAAAATTAGGGTTGACCCGTATCGCTACTTTAGGACAGATACCAAGATGTTGGCCAAGTATTGCGATACGCTCCATTTCTTGTTCTGATTCCATATTTAAGGTAACGCCAGAGGCAATAGCACAGCTGAGTTCGTTATCTTTTTTCCCAGGACCAGCAAAACTAATTTGACCGGGAAGTATTGGAGTATCAAGGGCAACTCTTAATTCACCTACAGACGCAACATCTATTCCGTCAACTATGGCAGCTAGATGTTGCACGACAGCAGGCATGGGATTGGCTTTCATCGAATAGCGGATTTGTACCTCAGGAGGTAAATATTTGCGTAAAAGAGCAACCCGGTCTGTAATAAGTTGTCTGTCATATGCATAGAACGGAGTCGCACCTACTCGCTGTGCCAATTGGGAAAGTGACATGCCACCAATCTGAAGACAGTCTTCATTCAGAGAAAACTTGGTCATAGGAGCATGTTTTAAAAGTATTTTTTTCATTTTTTAGCTTTGACAGTATTGTCTTGTATTTCCTTGGAAAGGAGTTTTCTATCTATTTTACCGTTAGAGTTATGTGGTAATGGTGCCTCTTTAAATATAATTTGACTGGGCAGCATGAAAGCAGGAAGATTAAGCTTACAGGCTGCTAGCAATGCATCTGCATCAACATTTGTACCCTCTCTAGGCGTTACAATCAAGACTATGGCTTGTCCAAGAACGAGATGGGGGATTCCAATAGCAGCAGCTTCATCTATAAGTTTAGTCGCATAAACTACTTCTTCTATTTCGGTAGGGCTTACACGATAACCAGAAGTTTTTATCATTTCATCTTGGCGGCATATAAAATATAAGTAGCCCTCTTTATCCGAACGTACTGTATCACCTGACCATACTGCTATTTCCGGAGTGGTCAGTCCAGTTTTTTGATGAGAAAAAGGCCGAAATCGTACTGAAGTTTTTTCAAGGTTATTCCAATATCCCATAGATACTAAAGCTCCTCTATGTACTAATTCTCCTGGTTCGCCAGGAGCGCATTCTGTTCCATCCTCCCGTAATACCAGAACCTCAGCATTAGGAATAGCTTTGCCAATGGAATTAGGTCTGATGTCTATTTCCTGAGGAGATAGGTATGTTGAACGAAAAGCTTCGGTAAGACCATACATTAGAAATATTTTGGTTTTGGGAAGGATGCCACGGAGCATACCGAGTGTAGCCTGCGGCATTGTGCCCCCCGAATTTGTAATATACCGCAATGAGGTAATTTTTGGCCAATTTAGCTGTGCTAATTGAATCCACAAAGGGGGAACAGCTCCTAGGCCACTAATTTCTTCCGCCTGAATTATTTCAATGATTTCCCGTGGAAAAAGATGGTTCGATAAAACGCATGTGGCTCTTGTATGAAATGCCGTAGTAAGTTGATTAAATCCATAATCAAAACTTAGTGGCAGAACTGACAGAATCCGATCATCAGGACCATTTTCTAGATATTGAGCCACACTTTCAGCTCCTGCAACTATATTTCGATGGGAAAGGACTACCCCCTTGGGCTTGCCAGTGCTACCCGATGTATAGAAAATTGCAGCCATATCACTATCAATTATTCTAGATCCTCTAACGGAGGCAGAGGGAGAGCATATCTGATTCCAAGGTATAATATTCAGACCAGAAATTACAGGTAGCTTCTCTGCTGAATCAACGACTACTACAGTATTTAAGTCAGGGCATTTTGGTAGTACAGTAATAAGTAAATTCAGTCTATCAACTGAGGTCACCAGGATCTTTACATTACAATCACATAAGATATAGGAAACTTGTTCTGGTTTAAGAATAGGGTTGACGGGTACAAATACCCCGCCAGCTGCAGCGGCACCAAACAGAGAGATCACTGTTTCATGACGTTTTTCTAGATATACGGCTAGACGTTCATTCCGATACAGTCCCTGGGAAATAAGGTTAGAAGATACATTTTCTACCTCTTCGGACAGGGTAGCGTAGTCCTTTTTGGCTCCTTGATAGACAAGTGCATCTAAATCAGGAGTCTGATTCGCAGATTTATAAATTAATTCATGTACAAGATTAGACATTTTGAAAGAATTATTGATAGATAAACAATTATTATTAGGTGGTTATTTAATTACTTCATTCCACGGTTTTTTATAAGGGGCAGATTCAAGTTCGAAGCAACACCTGAAGGTGGCTTCGTGTAGCGGACCGCCTTCCTCGAAGAATACCTCATCTGGGTTATTATTACGCAATTAATCGTTAGGAATTTAGTTGATAAAACCTAGACTTGCCTGTCATGAACAGGCTACAATTCTAGCTTTTAGGAAATCTTAGCATCATGCATGTTTCTCGTGGGATCCCTATTCTGGCTAAAGATTCTACCGCACTTACTATAGGCAATTTCGATGGAGTTCATTTAGGTCATCAGGCTATGATTACTCGCCTGAATGAGGCAGCTTCCCAGCTTAACCTTACCTCCTGTGTCATGATTTTTGAGCCCCACCCTCGTGAATTTTTTACACCAGATAAGGCACCAATAAGACTTACCAGCCTCCGGGAGAAACTTGAATTATTGGCGGAGTTGAACGTCGAACGTGTGCAGGTCTGTCATTTTAATTCTGATTTTGCATCAATTAGTGCGGAAGAGTTTATAGCACGAGTTCTAAATCTTGGACTTTCTGTTCGCTGGATATTGGTGGGTGATGATTTTCGATTTGGTGCTCTTCGTAGAGGTGACTGTGCGATGTTGAAAGCTTCTTCCGTACAATATGGCTTTGAAGTAGAAGAAATGGAGAGTTATGCCTTAGGTGATCTAAGGGTTTCAAGCACAGCAATACGGGGGGCGTTGGCAGCGGGAGATTTAGAGAGTGCTAAATATCTTTTGGGCCGACCCTATAGTATTAGTGGCCGCGTTATCGGAGGCAACAAGCTAGGGAGAAAAATAGGCTTTCCTACTGCTAATATTCAATTGAGGCATAATCGGCCACCAGTATCTGGTATTTTTGTAGTTAAAGTATATGGTACAGATGAAGCATCCCCACAAAAAGAAGTGCATGGTGTGGCTAGCTTAGGTGTAAGGCCCACAGTATGTGAAAATGGAAAGCCAGTTCTTGAGGTGTATTTGTTTAACTTTGAGAAAGAGATATATGGTTGTCATTTACGAGTAGACTTTTTACTAAAACTTAGAGATGAAGAGAAATACTCGGACCTTGAGGCGCTTACTAGGCAAATTGGATATGATGTAGAAAATGCAAAGAATTATTTCTTAAGTTCTCAACCACCAGAAAATATAAAGAAAATTTCATGACAGAGTATAAAAAAACGCTTAATTTGCCTGATACACTTTTTCCAATGCGCGGTAATCTTGCTAAGCGTGAACCCGTGATGCTAGAGAACTGGAAGAATAAAGAACTGTATCAGAGGATTCGTGAAGTTTGTAAAGGGCGGCCAAAATTTATTCTGCACGATGGTCCACCATATGCCAATGGTGATATCCATATTGGTCATGCAGCCAATAAAATTTTCAAAGATATTATTATAAAAAGTAAGACACTGGATGGTTTTGATGCGCCATATATCCCTGGATGGGATTGCCATGGCCTACCAATTGAGCATCAGATAGAAAAAAAGCATGGCAAGAATTTACCTGCAGATAAAATGCGAGAATTATGTCGAGTTTTTGCAAAAGAACAGGTTGAGAAGCAGAAAGCTGGCTTTATTCGGCTTGGGGTGTTGGGAGACTGGGACAAGTCCTATCTAACTATGGACTATCAGATTGAGGCTGGAATCATTCGCGCACTCGGAAAAATTCATAAAAAAGGGTATCTTTATCAGGGACAAAAGCCTGTCAATTGGTGTATTGACTGTAGGTCTGCACTTGCTGAGGCAGAAGTGGAATATGAGGATAAAATTTCATCAGCAATAGATGTTGCGTTTCTGGTAAACGATAATGACGCTCTTGCCAAAGCAGTAGGTGTGCCGATTATCAGTGAACCAGCTTTTGCTGTAATCTGGACAACTACGCCCTGGACCTTACCAGCTAACCAGGCGGTAAGTGTACACCCAGATCATAATTATCATTTGATTCGTACGAATAAGGGACTATTGATTCTGTCAGGTGAAGTTTATACTGGAAGCAAGCCTGTTGGGTCCTCTGTACTCGGCAAAAAGCCAACCCAGGACGTTTCAGAAAACTTATCTCTTGGTCAGTTTTGTTTGACAAATTATGGCCTAGAAAATTTAGGAGTGGTTGGTACCTGTAAGGGGTCAGCACTTAACCTGATCAAGTTGAAGCATCCATTTGATGATCGGTTTGTACCAATCGTTTGTAGCAAGCATGTTACAACTGATGCGGGAACAGGACTAGTCCATATTGCTCCTGCACATGGTGTTGATGATTATGTTGTTGGTCAGAAATATAGTTTGCCGGTAGATAACCCAGTTGATAATGAGGGAAAATTTTACAACCACATACCACTTGTGGGTGGGTTGTCAGTTTGGAAGGCTACCGAAGTGGTGGTTGGGGAATTGAAAAAAAATAATTTGTTAATGTATTCGGACAAATTTCAACATAGTTATCCTCATTGCTGGCGACACAGGACACCAATTATATTTCGTGCTACCAGGCAGTGGTTCATTGGTATGGATGTGCCTCCAGTATGTAATGATATTTCACAAGATTTAAGTTCTGTGGCAGGGCTACCAGATAGTCAGGACAACCTTCGGAACCGAGCTAACTCTGCAGTAACATCGACTGAATTTTTTCCGACTTGGGGCCGTGCCCGTTTGGAATCGATGATTAAGAATCGTTTTGATTGGTGTGTATCGCGCCAAAGAAAATGGGGCGTTCCTATGGCGCTTTTTGTACATAAAGAAACTCATGAACCACATCCAAATACTGAGTTATTTATTGAAAAAATTGCAAAAATGGTTGAACAGAAAGGAATTGAAGCATGGTTCAGTTTGGATATAACAGAGTTTCTGGGAGAAGAATCAAAAGACTATAAAAAATTAACAGATACGCTAGATGTTTGGTTTGATTCCGGTACTACACATGATACCGTTTTGAAATCATCTGAACAGATGGAGTTTCCTGCGGATTTATATTTGGAGGGCTCTGATCAGCACCGGGGTTGGTTCCAGTCCTCTCTTCTTACAAGCTGTGCCATTAATAATGGTCAGGCCCCCTACAAAGCATTGCTTACTCATGGTTTTGTAGTAGATGGCAATGGTCATAAAATGAGCAAGTCAAAAGGTAACGTCATAGCTCCGCAGAAAGTGGTAGATACTTTAGGTGCTGATATTTTGAGGTTATGGGCAGCATCAACCGATTACTCTGGTGAGATTTCTATTTCAGACGAAATTCTGAAACGAGTGGTGGAAAGTTATCGTCGCATCCGTAATACGCTACGATTTTTGCTAGCTAATCTGTCAGACTTTAATTCCGATACAGACTTCGTGGAAGAAGATCAATGGCTAGAGATTGATCGCTATATGCTAACGTTTACTAGGGCATTCCAGGATGACCTGATACAGAGTTATCACCGTAATGAATTCCATGTAGTAGTAAATAAATTGCACTATTTCTGTTCCGAAGACTTGGGTGGATTTTATCTAGACATTCTTAAAGATCGTCTTTATACGGCTAAATCTACAGGTGTGTCGCGTCGTTCAGCACAGAGCGCACTATTTCATATTACACATAGCTTAGTACGCTTGCTTGCACCTATTCTAAGTTTTACTTCAGAAGAGGTGTGGGGAAATCTTACAAGCAAAGAGGGTGACAGTGTATTGCTGCATACTTGGTATAAACTTCCGTTACAAAAGGATACTAAATCATTAGTACAGCGTTGGACAAGACTCCGAGAACTGCGTTCTGAGGTGCAAAAACAATTAGAAGAATCGCGAGCGAAGGGAATCATTGGTTCATCACTCTCAGCAGTTGTAAATATTTCTGCTAGTGGTGATGATTTCTCTCTTCTAGATAGCCTAGGAGATGATTTGAGACTAGTCTTCGTAGCTTCAGAAGTGGAGTTAATTAAAATTAAAGATTCATCAGAAAAAGGTATTCTTGTGACCCCGAGCACACACTCTAAGTGTGAGCGCTGCTGGCACTATCGTAAAGATGTCGGTTATAAGGCAGACCACCCCACTATCTGTGCTAGATGTGTATCTAATCTTTTTGGTCAGGGTGAAGAACGTAAATTTGCCTGAGCTTAGAATTAAACGAGTATTTATTTAATTTTTATAAGATGGGTATAGTAATTATATTTTATGACCCTAATAGGGGTTAAATTGAATATTAGTTGTTCATAAAAAATGGATCACAATGAAATTTCGTACTAGTTTAATCCTTGCATTAGTTATCCTTATACTGGATTTTGTTACTAAGCGTTGGGTCGAATCAGAGCTGATTTATGGACAACAGATTTCATTAACAAGTTTCTTTAATTTGGTCCTGGCATTTAATGCTGGAGCAGCTTTTAGTTTTTTAAGTGATGAATCTGGTTGGCAGCGGTGGCTCTTTAGTGGAATTTCTATATGCGCTTCAGTTTTGATTATTTATCTCCTAAAAAAGCATTTTTTAGAGAAACTATTTTGTGTTTCATTAAGCCTTATATTAGGTGGTGCCTTAGGAAATTTATGGGACCGAATAGCTCTTGGTTACGTAGTTGATTTTCTAGATTTTCATTATGGCGGCTACCATTGGCCAGCATTCAATGTAGCTGATTCTGCAATATGTGTAGGGGCATTGCTTTTAATACTTGAGAGCTTTAAACATAAAGAAAAGTAATTAATAGCTGTTTAATAACATCACAGCTCCCTTTCTAATCGAGTCCTGATTCTTATAGTCCTCTCTAAGAATTAGGGCTCCATCTTCTTGATTGATTGGCATGTCTCTTTTGATTTAAAAAAATCTTTTTTCTATCTGTCTGTTGGTTACAACACAGTACAAAGGCTGGAAAATAATTCCATCTTAGAATAAGGATTTATTTAAGTATTTCATTATTCATTTTGTTTGGGATTGTTTATAGAAATAGGCAAAAATAATGCGGGTATGGGTTTTTCTTTCCGCTGATTTTTAGGGTGAGAATCAGGTTTATTTTTAACCAAAGATAGTGATGCCACGGCTGTAGTCTCGGGTTCTGATTTGCTCTGTGTGGGGCTAGTCGCTGTGGTAGGGACATAAGGCTGGCTGAATAACGGATCCTGTGGTTCTTTTGATGGTTTTTCTTTGGAATAAATTCGTTTCTTAGAATCAAATTCCAAACTTTTTTTATTGTTTGTATGA